>LSQX01115336.1_pt2 | contig 17681 bp, 12 predicted proteins | sample 654561 | NCBI WGS metagenome assembly LSQX01 (sample SAMN04489861, study PRJNA283612) | anaerobic digester metagenome | isolation source: 4 biogas reactors fed with cattle manure at either 37C or 55C with and... | place: Denmark: Kongens Lyngby | collected 2014
CCCACGCTGCCGCCACGGAGGCGCCATACTCCCACATGTCCATTTGGGTGCCCACCGTGGGCCGTGCGCCGCCGGAAGGGCTGAAAAAGTACCACCAACCGAAGTCTACGCGCGACATGTCCTGCTGCGTGATCGGCGCTTGCTTGAACGGGAACTCGCGCAGCTTCGCCTTGAAGATTTCGGGCCGGAAGACATCGAACGCATTCGCGCCCGCGAGCATGTGCCAGCCGAAATGCGTTTTGGCTGCACCTTCGCCGAAAGAGGGCTCGGGATCGAGTAGCTTCCAGTATCTGAGCTGTGCGTTCGCGACGTGGTAGTTGAAGGGACGGTTTACGCCCTCTGAGCCGTCGAGGTAAACGTACTCGAAACCGCAGTTGTAGGCGCGTGCAATCTTCGCCGCCACCTCGTCTTGCAAGTCGGTGTTCTGATCGGCGTAGCAACTCATCGGCGCACCGAATTCGCTGATGTCGAGAATGCCGCCCACCTCGCCCTGCGGATGCGCCACGACGTGCGTTTTATGCGCACCGCGCTTCACGCCGAGGAATTTGTACGGAGATTCCGTTGTGTAGGATTCGTACGAGACGAGTTCGCCGCCGAACTGGAGGATGCGGCAGGGGGCGTACATCACCACGTCAGTTGTGGGCTCGTAAACCGTGATTTCCGTGTCATTCGTCGCGGCGGAAAGCGGCGCGGCGAGTGTGAAGCGGCGCGTTTTGTTGAGCCTTGGATCGGCGACCGGCGTCACGTAGCGGCTTTGCAGACCGATGTGCGAGTGCAACGTGTGGAAGCCGGCTTTGAGCCCCGCCGCCTTGATTTTGTCGAGCATCGCCTTCAGGTCGGCCTCGCCGTTCGGGAAGGAGTCCCGCCAATCGTAGTTGCCGCACAGTCCCCAGCTCCCCACGGTTTTGAACAGGCTCCCGTAACCGATGGTCATCAGCTTGAATCCGCCCTGCTGCGCGTAGGCGATGAGCTCGTCGATGTCGCCCGGCAATGAGGGGCCGCTCAGGTGGAAGATCGCTTCCTGCACATCCGGCGAACGTCGGCTCTTCACGCCGCGCGGCATACCGAAGTCCTGTTCGAGCGTGTCCATCGCGTCGAGAAACGCCTCGCGTCCGGGTGCCGCAAGAAGTGCGGCGCTGGCACCGCGCAATTTGATGCCGGCCATCGCCTCAGCGTAGAGGATTTTCGCTCCGGCCCGCGCTTCGTGGTCAACGTCGGGGTGGGGCGAGGTGCCAGCCACGCACACGACCGCCTTCTCGTCCCAACTCGCATTGAGCCAGTTGCCGAAGTTCGCGCGGTTCTTGACCGGCAATTGGATGCGGAACGATGTGACGGGGGGGATATCCATGCGCAGGTAGTCGTAGGTCGGCTTGCGGTCGACCGCGAAATCGATCAGCGTGAATGCTACGTAGCCGGGCGCGGTTTTGAGCGCCACCTGCGCCTCGTACAGGTTATGGCCGAAGCCGACGTAGAGGAAGTCGCCATTCCGCCGCAAACGCGTCGCGGGGCAAACTGTGCGTTTGTTGGGGTGGATCAGCTTGAACTCGTTATGGAACGGCCTGTCCTGCGTAACCGTGAAAAGCGGCAACTGCATGCCTGCGTCTGCGCACTCTTCGTTCGTCTTTTTCACGATGAGGGATTTCACGCACGCATCTTTGCCCACAACGAGGCGGAAGTCGTCGTTTTCTACGACGATCTCACCGGTCGGGTCTACATCAAGCGCGAGCGCGTGCAGTTTGGGCGATCCGACAGCGGGACCGAGCGCGACGGTGTTGCCGCCCGCTTTCAGTGCTGACAGGGGGAAGGCGTACCGATAGCCGGCCTGGATTTCACGGGTCTCTCGCGGGGAGCGGATAGGGGTGGCATCGAAGCCGGGCAGCCAAGTCGCCAGCGGGGCATGTGTTTCTTCGATGGCGGGCACGCCGTTGAGTGTTACCGTCGGACAGAACGTGTCGTCCACCGGCGCACTGAGCGCGATCAAGAGCGACACGTCACCCGTCTTGGCAGCCTTGTCGATGCGCAGTTCGAAGGTCTTGGTCGCGTCGAGGGTCACCGGCGACGCATCTTTCCAAAAAACAGTCTCGGCCAGAGCGGCGCACACACAGGCACACGCCGCAACTACAGTCATCAGTCGTTTTTTCATTTGCTTCTCCTTCCAAGGCTAGCGCGGGCGGAGCCCGCAACCCCATTCAACCTCACACAAAGACCACGAAGGCCACAAAGTTTTCCATCTTTGCGCACCACCCAGATGCTGCCCTCCAGCTCTTGCCTTCGGGCTTGTGAAGCGCAGGGAGGGGCAAGCGTCTGCTTGCCCGCGGACGAGCGACGCTCGTCCCTCCCCTCCCGGTGCTCTGCGAGGGAACCTGAGACCATCCTTCCGGCGCTTGCCATTGTGCGATGCTAAGGGGAGAGGCGTCAACCCCAAACACGGGATTTGGCTTTTACTCTCGGCATTACGATCCACCGCGTGGTCGTAACAGCACGTTGAAATAACCATACGCTGAGCTTATCAGGATACCGAAAAGAAACTCGCCGATGAAAAAGAACAGCGCACATACACCCCATCCTACTATCCGTGTATGGACCTTCTTGCGAACAATCGCGCATCCCATCCAGACGGCGCTACTGCCAACCAATGCCCGGGGAATGACGCTCAAGCTTCTACGCACGCCATACTCTAACCAAGTCGACTTGTAAAACTTCAGGTCACCGGCCTCGAAAAACGGCTCCATGATGCGAGAGAAGTCGACCAAATTTTTAAGTTCAGTCGCCAGACACAAAACAAAAAACACTCCCGCCGTTCCTAATATGATCCACCCGGATCGTACAGCGCGCCGTTCCAAGCATTTGTTGGAGTATGTGGTTCTCATGACAGGTCGCCATTTTGCTGTTCGGGTTGATGCGAGTCAATAAGTAACAGAATCTGAAGGAAGCGCGCCCCCAAAATCTGGTCATTCCAGAAAGATCAGTCCAAAACTTTTGACAACAGTCCTGCAACAAACGCCTGCTTTAACTTTAAGACGTGTTCGTCGTCATTTGAAAGCTGTTGTTCCGCCGCACTAATCGATTGCACCTCGGCGGTTGCTTTCGGTAAAGTGACGGTAATGAGGTGGTTGGATTAAGACCAAGCGACGACGTCTGCTTCGCCGTACGGAGTGTTGTGTCCCGAAGATGTCAAAACGAAGTGACAACAAAACACGGTGGTTGTTCTGGGGAGTTATTGCCCTTTTCCTAGGGCTGTGCTTTTGGCAGTCAGGCAGGCGGGACGGACATCTACCCGAAGGGGACGGACTGACGATCGTCCATCTGACCGACCTGCATCTGGATACACAGGGCAAGGTCATGCATACACCGTGGACGCACAAGATCGCAGTGGGTGGTTACCGCTTGCACCGGCCCTGCACCGGAAGAGCCTTTGAGTATCTGGAGCAGGCGGTCTCGCAAATTCGGAACACGATCAAACCGGATGTTGTTGTGATCACCGGTGATGTCGTGAATCGTGGCGACGACATCGAGGCACTGAAACGCGGTGTTTCAATTTTGAGCCGTCTTCAGTGTCCGGTTGTCGTTACTCAGGGCGACCATGACATTTCGAGACGGAAGGAGAACAGCACGGTCTGGAACGATGTGTGCGGTGCGACGCACGGCTGTACGCTTGTCAATAACACGCGCTTTTTCTTTCTGCCGTTCGCGAAAGACGAGGTTGTTTTTGCTGATATTCTCCAAGCCATACGCACCGTTTCCGACCGGGACGAAGTGCATTTTTTCTGTCTGCACAGGATGCTGTGGGCGCCGCGTCTGATGGATGCTTTGGCCAGACGGTATCACGGGTGTTCTGTTCTTGATCCGGACAGGGAAAAGATCGTCGAGGCGATGGATGCCTCCGGCGCGCGATGGGTGGTGCTCTGCGGACACTCCCATACAGATCACCGCCGGACGCGGGGGAACGTCACTCAACTGTGTGCGCCCAGTTTGGCTGAACATCCACATGCTTTCCGCGTCATAAAGATCAAGGACGGAGAGGTCTTTTACAAGCTTGTGCGACTGGATAGGGGGCAGACCCAATGACAAGACCCGCAGCGCACAAAGTCCTCGTCATTCTGGATTTTGATGGCACACTCTACCGCGGGTTGTGCCCCGCGCTGTGTCGCGGTATCGCGAATGCTGACTTGCTGGTCGCGCTCTGCCTGATCAGTCTGTCACAACCGCGCTGCTTCTTTCGGCTTATGCGTGAAGCCGTGCGGCTTCAGAAGCTACAGCGGCGGCTGACCCGTGCCTACGAGGAAAAGCGACTTAGTCTTTCTAGTGCAGACGAACGACTGATACGCTTTTTCGTACACAGGATAATGCCGTATTGTACGCCCGTCGCATTGGATCGGGCCGCAGCGCTGGTGTCGCGGTTGTGCTATCCGTCGGCCTGGCGTGCGCTGAGTGCTGTTCGTAGTGGTTGCGATTTTGTGGTGGTCAGCAAATCCTTCCATTTTCTTCTGGAGAAAGTCCGGCAGCGAGCGGCGGCGTGTGACGTGCATCTGCGAGTTATCGGCACGCGTGTACGACGTGGCGATGCGGGTTGGCGTGTGGAGGTACCCATGACTCGCGAGGAGAAGGCTTTTCAGGTACGCGAGTTGTTGATGGACGGAGCGTATGGCCGGGCAGTGGTGATCGGTGACACAGAGGATGACATCGGTATGCGCGATGCCGCAGCAGAGGCGCTGGGTGCTGAGAGCGTTGCATTTATCGCTTTGAATGCGAAAGACAACGAGATCAAGGGCATCGCCGATGTTTCCTATCCCTCATGGAGACTAGTCGGGGTGTTTCTTAGGAGTTGGGTGGCAGAGGCTTAAAATTAGGAGGATCGTATGATGCGGAGCAGAACCCTAGTGTGTGTGATTGTGCTGAGCGCGGCGTTGGCCGCACAGGCTCAAATTGAGGCGGTCTGGCTGACTCACCGTTCGCCGACGCCTGATAAAACAGTCGTAAGTTGGAAGAGTGCGCGCCCTGGCCCTTCGCAGGTGTGCTACGGCACGGATTCCTCCTGTCCGCACGAGGTGCGCGTAGCCGGTGAGCAAACCATACATCACGTTGAAATCCCGACACCGCAACGTGGCACTGCCATTCATTACCGCGTGGCAACCGACGGGCAACGTTCGGAGACGTTTGCGTTTCAGACCTGTCCGGAGGATGGCGTGCGCGTGGCGGTCGTCGGCGACTGGGCTTACGCCCGTCGGCCGAATTTGACCGCGCTCAAGGCAGACAAACCGCATCTGCTGATGACGGCGGGCGATAACGTGGCGCAGGTCATCAACCCATCGCAACCGGGCGATACGCGCTACATCCAGCCTTATTTGAACTTGATCCGTTCCGAGGCCGAGCTTTTCGCGACAACGCCCTTTATGCCGATCACGGGTAACCACGATAAGCAGGTCGGTCCGCGCGAGAATAAACGCCCGGGCACCAGCACCGAGGTCTACGATATTGCGGCGACGGCTTTTCGCACGGTCTTTGCACTGCCTGATCCAGGCTGGCGCTGGGCTTTCACGATCCCGCAAGCCGACGCCACCTTTCTCGCGCTCGACCTGCATCATGTCAGCGACTTTGGCACCACCTTCCAGTCGTGTCACGACTACCACCGCGGCTCGGAGCAGTTCGACTGGTTTGATGCGCAAACCCGCGCGGCCTCTACCGGTTTTCTCGTGACGTTGATGAACGAGAAGAGCAGTTGCCGCGCACTGGAGCAAGGCGCATGGCACACGATGATCAGCCGCGGCACCTTGTGCATCACCGGTTTCGGATACTTCGCTGAACGTGCCGTGGAGAGCGATGGCTTCCCTTACTACAACACGTGCATGGCCGGCCCCGGCGATGTCTACCGCGATGCCAAGGCCGTGGTTTGCGAGCGTGTCTCCAGTTACCTGTTGCTCACCTTCGACCGGGCAGCCGGTCGCCTGACTGTGGAGTTGAAGCGCCTCGACGGCAGCGTGATCGACCGCCAGACCTATCCGCGACGGCGTTAGGGCGCGGGCCGTGAATACACGACCGGCGGCGACGTGAACGCCGCCGCCGGATTGGATAGACGTCTAACCGTCGGGGAGGAGCATAGCGCGACTATTCGGCGGCGGCAGCCGCTTCAATGGCAAGCCGCGTGCGCTGCACCAAGGCGGACAGGGCTGCGTCGTCCATTTTGCTGGCGCGTTTGAAGTCGAACTCGGTCAGCGCGTCACGCAGGTTCGGAGCGAGGTCGCCCTTCGCACGCAGTACGCGGATCTTTTCGGCCTCTTCGATGCCGTCGCGCAGCATCTCCCAGCGTATCGACGAGCGCGGGCCGGGATAGATCAGGAAGGTGTCGCCGGCGGGCCAGGGGCCGAAGCTGGAGTCGAAGAGGGGATCGCGCGGCCAGTTGACAAAGGACCAGCGCAGAAAGCCGTCGAGGTTGTTGGCGGCTGCGTACAGTCCGAGCCAGACCGGTTCGGCTGTGGGGCTGAAGGTGAAGGTGTTGGGGCGGCGCGGACCGCAGCAGACGTAGAAGGTGGTGGTTTTACCTTGGGCGCGGCGCTCTACGACTTCTTTCAGGAACGGTTCGTCAATGTGCCCGATGAACTGGCAGTAGTTGGCGAGATCGATGCCTTTGAATTTACTTGGAGGCTGGTTGCCGGGCATGGCGATCTTGATACGCGGCGCGAATTTCTTGACGCAGTCCGCCGTAGCGCGGGTGTCTTCCGGTCCGCGCTCATCCATCGCGATGTAGGTGTCGTCCACCCAGCCCTTGCGTTTGAGGTGGCGCTCGAAGTCTTGCAGGAACGGCCCCCAGTATGCCTCGTGTTCGGGCGTGCCGGGCCGGACGACGGGGCGCACGATGTCGCCGGTCTCGCCGTCGGTGTAAGAGACGCGGTTGCCCCAAGTCGCCATGGTGTAACAGTGGATGTGCGGCCCGACGCCGCAGCGCCGTCCGAAGGCGACGTACTCATCGAACAGCGTGTAGTCGAATGACCAGCTTCCGTCTTTGTTTTTCAGGCGCGGAATCATGGTGTGGTAGGCATCGAAGTTCTGGTGGTTCCACGGCAGGTCGGTGATGGTGACGGTCAGCGTCTTCTGACCGGCGTTGCCTAGCTCGCGGTAGATCGGTTCGAGAAAACGGTAGTGTTCAGGCGAGAAGGGCTCGACGCCGTGATAGCGCGCAACGGCCCACGGATGTTGCCAGAGGTCGAGATAAAAGGCCCACTCCGCCGGGTCGGGCAGACGGGCATCGAGCACCTTCAATTCGAGCGGGAATGGGAGGTGGCGACCGCCTGCGCCGGTGACGGTGAGGGTGCCGCGATAGAGACCCGGTTTGGCGCGGGCGGGCACGGAGACGGTCAGCCAGACGGGACGGAAGCCCCCCGGAGGCAGATCGACCCGCTCGGCGGTGTCGAGGATGTCGCCCATCGGTTTTTTGTCGGCCAGCACATAGCGGACGAAGCGCGGTACGACGGCCGACGCGGGGATTTCGGCGCCGCGCTCGTTCCGTAACGCGGTGGCGCTCAGGCGCAGTTGCGGGATCGGGTCGGAGGACCAGACCACGAACTGGCCATGCACGCGTTCATTGCGCCAAGCAGTGGCGCGCCAGCATGTATTCGACTCATCGCCTTGCGCGTTTTCTGTGGTGATGCGCTCCAGCGTTGCGCAACGGCCACGTAGGCCGGGCGAGACAGAAGCGGAGAAGACTTGGAATTCAACGATGTGGCCGCCGGCACCGCGCACGCTGCTGTCGGTGATGGTCACGCGCAGGTGACGCGCCTCGACCGGCTGTTTGAACGGGACAATGAAGCCTTCTGCGGTTGCCGGTTTGTCGTTCTTCGTCCAGTCGGCCACGCGCGTCCAGTTGGTGCCGTCCGGTGAGGTCTCGATGAAGAAGGCGTAGACGCGCGGCTCGCCGTAGTAGAACCAGATGCGCGCGGCTTGCAGCGATGTGGGCTTCTGCATCTCGATCGTCAGGACGGCGGGGAGCTGTTCACAGGCCCAGTGGCCGTTCGCGTCGATTTTGCCATCGACCACAAAGTGGGGGCCGCGGTCACTCCATTGTCCCGAAACACTGAGCTTGGCATCGCGCAGTGGATTCGCCAGTTGCGGCGTGACCGCCTCATAGGTGAAGTAACGCCAGTCGAGCAGTGACGGGTCGGCAAGCCCTGAGCAAAACCATCCTGCCGCGAGTGCCAAAGCCAGCAATCGCCCTATACGTTGAATCGCAATCCGCATCAGATACCTCCTTCGTTTTTGGTTATTCGGCGCGCAACAGGAAGAAGCTCTTCTTGCCGCTGCGCAGGACGGCGAGACGCCCTTCAATCAAGTCGTCTGCCGTGAAACAGCGGTCGAGGCCGCCCGCCTTCTGGTTGTTGATGCTGAGGCCGCCCTGTTGTACGAGGCGGCGCGCCTCGCCTTTGCTCGTGGTCATGCCGGCTGCGGCGATGACTTCGAAGGCCGGTTTGCCGAGCACTTCGGCGGCCGGCAGGGAGGCAGAGGGGACGTTGGCGAAGATCGCTTCCAAGTCGGCGGCGGCAAGGCCGTCGAGCGAGCCGCCGAAGAGCACCTGCGTGGCTTGCTGCGCCACGGCAAGCCCTTTTTCACCGTGAACGGCACGGGTTAGTTCCTCGGCCAGCACTTGTTGCGCCTCGCGCTGTTCTGGCGCAGTGGCGACCGCCTGCTCCAACTCGGCGATGCGGGACAGCGGCAGGAAGGTGAAGATCTTGAGGTAACGGATGACGTCCGCATCCATCGTGCGTAGGAAGAACTGGTAGAAGTCGTAGTAGGAGGTTTTGCGCGCGTCGAGGAAGATCGCGTTGCCCTCGCTCTTGCCGAACTTTTTGCCGGTGCTGTCGCAGACCAGCGGGAAGGTGAGGCCGAAGGCTTCAGCGCCGGCGACGCGCCGCACCAGCTCGGTGCCGGCGGTGATGTTGCCCCACTGGTCGGAGCCGCCGATCTGCAGCGTGCAGCCGTAGGTGCGGTGGAGGTGGAGGAAGTCGTAGCCTTGCATGATCTGGTAGCAGAACTCGGTGAAGCTCATGCCGTCGTCGGCCTCAAGGCGCTTGCGCACACTCTCCTTGCCGAGCATGGTGCCCATGCGGAAGTAGCGTCCCATGTCGCGCAGGAAGTCGATAAAGACGATATCCTTGAACCAGTCGTGGTTGTTGACCATGATGGCGGGGTTGGGTCCGGCCGGGTCGAAGTCGAGAAAGCGCGAGAGATTTTCACGAATGCCGATCAGGTTCTGCTCGACCTGCTCGGAGGTCAGGAGCTGGCGTTCGTTGCTCTTGCCGGAGGGGTCGCCGATCAGCCCTGTGGCACCGCCGACGAGGGCGATCACGCGGTGACCGGCACGCTGGAAGTGTGAGAGCGCCATGATCGTCACATAGTTGCCCGCCTGCAGGCTGTCGGAGGTGGGGTCGAAGCCGGCGTAGAGCGTCAGCGGCTTTTTGAGGGCTTCGGCCAGGTCGGGGCTGGTGATATCGTCCAGCAGGTGGCGCTGGCGCAGGGTTTCAAGCATGTTGGTCATCGGATTCGGTCCTTGTGAGAGTCAGGCAGGGAGCCTGACAGAAAGGCCATATTCTACCCTTTTCTGCCTATAATTCAAGGAGGGGAACGCGAGATTGATTTTTTTGCTCCAATATGCCACAATAGTCGGAACATGCAAATTGAGATTCTTCCTTCACTACTGGCGGCCGATGGCGCTCATCTGGCTGAGGGTGCGCACCAGGCTGAAACGGCAGGTGCCGATGCGTTGCACGTCGATGTCATGGATGGCCACTTTGTGCCGAATATGTCGTTTGGTCCCGATACGGTGGCAGCCATGAAACGGGTGACGACGCTACGGCTCGATGTCCACCTGATGCTGGCACGTCCCGACCGCTATGTTGAGCGGTTTGCCAAGGCCGGGGCGGCGGCCATCTCCTTCCATGTCGAGGCCTACAGCGATGTGCCGGCCACTCTGGCGGCGATCCGGGAGCAGCGGATACCGGCCGGTCTGGTCCTCAAACCGGCGACTCCGGCGGCTGCGCGCTATCCCTGGCTGGGGCTCTTCGACTTCGTCCTGATCATGACCGTCGAGCCGGGCTTCGGCGGGCAGAAGCTGATTCCCTCGACGCTTGAGAAGGTAAAGCAGCTCCGCCGGTATGCAAACTCCCGCAATCTTAAGCTTGATATTGAGGTCGACGGCGGGATAACGCTTGACAATGTCGGGCTTGCCACCCGGGCCGGCGCCAATGTCATTGTGTCGGGCTCGACCATCTTCGGCTCCCCAAAGCCCACGGCGGTCATATCAAAAATGCTTGAAATCGCTGAGGAAAACCCGTTTGAGGGCTAAAGCACGCAACGCCCCGCAGCGCCCCCTTGAGCGGGGTGCGGAGCAGCGCTCCCGAAAGAAAGCATAAAAGAGCCCGCCGAGGCGGGTCTTTTCTTTATGTATGATTCTCCGGTTCCTGCCCGAAGTCACCGGTATCGTAAGGCTCGCTTCTTTCGGGCGGATGATGCTCAACTATATCGCTCAGGTCGGGCGGTGGACTCAGCTCGGTCCCGAGCGGATTGTTTACAATGCAGGGGATCCGCTCCCAGCCAAGTCTGCGGCAGGCGAGGAAGCGCTTCTCGCCAAACATGATAATATACTTATCCGGCGCCTCGGTGCTTCTTCTGACGACAATCGGCTGTATCAGCCCTTTTGTCATAATACTTTTGGTTATGCTCTCAATTTCAGCCTGGTGCTCTAATTGTATTCGCTCAAGGGGAATATCCCCGCCGGATATTTGAGATACGGGTATATTTTCTATTCTGTCAAGCTCGTTTACTCTCTTTGTGGCTGAGCCGCGTTTGAAGGAGTAAAGATAGGGTATGGTCAGGTCGACATTCTTGTTGCGCTGGAATTCTTTTGTGGCGGTCTTGACAATCTGGTGCATATATTTCGGCCGGTCGGTGGCGTCGGTCATATATCTCACCCTGAAAATAGTGCCGTAGTCCCAGGTCTCGGCACGGACATAGGGCTCTTTCCCGGTCGCCTTGATTATTTCGGCAGTCGCCTTTCGGGCCGCGTTCAGTATAATACTTTCAACCGTATCCCAGTCCGAGTCGAGCGTGACTCTGAAAATAACCTCGTCCAATATGTAGGCCTGCGAGGCTTCTTTTTGCTGATAAGTGGAATTGACGACTATCGCGCTGAAGAGCACCGCATTCGGGACATGCAGGATTCTCCCCGACGGCTCCTCTCCGGCCACACTTCCCCCGACCTGATTGAGCGACAGGTACAGGGGAGAAAACTTGACAATGTCACCGGTGAGGCCATAGCTTGGGAGCTGGATTCTGTCTCCTATTTTGTACGGCCGGGTTATGGTCACCAGCACCCACGCGGCAATGCCGCTGACCGGTGCCTGAAGCGACCAGCCGAGCATCATGCCCGCAAAGGCCGACAGGGCGGTGGCAAGCTGGCTGAACTTCCCGAATATGACGGTGATGCCTACCAATCCGGTGATAACCGCCACTACCTTGAAAAGCTGGGTTATCATCGAGACCTCGCCGCCGGTGCCTTTCCTTGACCTTATTTTTATTATTGTCAGCAAGGCCGCAAGCGAGTACCCGGTAACGCAAAAGGAGATAAACGAGATGTAAAACATCAGGGTTGTGCTTTCTTTTACGGCCTCACCCTCCTGAGGTTTTACAAATTTGTACAGATGCACCCCGTTTTTGTTGAGAATGAAGCACACAATGGCGACAACACCGAAAATAATCAGTCTGGTAATCGTTCCCCGGAGGTGAATTTCTTTTTGTGCAAATGGTTTTTTTGTCTGACTGCCGTTTTTGCCAAGCATAAATTACCTCTGCTATCTGGTAGTAATAAGGCTGCAACGCAGGGTCTCAGTTTCCTGCCGGTTCCTCGGTCATAAGCTCAACCGACACCTCAAAAAAATTTCCATCACGATAGAACCTTGCCAAAACACTGTCGCCGGCCGACTTGTCGTTTACTATAGCCATAACATCCTCGACCTTGAAGGCGTCTTTTCGGTCAATCTGGGTTATAATGTCGCCGGGGAGCAGCTTGCCCTCGGCGCCGTAGCCGGGGCTGACAGAGATCACAATAACTCCGGTGGCGCCGGCCGTGACTATACTCCCGTCCTCAAGCTCGTAGACCTCGCCCTCCAGAACCCCGGTTGCAAGAATACCTAAAATCGCGCGGCGCTGCGCTATCTGCGACGAACTGCCCGCCGTGCCGGTTTCCTTTATCTCGCTCAGTATTGTCAGCGCGCCGTTAATCGGAATGGCAAATCCGATTCCTTCGAATTTGTTGGCCAACTTCATGGTGACAATGCCTATAACCTGACCATACTCGTTAATCAGCGGTCCGCCCGAGTTACCGGGGTTTACGGTGGCGTTGGTCTGAATCAGGGTCATTTTTTTGACCATTACCCCGCTTGCATCGAATATCTTTACATTCCTGTTTATCGCCGAAATAATGCCGTTTGTCACGGTCTCGGCATAATCAAGCCCGGCCGGCGTACCTATGGCAATTGCCGGCTCTCCTACGACAAGGCTGTCCGAATCTCCGAATTCGGCCGGGGTGAGACCTGTTTCTTCTATCTTGAGGACTGCCAGGTCTGACAGCTCGTCGTAGCCTATCACTTCGGCAGGATATTCGGTCCCGCCACAGATGACTATAACCGTCTTTCCGTTTTCAATAACGTGATAATTTGTAGCTATATATCCATCCTCGGTCATTATTATCCCGGTGCCGATGCCTGTACCTACATTACCCTCGTATTTTACGGTAATACACACAACCGAAGGCCTGACCTTCTCGGATATTTCGGGGATTGTCAGCACCCCGCTGTCATCATCCAGCTCCCTGACAAATATAGTCCTTGTATTGCCTAAGCCCCTTTCAGAAAACAGGACGCCAAGCAGCAGGGTAAAACAAAGCGCAAAGGCTATTGTCATAACAATAGCATAGGTAAGTACGCCGGTTTCCCGGCGTTTGTTGTCGGTTTGGCGGGGTTCCCCGCCGTATGTCCAGCGATAAGCCTGCCCTGTAGCGTTCTGTTCCTCACTGATAACCCGCGGCCCCTGCGGGCGGGGCGGAAGCTCGATGTCGGGGTGCGGGTTCTCGCCGGGCAGATTTATCTCGGGGCCGACAATGTCCCCGGTAGTAGCGGGGGTTTCGGTCGGGCCCTCCGGGGCTTTGTCGGGCGCGTCGTCGGGAGGAGCCTCGGGAATATTCTCGGGAGTTCTCTCGGGCGGCGCATCGGGCAGCTCTGGCCGTTTTGGCGGCTGTTGGAGCGACCTGGTTTCGTCGCTCTGACTCTCGGGCGTTCTTTTTTCTTCCATATCGTTCCTTTCGGTGGTATACAGTTATTGTAAGTTAGCCGTCAGTTATCGCGGGAATGTCCGCTCTGGACGGTATCCTCCTCGAGGGTAAAGCAGAACTCGCAGTTCTTTCCGTAATTGCTTCTGACCCAGATGTCCTGATTATGCGCTAAAATTATTGTTTTGGAAATAAAAAGCCCCAACCCGACGCCGGCCTTGTCAAGCCCGCGGCTTTTGTCGCTCTTATAGAAGCGCTCAAAAACAAAGGGAACGTCCTCGGGCGGGATGCCCTGACCTTCATTGAAAACCGAGATGAGGAGCTTTTTCTCCTTGTAGCGCATTATAGTGACACGCAACACGCCACCCTCTCGTGAGAATTTTACCGCATTATCGCAAATATTATACAGAATTTGATAGATTGCGTCGCGGTCGGCCTTCACCGCCATATACTCGTGTTCGCACTCAAATTCGACCTCAAGGCGCTTAGCGTCGATTTTCTGCTCAAAGGAGATAAGAATCTGCCGGGTCATCTCGCAGATGTCAAAGCGCGACATCGAGAACTTACGGTCGCCGGCCTGCATTCTAGAAATATCGAGCAGCGAGGCCACCAGCCTTGAGAGCCGGCGCACCTCGGAGGCAATAATGCCGAGATAGTATTCATGTTTGTCAGGAGGTATCGCGCCGGCGACTATACCGTCTATGAAACCAGCTATGGTGGTCATCGGGGTGCGCAGGTCGTGGGAGACGTTGGCCATGAAGGTGTTTCTCATGTTCTCAAGGTTGGCGAGCGACTCGGCCATGTTGTTAAATGCCACGGCAAGCTCGGCGACCTCGTCGCTTCCCCTGACCGGAACCCGCACGTCAAACCGCCCGGCCGCAAAGCTTTTGGCCGCGCGGCTCATGTTTTTCAGCGGCCCTATAACCATCTCGCTGATAAAGTAAACGGCGATAAGCGCGGCAATCATAATCCAAAGGCTTGCCACAAGTATGGTCTTTATCATCGCCTCAAGCAGGTCGCTCAGGGTTACCGACGCCGAGCAGACGAACACGGCGCCGCATATGTAGTTGTTTGGATTATATACCGGCACCGCATAAATCATGTGCCGACGTTCGAAAACCCCTTCAAGATAGTCAAGCTGAGAGATTTCAACTCCGGTCATCAGCTCGTCCATCAAGGTCTTCGGGATGCCGACACCGGTGTTTACCCTCGCCGTTACGCTGTCGGCATAGTAGATTATATTCCCGGCCGTATCGGTTATAAGTATTGTGATATCACTTGAGTTGGCGGTGATTACCCTCATAACCGCGCTGATATCGGGTTCGTTCAGTATGATATAGGACGAAAAGTCGGACAGCCCGGTGTGCGACAGCCTGTCCTGAAGATAGAGTGATACCGAGCGCGCGGTCCCCTCGACCAGCCCGGATTTGGCCGTTTCCGAATACCTGTTCACCGTCGAGGTAATAATTCCGACCAGCGCGACAAAGCTGATAACGATTATCAGCATAAAGACGGTTATGTATTTTGAAAATATGCTCTTGAACATCTATGCCGTCGTCTCCATTACGGAATACGCCAATGCCGCCGGCATTGGCGTAAACTTAGATTAGCATAACGAGCCGGACGCCGCCCCGCGCCTTGTCGCTGGGTTTGAAAAGACAGCGGTTTTGAGCCGGTTCAGCTTAACACCTCGAATTTATATCCTACGCACCAGACCGTCTTGAGAGTCCATTTATCCGAGACGCCCTCAAGCTTCTCGCGCAGGCGCTTTATATGTACGTCAACGGTTCTCGAATCGCCCAAGTAATCAAATCCCCACACCTTGTCGAGCAGCTGGTCGCGAGTGAAAACCCGGTTGTAGTTTGAGGCCAGAAAATACAGAAGCTCAAGCTCCTTCGGAGGGATATCCACCGGTTTGCCGCGTATCTTCAGCTCATATTTCTTTTTGCTTATTTCAATGTTGTCAAACTTGATGACGTCATCGTCGTCGTCGGTTCTCCCCTGCGACGAGTAGCGGCGGAGCACCGCCTTGACGCGGGCCGACAGCTCCTTCATATCAAAGGGCTTGACGACAAAGTCATCGGCGCCGAGTTCAAGCCCGAGTACCTTATCAAAGACCTCGCCCTTTGCCGTAATCATTATAACCGGTCTGGAGGACATTTCGCGTATCTCGCGTAGGACCTGCCAGCCGTCTTTTTTCGGAAGCATAACGTCAAGCAGCACCAAGTCGGGTTCAAAGGTCTTAAAGCTCTGCACGCCCTCAGCGCCGTCGCTTGCGGTTTTCACCTGATATTGTTCATTTTCAAAATAAAGGCGCAATAGCTCGCAGATGTTGGGGTCATCATCGACGACCAGAATTTTGGTGTCTACCATTATGTTCCCTCCTCGATTATATTCATAAAATAAAGGCCAGAACCGACAATCCGGATTCCGGGGTTTATCATCTGCACTTACGTTCATTATACCACTTAATTTGTTTTTTGCAAAGCCTTTTTTTCGTTTTGACGTATTTTTCCCCCGGTTTGGGTTTGCGGTATTGCCAAAAACGAGTTTTGGAGATATAATTAAATAAAATATCGCTTTTGCGGCTGACAGAAGCCCGCTGCGGATTTTAGCTTTACTAAAACTTTTTAATTTTTGTTAATTTTGCCGGCGTTCCGACGCGGCGCGCCGCGGCGCTGCGCTTTGAGCCTTGCTAAAACTTTCAATTTCATGTTCATTTCTTTGTGTGCACTAAGAAACGAACCAAAGAAACACGCTCAGGGAGAAACCTATGGTTTCCACCCAGAGAACCCCCTTCCTCTGCCGCCACGCGTAGTAATCAGAATGATGCAGCAGTTTAGCGGGTATTTCATCGAATACAATTGTCGAAGTTTAGCGCACTCGCGGCGGTTTTGATCATGAAAGGCTCGCCATAAAGACGCAGATTACCCAAGCGAGTGGTGTCGAATGGAGTTTCCCGCCCTACTAGTAACCAACATCAAATATAACTCAAAGCAAATGTAATATAATCTGCAAAAGAGAGGTGGAAAATGAGTATAATAGACACGTTTGATAATAAATCTGATGAAATATTAAAGCCAAGTTGCATATCGGCCCCGGTGGAAGGCTTCCCTGATACTGTTATTATCACTTTCAAGCATAAAATAATTAATCTTCTGAAAGACATGTATGAGGTTCATGAAATAAGCCACATGCATGCCCCGTGCTCCCACCCCAAGTCAACCGCTGGGCTGATGGAAGCCAAGCGCAGGATGTGGGGCCCGCGCTGCTTGAATAGCAATTTAGTTTTGAAAGTTTTTGGGAATTCTTAAGACCCTTTTCAAAAAGGGTCTTAAGCGGGGTGTGGGGCGGAGCCCCGCGCGGTCCCCCGGGTCCCCCCGCACCATAGAAAGGATTACTGAAATACATGAAAATCGGCATAGTCGGCCTTCCGAATGTAGGCAAGAGCACTCTTTTCAATGCGCTGACAAGCGCCCGGGCAGAATCGGCGAATTACCCCTTCCGCACCATTGACCCCAACATCGGCATTGTCCCGGTCCCGGACCGGCGGCTTGATTTTCTGGCCGGGATGTATCATCCCGAGAAGTACACCCCCGCCACAATCGAGTTTGTCGACATTGCCGGCCTGGTGCGCGGCGCGTCGCGTGGCGAGGGGCTGGGCAACCGCTTTCTCTCGCACATCCGCGAGGTTGACGCAATGGCCCATGTGGTGCGCTGCTTTGAGGATGACAACATAATCCACGTCGAGGGCGGCGTCGACCCGCTGCGCGATGTTGATACTATTGATGCCGAACTCATTTTCGCAGACATGGAACTGCTTGAGCGGAGGATTGACCGCGTCAGGAAGGCGCTGAAAGGCGACCGGACACTCGGGCCCGAGCTTGAGTTTCTTGAGAATTTGATGAAAAAATTCGACGCCGGCATCCCTGCCCGAGCGGCCGGGCTAGATGAGGCTGGGATGGAGTTGCTCGGCGACCTCCCGCTGCTGACCCTCAAGCCGGTAATTTATGTCGCCAATATCGGGGAGGACGATATCGGCGAGCCGTCAGATAACCCCTATTATCGAAGCCTTCAGGAGCGGGCTGTGGCCGAGGGCGCCGGGATTGTCGCGGTCTGCGCCCAGGTCGAGGCAGAGGTCGCCGAGCTTGCCACCGACGAAAAGGCAGCATTTCTCTCTGAGCTCGGAATTACCGAGAGCGGGCTTGACAGCCTTATTGGTGCCGGGTATTCGCTGCTCGGGCTTATCAGCTTTCTCACCGCCGGCCCCAAAGAGGTCCGGGCCTGGACCATAAAAAAAGGCACCAAGGCGCCCGGGGCCGCAGGAAAAATCCACAGCGACTTTGAGCGCGGCTTTATCCGCGCCGAG
>LSQX01394110.1_pt1 | contig 17674 bp, 13 predicted proteins | sample 654561 | NCBI WGS metagenome assembly LSQX01 (sample SAMN04489861, study PRJNA283612) | anaerobic digester metagenome | isolation source: 4 biogas reactors fed with cattle manure at either 37C or 55C with and... | place: Denmark: Kongens Lyngby | collected 2014
CAAGCGTGCCATCGGGAACATCTTGATCATCGGCATCAACCAGCCTCACCGTATAGCCAGCCCGAGGCCGACCACACGAAACTGACTCTCCCTCAATCCAGCCACCAGAGTTCAACGGCGAGCTCGTTTCCGTCATATTGAAGACGGTGCAAACCTTCACACCGAAACGCTGGCGAAATGCTTCGAGATTATCTATCAGTGGAATCATCACCAGCTTGTCGAGTGAGGCGACATGATCTGAAGGACTCGGCGGTGAGTTCACCAAGAAGTTGGCCATTGCCCCGAGCAACATCGTCACCGTGCACTCGTGGCGTGCAATGTCACTGAAGAACTCGTCCGTCTTGAACTGCTCACGCCACACCACCTCGCAGCCGAAAAGGGCCGCTAGCTGTGCCCCCATTTTCCCGCTCACGTGAAACGTGGGGAACGGCCAATAGAACTTGTCAGTCCCCGAAATGCTCCCCTCCGGGAACACGCCCAATGATGTCGCGCTTAATTGACCCCACGGGACCATAACCCCTTTGGAAGGTCCGGTTGTTCCGGACGTGTACATTACCGAACACACATCCGACGAGAGAATCTCTCGATCAGTTTCGAGCGGCTGCAAGTCACCGAGCACGTCTGTAGCCATCACCACTTGGAACCGCTCAAGACCAGTCGGGTCATTACCGACCACGACAACCGTTTGCAAGTGAGTGAGTCCATCAGCCACATTGGCCAGCTGCTGCACGAAACGTTGCTCGACAATCATGACTTTCGCCTCAGCGTTATTCAGAATGTACTGCAGCATTTCGCCGATATAGGCGTTATTGACGGGGACCTCCCACGCCCCAAGCCAACCGATACCCATCCAGGCTTCCACTGATGCTGCTGACGTCGGCAGCATCAGGCACACAGTATCGCCCTCCACCACATTCAAATCAGCAAGCAGTCGGGCCCACACCAGTGACTGTCGGTGAACCTGCGCATATGACTTTGCGGCTCCGCCGATATCAGTAATAAACGGAGCTTCGGGGGTTTCTACTGCACGGTGGGCGATCAGAGCCGGTAACGGCACCAAATCCATGATCATAGTTCCTCATTCCTCTCGTTGATATGTCACGGTGGTCATCTACCAAGCGTCGATGGCTTGGTTTTCGGTGGGCCGGATTTTGCCAGTCTGATGATGAAGCTTCAAGCTAGATGCAAACCAGCGCCTGGTGTCTGCAGGGTCGATTACATCGTCAAGCTCACCGTGGCTTGCGATTCTCAGCGAATGCCCGTCAGCGTAGCGCTGAGCCACCAGTTCTTCGTATCGCCGCTGACGTTCTGTCTCATCTTCAATGGCGTCCAACTCTCGACCGTATGCAAGGCGAACCTGCCCTTCAAGCTGCATCGGGCCGAACTCGGCGGTAGGCCAAGCGATGCAGAAATGTGGGCCACCGATCCCGAGGTTTCCACCAGTCATTGCGGGGCCACCGAGCCCATAGCCTTTACGAATGAACACGGTATAGAAAGGCACCGACAGACGGGTCGCCGCAATAAAGACCCTGCTCGAGTGACGCACAATTCCTGTCCGCTCAACCTCAGGCCCAACCATGATTCCAGGCGTATCAGCGAGTGAGAGCACGGGGATGCCATGAACATTGCAAAGCTGCAAGAATCTCGCGATTTTGTCAGCGGCATCACTGGTGATTGCCCCTGATTGCACACGGGGATTGTTCGCAATAATGCCGACCGGGTATCCCTCGATACGCGCGAGAACCGTGATGGCTTCACGCCCGAACTCCGCACGAAGCTCCAAGACGGAATCGACGTCTGCGAGTGTCTCAATCACGGCACTCATGTCATAGGCACGCATACGATTCTCTGGCACCAAATGGCGCAACTTTCGTTGATCGTGACTTTCCCAATTCACGGATCTGCCCTGGAAGAAACTTACATATTTCTTCGCAACAGCAACCGCTTCTTCTTCATCTTCCACTGCGATGTCCACGACTCCACTCGCGGTTTGGTCATCGATGGGACCGATGTCTTCTGTACGGAAATCACCGAGGCCTGCTTCTCGAACAAGTGCAGCACCGGCCATACCGATATTCGAGCTTCGAGTCGCGATGATTGTGTCGCAAAGACCTGCGAACGCAGCGTTGCCAGCAAAGCATGGACCACTCACAATCGCGACTGATGGCAGTTTGCCGTTCAATTCACCGAGCAGCCGGAATGTCGGGATTGTAAAGCCACTTGCCATGCCACTGTATCGATCGTTCGGTCGACCTCCACCGCCTTCCCCGAAAACAATGAGCGGCACTGGCGTGTCATTCAGAATCTGAAGAAACCGATCGGTCTTAGCGTGTCCCTTGAGCCCCTGCGTACCGGCATACACAGAGTAGTCATATCCGATTACTGCAACCTGTTTCTCCGCGCCACCATCGATCTGATCTGCCTCGTTGAGCCGGCCGAAACCAGTGATAACTCCGTCTGCTGGACTGCGCGAAATCAACTCATCGAAGTCGTAATCCTGATCTGCGACGACAAAGGGGCCATATTCCAGAAACGACTCTGCAACCAACAGATCGCCAAGATTCTCTCGAATCGTGCGCTTTCCGCGAGCATGACGTTTTTGCACTGCTTCGGGCCGTGCCGCATCATAAATGCGTTCACGATATGCGTTCACGTGAGCCAGATCATCTCGCATATGGTCAAGATCGATCGTCTCAGCCGGGCCAGCCTGAGAGAGACCTCCAGCTTCGCCATCCCCGTGTTCCGCCTCAATTGCCAGTAAAATATCACCTTCGGCAATCGCGTCACCCTTCTGAGCAACGGTCAACACGACCTTGCCGCCAACAGGCGCAAAGATCTCGTGTTCCATTTTCATGGCTTCGACCACGGCAATTGGTTGGCCTGAGGCAACCGCTGCTCCTTCTTCGACGAGCAGATATGACAAGACACCCGAAAGATGTGCGCTCACCGCTTGGGATCCTTCTGGGATCGAAACAAACTCGGCTTGGGCGCCGTGGGCACCTCCGACTTCAGCCGTCTCGACTCGGGAGTGACGAAGCTGGTGTGAGGCTTCAGAAGCCAAGAATCCGGCGAGGCGGGGCTCCAGGTAGTTTGTATCGAGCGCTTCGACCGTCAGGTTCTGTCCGTAGCAGATCTCACGGAGCAGCTCCAGATTCGTTTGCACCCCAGCAATCGTGTATTCGCTCAAAGCCCGGTAGGTTTTTGCAATGGCTTGCTCGAAGGTGGATTCAGGCCCAAAAACTATCAGCTTTGCCAAAAGTGAGTCGTACCGTGGATTGATTTTATAACCAGGGTAAGCTGCACTATCGACGCGAACGCCTGGACCCGACGGAGGCAAGTACGTGGTCAGGGTGCCACCCGATGGGGAAACCTGGCCGTCCGCACCGATCGTCTCAGAGTTGACACGCACCTGGACCGCGAACCTTCCGCCCGCAGTGGGAGTCTGTGCGACCGATTCATCAATTTCACCGCTTTCAGCTAGGCGAAATTGCAGGTCTACAAGATCCAGCCCCGATGCTGCCTCAGTTACGGTGTGCTCAACCTGAATTCTCGGGTTGACCTCCATAAAGATGAAGCGCCCAGACCCGTCAGCATCAACTAAGAATTCAAAAGTGCCCAGGCTCCGGTACTTCAGAGTGCGTGCAATTCGCACTGCTGCTTCTGCTAATGCGCCAATGACCGAATCATCAAGCCCAAAGGGCGGAGCGATCTCGACAATCTTCTGAAAACGTCGCTGTACGCTGCAATCTCTGGCGCCCAAAAAATAAGCATTGCCGTTGCCGTCACCAATGATCTGGATCTCGATATGCCGAGACCGCGGCATGTATTCCTCAATCAATAACCGGTCGTCGTTGAGCACAGCAAGCGACTCGGAGGCGCTTTGCTGATAGAGATAGTCGAGCTCTTCGAGGCTATGTGCGACGCGAATACCTCGGCCGCCGCCGCCAGCGAGAGGCTTGATTACGACAGCGACCCCCTCTTCGAGGGATTCAAAAAAGGCCTTTGCATCTTCGAGTGTCGTCGCGGCGTTCGTGCCGCGTGCAGTTGGAACATCGCAACGATCTGCGATCGCTTTTGCGTTCGCTTTATCGCCAAGTTCGTACAGCGTCTCAGCCTTAGGCCCGAGAAATACTATGCCCGCCGCTTCAGCCTTCTCTGCGAAGGCTGGGTTCTCACTCAAGAAACCATAGCCCGGGTGGATATAGGCGCAGTTGTGCTCGACAGCGATAGCCACAATCTGATCAATATCCATGTAGGCGCCGATGCCGACACCTTCGAGCGGCACCGCCACGTCAACGACGCTTGTGTGCAAAGACGCCTCGTCATCCTCCGCAAATATGCCGTAAGTAGCGATCCCCCGGTCTATCGCAGTACGGGCAACACGAATGGCAATCTCGCCTCGATTGGCAATGAGTACGCGTGGCTGTTCCAATTTATCTCGTCTTTCTTTGCAGATGCTCGAGGGCTGTCGAGCCTGGTGTTCCCACACTCCCAAAAGACTCAGCTGTCGAACTATTTTCTAGCTACGCTGCTGGAGTTCTGATGGCCGACTGGAACCATTCTCAACGTAACTTAAAATCTTGAAGATGACAAGATTGTCAACCTAGCATTTCGCCAGACTCTCAAAGTTGCCCACAAAATTATGTAAGTGTGGTGAACCTAATCTGATATCGGCATCATCTATGTTCAAATGCACGCCGGACTCAAAGGTTCGAGGCGAGGCATATGCCTCAGATCCGATCACGCAAACCGGCAACAAATCACAACGCACACATCAGGGCGCAATGAGCTTCAGCGCCAACTCCTCATAGGTTGACGCCAACGACTCCTCTGAAAGGCTCCCCTCAGGGTCATACCAGCCAGCGATTGCCGCAATCATCTGCAGTATGGCGAACCTGGTGACACGCTCGTCAACGACCTGATACTCTCCCGAAGCCACGCACCGTTGAATAATGGTCGCGAGTTCGTCCTCAAAAAAGCGCCGTCGCTCTTTCGCGATCTCGTAGTGCTCGGGCGACAATCGACTCAGTTGTGAGTTCACCAGGGTTGCTTCGTCGCGGTGCCTGGTATGAAAGAGCACGTCAGCTCTCACGAAGGCCCTCAGCTGCAGAACTGGGTCTTCACTTTCAACCTGCTGCTTGGCAAGCAGCCACGCAGCGATGAGCTGGTCAAGAGCTGACTCGGTCAGGTTCCACAGAATCTCTTCTTTCGAAGAGAAGTAATGGTACATGCTCGCGCCACGGATACCGACGGCCGCACTGATATCTCGTATCGATGTGCCGTCGTATCCGTGGCTTGCGAACAGCGCCAGCGCCGCACGCTTAATTTCACGTGAGGTGCTACTCATCATGTTTGGAGCCTATTCTGAAAATGATGGGCTGCCCAACATGCCCTGTACTAGCTAGCTGTCTTTGCGGTACCGCTTGAGCTCGCGGCGCGCCAGTGACATCTTATGCACTTCGTCTGGGCCATCGGCGATACGCAGCATACGTGCCTGCTGGTACATCTCGGCGAGTGGTGTGTCTTGGCTCACGCCAGCACCACCAAAGGCTTGGATCGCGCGGTCAATCACCCACGTGGCCATCTCTGGCGCAGCAACCTTGATCGCCGAGATTTCAACAGCCGCTTCCTTGTTACCAACGGTGTCCATGAGCCATGCGGTCTTGAGCACGAGCAAGCGAACCTGTTCGATACGAATACGGGCTTCGGCGATCCAATCTTGAAACACGCCCTGCTCAGCAACAGCCTTGCCGAAGGCGATACGCTCGAGTGCCCTCTCGCACATGAGGTCGTAGGCACGTTCAGCCATGCCGATGAGACGCATCGCGTGGTGAATGCGGCCAGGCCCGAGACGTGCCTGCGACATCGCGAAGCCGCCATGCAGCTCGCCGAGCAAATGGTTGCGCGGCACGCGCACGTTGTCGTAAATCACTTCGGCGTGACCGCCATGGCCGCCATCTGCGTAACCAAACACGCTTGTCGAGCGCACAATCGTGATCCCGGGGGTATCAAGTGGCACAACGACCATCGATTGCTGGCGGTGCGGCGATCCATCGGGATCAGACTTGCCCATGACGATCGCGACCTTGCATCGCGGGCTCATCGCGCCACTTGACCACCACTTACGACCGTTGATCACGAACTCGTCACCATCAACTTCGATTCTGGTAGAAATGTTTCGCGCGTCTGAAGAAGCCACAGCTGGTTCAGTCATGCCGTAGACCGAACGAATTTCTCCGTTCAGCAGCGGTGGCAGCCAGCGGTCACGCACCTCGTCGGTTGCGAAGTGGTGCAGCAATTCCATGTTTCCGGTGTCTGGCGCCGAACAGTTGAGCGCTTCAGGCATGATCCATGGGCTGCGGCCGGTGATCTCTGCGATCGGGGCATACTCGAGGTTTGTGAGGCCTTCACGGTGTGCCGGCAGAAACAGGTTCCAGAGCCCACGCTCACGGGCCTTCACTTTGAGCTCGTCAATGACTGGCGGCGTCTCCCACATCGGGATCTCGCTCAGCTCTTGCTTATAACGCGCCTCAGACGGAATTACCTCTTCGTTGAGAAACTGCATTGCCTTGGCCTGCAGTTCTTTGACCTTGGGCGAGTATTCGAATTCCATGATCTCCTCCTGATGACAATTTGCCTAACACTCGTTAGACTAACACCCGTTAGACAAATTGTGAACTAAATTCAATGAGCAATGGCGCAATACTGAATAATTCATTGCCCCATGCTTCGACAGGAGCAATCGTGACTCAGAACTCTGGACTCGACGACGGCAATCGTAGCCGCTTGGTGAGCTTTCTTAGCAAACACGGGCTCAACGCTTCAGGCTCCGAAATCACCATCGACCTCATCAGCGGTGGTCGATCAAACCTCACCTACAAGGTCACCACCGCCGAGCAGTCTTTCGTGCTGAGACGGCCGCCGCTCGGCCACGTGTTGGCAACCGCACATGACATGAGTCGCGAGTATCGCGTCATTGAAGGGCTATCTCGCCCCGGCTGCGATGTTCCCGTACCCAAACCCATCCTCTTGTCAGATGACGAGACGGTGCTCGGCGTTCCCTTCTATCTGATGGAATACGTGCCCGGTTACATCGTTCGCACCGTTGAGCAGGCCCAATCTTTGAGCTCGGCGGCCCAGCGTGAGATCGGCGAAGACCTGGTCGATGTGCTTGCCGCACTGCATACGACTGACCCCGAAGCAGTCGGGCTTGCCGACTTCGGTCGTCCTGCTGGCTTTATGGAGCGACAGGTTCGGCGTTGGGTCAGGCAACTGGCAGACTCACGAAGCCGGGAGATCAACGGCATCGATCGCCTTGCAGAAGTACTCGGCGGTTCGGTGCCCGAGCAGCGCTACAACGCGATCGTGCACGGAGACTACCGACTCGACAATTGTTTGCTGCGCGATTCACACATTGCCGCAGTGCTCGACTGGGAGATGTCTACGCTCGGCGATCCCCTCTCAGACCTCGGCCTGTTTACGGTCTATCACGCCGGGCTTGCGGGCATCGACAACCCCGTCGTGCAGGCATTCGATGGCGTGGGCTCATTTCCAAGCATCACCGACCTGCATGCGCGCTATGCGGCCAAGACCGGGTTCAATATCGATGACCTGCCCTGGTACACCGCATTCGCGTGGTTCAAGTTTGCGGTGATTCTCGAGGGAATTCACTATCGTGGCACCTTAGGGGCGACACGTGGCGACGGCTTCGAAGGCGTCTCAGAACTCGTGCAGCCCTCTGTCGATCGCGGGCTCGAAGCTCTCGCCAGCGCAAAGTAGCGGGAGTGAGCGCGCAGTAGGCCGAGCAGGCAGCCGAGCTGACTACTGCGTGCTCACCAACACTTTCATGAGATTGCCCGAACGCAGCTCGTGAAATGCGTCGACGACCCCATCAATCGGCACTTCTGAGACCCACCCCTCAGCCGTGTACAGACCCTCAGACATCGCGGCGATCACTGCGTCAAAGTCTGGCTGCAGGTAGCCGAGAGCACCACCGACCGAAAGCTCTCCCACCACCAGACGCATGGGCGATATCTCGACAGGCTTTTCATGAATTGCCACCACGATCACCTTGCCACCGGGTGCGAGTTGGCGCACCGAATCAGTCAGCACTGCCGCAACACCAGCTGCATCAAACACGACGTCCACACCTCGGTCATCTGTCTCGGCACGCACACGAGCGCTCAGATCTTCGGAAAGAGGATCCACGAGCAAAGTTGCGCCAATTTGCGTCAGTGCCGCACGTCGTGCAGGGCTTGGCTCTGAAACCAACACGGTGTTGACGCCGCGTGCGCGCAACGCGAACCACAAACCGATGCCGATCGGACCTCCGCCAGAAATGAGTGCGCTCTGCCCAGGCTGAATACCGCTGACGTTGACGGCGTGCCATGCGACAGCCATCGGCTCGACGAGTGCACCCATGCGCAGGTCAACGTTCTCAGGCAGCACGTGCACCTTCGATGCCGCGACAGTCGTGTACTCAGCCATGCCCCCACCGTGCGAACTGAGCCCATGAAACGCGATCCTCTTGCACACGTTATACATGCCCCGTTCACAGGCGGCACACTCGCCGCAGTAATATACGGGCCACACCGCCACCCGGTCGCCAACTTTAAGCTGCGTGACACCTGCCCCGAGTTCAACGATGGTGCCAGAGAACTCATGCCCAATCACCTGCGGAGGCATCGCCCCGGTGGTCGGGTGCGGTCGGTCGAGCTTGAGGCCTGTGCTCTCTGGCTCGAAATAAAGATGCAGGTCAGAACCACAGATGCCCGAGTAGGCGGTGCGAATCTTCACCTCACCAGGGCCGGGTGTGGGCTGCTCGATGTGCTCGATGCGCACGTCTTCTTTCGCGTGAAACCGGGCTGCTTTCATGGGGCTTCCTTCGTTCGTGAGATCGTGAAACCATCAGATCGTGGTCACGCGCCCGGGTCATCGAGCGCGCGGTTACGAGCAGAGCTACCGCTAAAGTGACTCCAATGTCAGGTTTGTGATTTCATCGTATCAGAACCGTTTGGCCTCAAAGCGGTCGCTTCGAACCAAGCCTCAGCGCGGCCGCAGCGGCGAGCGCTGCATCACCCAGGAATACATCGCGACCGCAGCCGCGGCACTCGCGTTGATCGAGCGGGTTGACCCATACTGCGTGATCTCAACGATAGCTTCGCTTGCCGCTATCGCTTCACCGGTCAGCCCAGGGCCCTCTTGTCCGAATAGCATCACACATTTCTCGGGCCAATCGAACGTCTCCATCGACACGCAGCCGGGCACGTTGTCGATCGCGATGATCGGCACGCCCTCAGCCCTGGCCCACGCAACAAGCGCATCGATATCTTCACGATGCTCGACATGCTGATAGCGATCGGTCACCATGGCCCCGCGCTTGTTCCATCGGCGACGACCCACGATATGCACAGTGTCAGCGCCGAAGGCATTGGCACTGCGCACGATCGAGCCGATATTCATATCGTGCTGCCAGTTCTCAATCGCCACGTGGAACGAGTGACGTTGCTGATCAAGGTCGGTCTTTATCGCCTCGGTGCGCCAGTATCGATAACGATCAACAACATTGCGGCTATCGCCGTGTTCAAGCAATTCAGGGTCAAAGTGCGCGTCAGTTGGCCACGTCTCACGCCCGCCCGGCCACGGGCCGACCCCCGACGTGCTGCGCTCGGGGTGGCTGCCAGCAGCCGTGAGATCACTCAGTTCGGTTGCAGCGGCACCTGCTTTCGCAGTCTCGCCGTCGCTCGGTAGCTCAAATTCGGGGGTGTTCTTCACCCGCCTATTCTTTCACTGAGCGTGACTCAGATGGCGCCAAGCGCCGAAAGCTCGGCACCACTGAGCTCAAGCGACATCGAAGCGAGCAGCGCCGGCAGCTGAGCCACATTGCGCGCACTCGCAATCGGCGCGGCCACCGTCGGCTGCTGCCGCAGCCAGGCGAGCGCCACGCTCGCGACCTCGACGTCATGCGCGTACGCGATATTGTCGAGCGCTTCGAGCAGCGCTTTACCGCGCTCGTCAAGGTATTTCGAGGCAGCAGCGGCGCGTGGGCTCGCACCCTCGGCTACCCCGTCAGCACTTTCGCGATACTTTCCGGCCAAGAACCCCGAGGCCAGCGCGTAGTACGGAAACACTGCAAGCCCCTCAGCCTCAGCGACTTCACGCAATCCGTTCGTTTCGAAGTCGCGCTCGACCAAGCTGTAGTGAGGCTGCATGGCCACCGGCAGGTGGTACCCGTGTTCACGGGCGAGCCTGATCCACTCGTTCAAACGTTCGGCAGAAAAATTTGACACGCCAATGGCGCGAATCTGCCCCTCATCAACCAGCTGCGAAAACACTGCCGCTACCTCGATGAGCGGCACTTCAGCGTCATCATGGTGCGCGTAATACAAGTCAACGTAGTCGGTGTCGAGCCTGTCAAGAGACTCGGTCAGCGCGGCACGCACATTGTCAGGCGCCAGGCCTTGAAACTCGGGGTGCGAGAACACCTTGGTCGCAATCACCACATCATCACGGCTGCCTCGCGCGTGCATCCACTTTCCGATGATGCGCTCGCTCTCACCTCCGTGATTGCCGGGCACCCAGCGCGAATAGCTGTCTGCGGTGTCGATGAAGTTGCCGCCACCCGCGACGAAGCCATCGAGCACGGCAAACGAGTCATCGTGGTCGGCGGTCCAACCAAACACGTTTCCGCCGAGGGCCAGCGGAGCGATCTCAATGTTGGTGTGCGCGATGTTCACGCGGGCGAGTTCTGACATGCTCTTAAGTCTGGCAGCATTCACAACAAAAGTCGCTGTTTAGGCGCTGCGCTGATCGCGCCACTCCGAGAGAGCTGCGGCATCGTCGGTGACGAAGAAATGGACGCCTAGCTTCTCTGCGCGGGCCCACTGGCGCTCGCTATTGAGCGTGTAGGCAATGGTGCCAATGCCCGCGGCTTTCAGCTCTCGCACGGCAGCCGGATGCTCCGCGATGAGAGTGTCCCTCGCACAGACCGCAGAGGCTTGAATGGTGGTCGCATAGCGAATGGTGTCTCGGTCGAGTGTGCGGGTAAGCAGTATGGTCGCGAATTCGGGCGCCAGTTCGCGCACCGATTCGAGGGTGCGTCGCTCGAATGAAGCAAGCACTACACGATTGGCGAGGTTGCGAGCGCGTAGCTGTTCGACGGCCGCATCGACCCTGTCTGGCGACCAGTCTCCTTTGAGTTCGAGGAACGCGCGAGTTGCCGTTGGGGTGAGCAAGTCAAGAAAATCTTCGAGAGTCGGCACCGGTTCACCCGCGAAGTCGGCAGAAAACCAGCTACCCGCATCGAGTGTTTGTAGCTGCGCAAGTGTGAGTCGCGCAAGTGGCCCGTGCCCATTGGTGGTGCGGTCGACGTCTGGATCGTGCATCAGCACGGGCACGCCATCTGCGGTGAGCTGCACATCTGTTTCTACGAACTCAACTTCTTGTTCAAGCGCGAGCCTGAACGACGCAAGCGTGTTCTCTGGGGCGAGCGTTGCCGCGCCTCGGTGCGCCACGATGCCCACGTCGTGCTCGCGCACCAGTGCGCCGTGCAATTGCAGGGGGTTCGCTGCCGATGCTGCTTTCGGGTCAAAGACGATCAGCACAACAAGCAGTGAGGCGAATACCCAGGCGAGGCTCGCGGTGGGCAGCAGCGCTCGCGACAATCTGTGCCGGTCGTGCGCCATCTTTGGCCCTCCTCACTCACACTGCTTCGTGCGTGTCTCACAGCATAGCGAGGATCGTTACAGTTTTGTAATACTCTTGCGAATATTCACCTGGCGATGCTGCTGAGCACCGTAAACGTTCTGTTTCGTGCGAGCTGTGTCGTCGGGCCGATGATGCGCTCGACGAGCGGCCGGTAGCCGAGGCCAGAGTTGAATACCAGCCGCAGTTCACCGCCGGGTTGCAGCACCCGCGGCACCGCCCTCATGAGCCTGTGCGCCACCGCCGTATGCACGGTGGCCCCGGTGTGAAACGGCGGGTTCAGCAGCACCAGATCGGCCCAGCCCGAGGGCACCGAGTCCGTGGCGTCTGCGCGATGCACCTCAACGCGGTCGGCGACGCCCGCAGCCTGCGCGGTGAGTTTGGTCGCGGCAACAGCAGCCGCAGACTGATCAGTCGCAAGCACGCGCGCCCGGGGCCACTGCAGTGCGGCAGTGACCGCAAGCACGCCATTGCCACAGCCAAGGTCAACGATATGCGTGGGATCGGGCGATGGCGGCCGCTCACGCAGCGTCTGCACGAGCAAGCGGCTGCCGTGGTCGAATGCCGTGCCGCCGAAGGTCGCGCCAAAGGCAAAGAGATCGAAGTCCAGTTCGGGGTCGCGGGCGTGCAGGGCAAATGGCGGGTCACCGAGCGGCCTGATCGCCCCCCGCGCGGTCAGCATCCGCGCCTTGCGCCACCCTCGGCTCGCCGTCACCTCTCCGAAGTAGCGGCCGAGCCGCTCATTCATGCTGTGACTCATGTGCTTGTCACGCCCGCCAGCGATCACCACGACATCGGGCGAGGCATGCGTCGCGATGTGCCAGGCGATTTCTTCAAGTTCAGACAAGGATCTCGGAAGTTGCATCACCACGAGCGTTGCGCCGCCGAAGAGCGAACTGCCAAGCGGGTGATGCTGGAAGAGTTCGGTCTGTTGCGCGGGTGAGGCCCCCAGCACGCGTGTCGCGTTGCTCGTGAGCGCTCGCTCGCCCAGCACACCGTCTTGATGCACTCGAAGCCCGCGGAGAGCTGTCTCATGCAGCAGCCCCAGGGTCAGTGCTCCATGACGATCGCCGACGACGACCACATCTCCGTCGCGCAGTTTGAGTGAGCGCGCAGCATCAAGCAACAACAGATCGGCGGCGTCGTACGCCTGCAGTTCGGGTGCGTCGATGTCGGGCTCTCGCGAGAGCCGCGCCAGAAACGCCTCGAGTTCGGTCACGCTGCCCATTCTTTCAGGTCGAAGGTCAGCCCGCCGGTTGGCCCCCAGGCTTCGCACGTTGCGTGGCCAAGAGCCTGACGATCACACCCACGAGCACCAACACCACAGCAATGATCGCAAGCGGCAACAACGAGGCATCGCCCATGCTGCCACCCAACGGCAATATGGCGGCGCCGACCCCGTATTGCAGTGTTCCAAGAAGGGCTGCGGCAGCTCCGATTCCCCGCGAAAACTCACGCAGCGCCAAATTAATGCCAGTCGCGAGCAAGATCGCCTGCAAGCCCATCATGATGGTGGCCCAGGCAACCATGACCACCAAGGTCACGTTGCCCGTGACCACCAGACTGAAGAAGACGGAATGTAGCGCAAGCAGTGAGCCTTGCATCCACCAGAGCACGCGCGCAGGGTCAAACCGAGCCCCTATACGTGCGAACACGAGACCAGCTGTCACCATGCCGAACGCCGAGATGGTGAACGCGACCGAGAACTGCATCGGTGTGAGGGCAAAGATGTTCGTCATAACCAAACTTGAGGTACCTGCGTATGTCAAGACGACCGCTTGGCTCAAGAACACCACCGATCCCATTACCCACAAGGTGCGGTTGCGCAGTGCCACCCCATAACTGCCGAGCACCTCACGCACACCGGCAGGTGTGCGTTTCGCAACCGCAAGTGTCTCAGGCATCATGCGTGCCACACAGATCGCGACAGCAAGCGACACCCCAGCAATTGCAAGCAGGCTCGCTCGCCACCCACCAAGATCGTAAAGCACCGCAGAGAGAATGGGCAACAACACTGGGGAGACGCCGAGCAGGCCTTGCGCCAACCCGAAGCCACGCGCAGCGTCTCTGCCAACGAGCGCATCACTGATCACTGCGCGGCCGACGACGATACCGCTTGATGCGCTCACACCCTGCAGCAATCGAGCCAGAAGCAGCACTTCAAAGGTCGGCGCGAATGCGGCGAGCACAGACGCCAAGACCAACACGACATACCCGACGAAGAAGGTTCGTTTTCTGCCGAGCACATCTGAAAGTGGACCCACCACGAGTTGCCCCAGGCCGAGTCCAACAATGGTGAACGAGGCAGTGAGCTGCACCTGCGAGGTCGTGACGTCGAACGCTTCTGCGATCGCAGGCATCACAGGAATCGTCGGGTCCACGCAGAGCGAACCCCCAGCCATCAACATCGCTGCTGACAGCACGACCCGGGTTCTCATGCGGCGGCCGTCAGCCGGGTGATGATCACCACCCGATTCGTCACTCACCTCGTGGCTGGGTTCTGGGTCGCCACACCACGACTTCGGCGTTGCGACGCAGCCGCGATCCTCGTCGCAACGAAATAATCTCGCCACCCTGGCCCGCAGCGAATACGCGTCGCTCAGAGCTCTTCATCATCTCGTCAGAGAGTGCACGTTCAAGCTCGCGCACGTGGCCTTGCAGTCGTCGCACCTCGTCTTCGAGCTGCAGCACCCGGCGGATGCCCTCAAGGCTCAAGCCTTCGGCAGAAAGTCGCGCCACCTCGCGCAACTGCTCAACGTCATGCAGCGAATAGCGGCGAGTGTTGCCGCTTGTGCGCTGGGGCGACACGAGACCGATTCGGTCGTACTGCCGCAATGTCTGCGGGTGCATCTCAGCAAGCTCGGCAGCCGCCGCGATCGCGAAGATCGGCGTGAATCGGTCCATTGGTTTCGTCACCAGTCACCCCTCTCGCTTTCTTCCCTCAGTCTGCGCGCATTCTATTTATTCTGCACGTATTCCGTCATTCTGCGCGTTAGTCGCAGAATCTCACCCAAACTCGAATGAGATTCTGCGACTCGCGGGGCGCCAGCAAAATGACGCGTGCCATCACTACCCGCGGGCTCTGGCGAGCAGATCGTCGCGAGGGCTCTCGTCAGGCATTGCTGCGGCGAACGCTTCGAGCGCCTCTTTCGCCTTGTCGCTGAGGTGCGAGGGCACAGCCACTTGCACTTCAGCAAGCAAATCTCCGGTCGCTTTCGGTGTCTTCACGCCGCGGCCTTTGACCCGCAACACGCGCCCGCTTGGGGTGCCCGGCTGCACTCTGAGTTTCACCGGTTCGCCGCCAAGCGTCGGCACCTCAACCGTGCCGCCGAGTGCGGCCTCGGCGAACGTGACCGGCAGCTTCAAACGCAGGTTGTTGCCCTCGCGTTCGAATACCGGGTGCTTGCGCACGTTCACTGTCAAAATCAGATCGCCTGCAGGCCCACCATCGGGGCTCGGTTCGCCCTTGCCTCTGGCACGAATCTTCTTGCCGTCGCCGACACCCGCCGGAATCTTGATCTTCACCTGACCGTTCGGGGTCTGCAGGGTGACCGTATCGCCGCGCACCGCCGTTTCAAAGTCGATGGTGGTCGATGCAGTGAGGTCACGCCCCGGCATTGGCCCGCGTGGGGCGCGCTGCCCTCCGCCGAACATGCCGAAGATGTCATCGTAACCGCCAGCACCGCTGAAGCCTCCCGGTGCACCCTGCTGAAAGGTGTAGCGTCCGCCGCCGGGAGCGCCGCCAAACATGCCACCAAAGATGTCCTCGAAGCCCTGGCCGCCAGCGCCACCCGCCGTGAAGCGGGCACCGCCGGCGCCCATCGCGCGAATCTGATCGTATTCTTGACGCTGCTCTTTGTCGCTCAGCACCGAGTAGGCTTCGCTGATCTCTTTGAACTTGGCCTCAGCCTGCGCGTCGCCCGGGTTTGAGTCGGGGTGATATTTACGAGCAAGCTTGCGATAGACCTTTTTCAGTTCGGCATCGCCGACCTCTTTCGAGACTCCGAGAATCTGATAGAAGTCCTTCTCAAGCCAGTCTTGACTAGCCATCGGCTGACACCGCCACCGCTACCTTGGCGGGGCGCAGCTCAACCTCACCGATGCGGTAGCCGCGCTCAACCACGTCGAGCACAACCGGCGACTCGGTACCAGGCACGGGCACCTGAGCGATCGCCTCATGCACTTGCGGGTCGAACGCTTCGCCCTTCTCACCAAAGCCCTCGACCCCGAGGCGCTCAAGCGTGCTTCGAATCTTCTGGGCAATCGTCGCGAACGCACTGCCCTCTTCGAGATCGCCGTGCGCCTCGGCGCGGTCGAGATCATCGAGCACCGTCAACAGTGGGCTCACCGCAGCGGCCTTGGCGCGCTGCTTATCAATCTCAGCATTGGCCTCGGTGCGCTTGCGGTAGTTCGCATACTCTGCCGTGAGGCGGCGCAGGTCATCGAGGTAGGGGTTCTCTGAATCGTTCAGGGGGTCGCTGTCAACCGCGTCTTCGTTCTGTTCGGTCGAGAGAATGTCTTCAACCGTCAGTTCGTCTTCTTGCGGCGAAGGGCCGGAGTCTTGCGACTCCGACCCTGCTGCAACCTCTTCGTTCGACTCGTCGCCGTGAAGTTGCTCATTTGCCATGGTTACTTCTGCTCCTCATCGTCTTCAACGACCTCAGCATCTACTACATCGTCGTCGTTCGACTCGGCGCCAGCATCTGCAGCCGCCTCAGGCGCTTCTTGCTGTGCGGCCTCATAGATCGCCTGGCCAAGCTTCTGCTGGCTCTCGCCGAGCTTGTCTGCGGCGGTCTTGACTGCTGCCTCGTCGTCACCTGCGAGCGCCTCTTTCAACGCGTCGAGATCGCCCTGCACCTCAGTCTTGACGTCTTCGGGCAGCTTGTCTTCGTTCTCGTTGATGAGCTTCTCGACCGAGTAGGCGAGCTGCTCAGCGTTGTTGCGCTGTTCGGCTGCCTCACGACGCTGCTTGTCTTCTGCTGCGTGCTCTTCCGCCTCACGCACCATGCGCTCGATGTCGTCCTTCGAAAGTGACGATCCACCCGAAATGGTGATGGTCTGTTCTTTGCCGGTGCCCTTATCTTTCGCAGATACCTGCACGATGCCGTTGGCGTCGATATCGAAGGTAACCTCGATCTGCGGCAACCCACGAGGTGCGGGCGCGATGCCGGTCAGCTCGAACGTGCCAAGGTTCTTGTTGTCGCGAGTGAACTCACGCTCACCCTGGAACACCTGAATGGCAACCGAAGGCTGGTTGTCTTCAGCCGTCGTGAAGGTTTCGCTGCGCTTCGTTGGAATCGCCGTGTTGCGGTCGATGAGCTTCGTCATGATGCCGCCCTTGGTCTCGATGCCAAGCGACAGCGGGGTCACGTCGATGAGCAGCACGTCTTTACGCTCACCCTTCAGCACGCCTGCCTGCAGCGCAGCACCAACGGCCACGACCTCGTCGGGGTTGACGCCCTTGTTGGGCTCGCGTCCACCGGTGAGGCTCTTCACGAGCTCGGTCACCGCGGGCATGCGGGTTGAACCGCCAACGAGTACGACGTGTGCGATGTCGCCGACCTTCACGCCAGCCTCGGCGATCACGTCTTGGAATGGCTTGCGAGTGCGCTCAAGCAGATCTTTGGTGAGCTCTTCGAACTTCGCACGGGTCAGGGTCTCGTCCAGGTTGGCCGGGCCGTTCTCGGTGAGCGAGAGGTAGGGCAACTGAATCTGCGCGCTCATCGAGCTCGACAGTTCTTTCTTTGCCTGCTCAGCGGCTTCTTTGAGGCGCTGCAGAGCAATCTTGTCGGTCGACACGTCGACTCCCGAGGTGGCCTTGAACTGCTGAATGAGCCACTGCACAACGCGGTCGTCCCAGTCGTCGCCGCCGAGACGGTTATCGCCAGCGGTTGAACGCACCTGAATGGTCGAAAAATCGTCGTCTTTGCCCACTTCGAGCAGTGAGACGTCGAAGGTGCCGCCGCCGAGG
>LSQX01135922.1_pt1 | contig 17673 bp, 15 predicted proteins | sample 654561 | NCBI WGS metagenome assembly LSQX01 (sample SAMN04489861, study PRJNA283612) | anaerobic digester metagenome | isolation source: 4 biogas reactors fed with cattle manure at either 37C or 55C with and... | place: Denmark: Kongens Lyngby | collected 2014
CAAACTCCAGACACTTAAGTCTTATGCTCATCAGGCATTTTCGAGCCTATTTTTCTTTCTGCCCCTAAACGGTGATCTTTGAAAAGATAAAGTCATACTAGCATGCAATAATAAAAGCTATACAGAGACTTACAGGGAGGACTTAAGATGAAAATTTATCCCATTCGAGAAATTGAAGCAAATCCAACGCAGGAAGGTTTCGCCCGCATGATTCCGGACGTTACTTTCACAAAGCGAGAGAGAGATGAACTGCAAATGCAGATCTTGCAACCTTGGGCTCTTACAGATGAAGATGGAGAAAACCGGCTCTACCCTGCCGTTGTCTTTGTCCAAGGAAGCGGTTGGACCTTTCCGCAAGTCCATTTTGAGATTCCGCAACTATCACAACTGGCACGTCAAGGCTACGTAGTCGCCACCATTACACATCGCAATTTGGAAGATGGACATCGCGCGCCAGCCTACCTTGAAGATGTCAAAACAGCTATCCGCTTTCTGCGAGCTCACTCTGAGGACCTGCATATTGATCCTAAACGTTTAGGCATCTGGGGCACATCCTCCGGCGCCAACGCCGCCTTGCTGGCAGCTCTTACAATTGATGATCCGAAATACAAGACTGATGAATGGCCCGAAGAAACAGATGCTGTAAATTTCGTTGTCGATTGCTTCGCACCGGTAGATACGATGAAACTGGTCAAGCGCTTTGAGGTGGCTGTAAACACAGCTAAGGAATCCTTAACTAAGCTTTCTATCGAGGAGCAGGAAGAGCAAACCAAAGCCCTCGCCTCTTTACAGACTAATTTACAAAATTTTGTCGGCTCTCCGGATGGCAGTGTAGACATGGCACTTGTACGTGAGCTCAGCCCGCTGGAGCGCATTGACATCAGAAAAACCTATCCTCCTGTTCTCATCCTACATGGTGATCAAGATCACTTGGTAGAATACGAGCAATCTCTCAAACTATATGAAGCTTTCAAAGACCATGGAACTGAAGTAGATATGATCCGCGTGATTGGCGGAGAACACGAAGGGAATTTTTGGAGTCAGGAAGTCCTTGACGCAATTTGGGAATTCATTGCCAGACATAGCTAAGGCTCTGCAAGAGCAGAGCCTTCTAGCATAGTAAGAGGTCTTCAATCTTTTCGAGAAGACCTATTCGCCTTCACTTAGATAATTGTAAGCGCAGTGAGCAAAAATGGCCGCTCCTAGAGGAATAACATCCTCGTCAAAGACTACTGCAGAATTATGTAGATAATTGTGCTCGACACCCTCCGGTTTTGCCCCGATAAAGAGCATCACGCTGGGAATCTGAGTACTTATATACGCGAAGTCATCAGAGGCGGAGATGCGAGCATAGGGATCCGAGACAAAATCAACGCCGAAATCATCTAAGTATGTCTCTACACGTTTCACCATTGCAGCGTCATTAACGATCGAAGGCGTAGACATCTCCAACTCGAAGACAGATTCAACTTTATACAGTTGAGATATTTCCGTCACGATCTCAGGGATCCGCTGCAGCATGTAATCCCTTACTTCAGCATTGTAGGTCCTCATTGTCCCCTTAAGCACAGCTTCATCAGGAATAATGTTATGGCTATTACCGGCATTGAGACTGCAAATACTTAGAACAAAATAGTCCTTTGGACTCACTTCGTTCGCACGTAGTGTCATCAAGGCTGAATATATTTTCGTGGCCGCACTAATCGGGTCTCTGGCATTGTTGGGTTCACTTCCGTGTGCTCCCTTACCCCGAAGTTTAATAGTGAAATTGTCACCTGAGGTGGTGAAGGGACCGGCAGGATAACTCAAATTACCTAGAGTAGAGCTTGCATCAACGTGCATATCCAAAGCAGCATCTACCGAAGGATTCTCCAGTATGCCGGCCTTTATCATTAATTTAGCACCTTGAAATATCTCTTCTCCGGGCTGAAACATAATCTTAACAGAGCCCTCTAATTCATTCTTACGCTCATTAAGTAAGATCGCTGCTCCCATCGCCATCACCGTATGAATGTCGTGGCCACAGGCATGCATTTTGCCGGGAATAGTTGATGCAAAATCTAAGCCGCACCTGTCTTCCATCTGCAAAGCATCCATATCGGCTCGCAGAAGAATGGTCTTCCCTTCCTTCGGACCTTCGATTAAAACGCTAAGTGCACTTGGTGCAATCTCCACCGCTTCCAGCCCATGCTCACGCAAAGTCTCTTGCACAAAACGCGTCGTATTGGGCAAGTCCATTCCTACTTCAGGCCTACTGTAGATGTGGCGCCTGTATTTTACCAGCTCTTCTTGAATCTCTAATGCTCTTTTGTAAAATTCGCTCATATATATTGCCCTTTCTTTAGAATATACAATACTACAATTCTTTTAATACTTCCTGTCGCAGATCAAAATCTTGCGGGATAAGCCCTTCCGCCGAAGCCCTAGATAATGCAAATTGCAATTCCTGCTCTGAAATAGAAACGAATGACTCGTTGTACAGAGGCGATGAGAAAAAATACATTTCTGTCTTCTTCGTGGGATGGATTAAGCCTAAACCGGCCGCGTGCAAGGCTGGAGAAGCGAGTTCTTTGTCAGCTGCAGTCATCTCACTGTAACGATAGTCACCCAGTATTGGACAATCTCTCAGCGCTAATTGAGCACGAATCTGATGGCGCCTACCCGTATCAAGACGAAGCAAAAGTAGCGACCTATTCAACGAATCATATCGCAGGAGAACCTTGTAAGACAATTCTGCTCTCTGCCCCTCGTCCTCCGGCAACGAACGCACTCTGCCCTCCTGAGGTTTTTTGCTCAAATAGTCAATCAGGATGCCCTGATCATCCGGCAAATGTCCTTGGCAAAGCGCTATGTAGTCTCGACGCATACTGCGCCTACGGATTTGATCAGATAATCTGGAGGCCGCTTTAGAGGTCTTGGCGAACACCATCAAGCCACTCACCGGACGATCCAACCTGTGCACCAATCCAAGGAAGGCCGCACCTTTTTTCTGCTCATTCACACGAATGTACTCCTTTAGAAGCGTCAGCATGTCCGGATCTCCACTCTGGTCTTCCTGCGACAACACTCCTGCCGGTTTCACAACGATTAGCAGATGATTATCTTCGTATAGAACGGCTATTTTTTGCATGGATCTCCTCTATAGTTCAAAAATTGTTTGCCCCTTCATTATATATAAGTCAAAGGTATAATGATATTTGATATAAAAAGCTCAATCTACGGAAGGAGTCGTCGATGGCTAAGTACATTCTAGCTCTGGATCAGGGCACAACAAGTTCTCGCGCCCTGTTGATCGATCGGAATCAAAAAATTCTTGCAAGCGCGCAGAAGGAGTTTCCGCAATACTATCCGCAAGCTGCTTGGGTGGAGCAGGATCCTAAAGAAATTTTCTCCTCACAATATGCAGTGATGAACGAGGTAATTGCCAGCTCGGGAGTTGATGTGCGTGATATCGCAGCAATCGGTATTGCTAATCAACGTGAAACAACAATCCTCTGGGATAAGCATACAGGGCTGCCTATTTATAACGCCATCGTCTGGCAGTGCCGCCGCACTGCCGACATTATCGATCAAGTTAAAGAGGATGGCCACAGCGATTATATTCAGGAAAGCAGCGGTCTTATTCCTGATGCTTATTTTTCAGCTAGTAAGATCAAATGGATTCTCGATCATGTACCGGGTGCTCGTACAGCAGCCGCCCGTGGCGATGTCCTTTTTGGCACTGTCGATAGCTGGCTGCTCTGGCAATTAACTGACGGAGCTGTGCACGCGACTGATTACACAAACGCTTCACGCACAATGATTTACAACATCAGGGATTTAAGCTGGGACGACAAACTACTGGAGATCTTTGATATACCCCGCGCCTGCTTACCGGAAGTGCGCAATAGCAGTGAGATCTACGGCTTTTGCAACCTGCAAGGACATGAAATACCTATTGCGGGAATGGCTGGTGATCAACAAGCCGCCTTGTTCGGCCAGCGCTGCTTTAATCCGGGCCAGATCAAAAACACTTATGGAACCGGCTGCTTTTTATTGATGAACACAGGTACTGAAGTGATCAAAAGTACTAACGGACTTATAACAACCATTGCATCCGGCATTAATAACGAAGTTAGCTATGCGCTGGAGGGCAGTATTTTTGTTGCCGGTGCCGTTATCCAATGGTTGCGGGATGAAATGGGCTTTTTCAAAGATAGTGCAGACTCTGAAGAACTCGCAAAAACAGTGGAAGACAACGGAGGCATCTATTTTGTGCCTGCGTTCACCGGCCTCGGTGCACCGCACTGGGATCCATATGCACGCGGTCTAATTATCGGCCTGACAAGGGGCAGCAAAAAGGAACACATCACCAGAGCCGCGTTAGAATCGATTGCTTATCAAACCTACGATCTCGTGTCTGCTATGGAAAAAGACAGCGGAATAGATCTCCAAGAACTGTATGTAGACGGAGGTGCAGCTGCAAATGATTTCCTTATGCAGTTTCAGTCCGATGTGCTGAACCTAACGGTCCATCGTCCGCTTCTGCACGAGTCTACTGCCTTAGGAGCTTACTATCTGGCCGGCTTAGCTGTCGGATGGTTCCGAGATCGAGAGCAGATCGCAAATTTAGAAACGCAAAGAGAGAGCTTTTCGGCACAAATGGCGGCTTCTGTTGTCGAGAAAAAGCTCATAAGCTGGCACGAAGCGCTCAAGCGCAGCCAAGCTTGGGCGGAATAGTCTTGAAAATGATATAATTAAGCAAGAATATCAGAGGAGGTCCCATGTCAATAACACCACATATATTAATTGCTGACGATGATCCCGTTGTACACGAATCACTCGGACTGTATTTAGATGCCGAGAATTTCACTTACGCTTCCGCCTATGACGGTGAAGAAGCTTTGAATATGGTGCAGACTGAGAAGCCTGATTTGATTATTTTGGATTTGATGATGCCGAAGATGTCAGGCATTGATGTCTGTAGAAATATTCGCAAAACCAGCAACGTACCGATCATCATGTTAACGGCTAAAGGCGAGGAGATCGATCGGGTACTTGGCCTGGAACTAGGAGCTGACGATTATATTGTGAAACCTTTCAGCCCACGCGAAGTCATCGCACGCATCAAGGTGGTCTTCCGCCGCATTCATGACGCTGAACAAGGCAGCCATAATCAATCTATCCTGCGCTTTGACGGTTTAGAAATAAATCTCGACAATTATCAGGTGAAGGTTGATGATGAAGCCGTCGCTTTCACTCCTAAAGAAGTTGAAATCCTTTATCTTTTGGCCTCGCATCAAGGTCAGGTCATGAGTCGCGAGCAAATACTTTCGCAGGTCTGGGGTTACGATTATTTTGGCGATACACGCACAGTAGACACACATATCAAACGCATCCGCCAGAAGATCGACACAGACAATCCCAAGTACGCTTTGATTACAGTGTATGGAGTAGGCTATAAGTTTGAAGCAACAACATGAGAAATAGTTACCTAGTTCGCCGCTTTTTCACTCTGCTCATCGCAGCAGTGATTCTCTGGACTGTGCTGACTATAATTTTCTACACCTTCGTCGCACAGCCCGTCTTCACACGTATTAAAGTTGAAGAAATCCTGCCGCGAGCGGAGCGCTTAGTGAAAGAACACTCTCCGGCCGCGCACGAAGGTAACGTCACTCCCTTCTTCTCACAATCTGTGCTTCAGGCCTACCACTTATATGGCAACTGGCTTTTCGCTTTTGACGAGAATGGCGAGATAATCATTAGCTCACCGCTACCCGAGAGCATTGAGGAGATCGAGTCTGCAATTATGGATTCAGTCGCAGAGGAGCATGACACACTCATGTCCATCAGCGGCAATCTTCGTCAGACAGAAGTAAATCTGGGACCGGATGCGGGACGTTTCATCATACTTTCTCTCGCCATGACGGACAAAGATAATCCCCAAAATAAAATAGGCAGCCTAATAGTTGTTCAACCCATGGAAGAAATGAACGCCGGTATCCAGAGCTTGAACTTTGCCCTTATTACTTCTTCTATTATAGTTCTGGTTTTGATGGTGATTCCGGTGGCTTACGCTGCTTGGCGTTCTTTCAGGCCTTTGGAATCGATTCGACAGATAGCGATTAATATGAGCAAGGGCGATTTCAGCCAGCGCGCAGACGAGGATCTGGAAGGAGAAATGGGCGACCTGGCCCGCTCCATTAATTATCTGTCTGAGAATCTTTCGATCCTCTTCCAGGAATTACAGGATCAGAGCAGCAGTCTGCAGCAGATAATTGACGGTATCGCTGAAGGCATCATCGCGGTAGACCGTACAGGCGAGATCATCACCTATAACAGCAGATTGTGGGAGGTTTTCGGACTTCATGCAGGCAGTGAACAATTTGAAACGCCCGAACGTTTCCTGAAAATGCTGAGGCTGGACGAACGTTTTGCGGAAGCGATTGAGACTCGCTCTTCCATTTCTTATGTCATCTCTAAAGACCACCGTCAGATATCGAGCGTCATTACTCCACTTTTTTCCGAGCAAGATGTCGTTACCGGTGCGGTGGGCCTTTTCCGTGATGTTACTGAATCAGAACGTCTGGAGCAGACCAGAAGGGACTATGTTGCCAACGTCTCGCACGAGCTACGCACTCCCCTCACCTCGATGAGAGCCTTGCTGGAACCGTTAGCTGAAGGCATGGTGAAATCTGAGGACGTCAAGCAACGCTATTACGAAATTTTGCTGCGCGAAACGATGCGGCTTTCACGGCTGATCAATGACATGTTGGAGCTTTCACGGATTCAGGCGGGTGCTGCCGGGATCGAAATGGAAGCTGTAAATCTATCATCGCTGATCTCCCGACTCAGCCTGCGCTATCTGCCCATTGCTGCCGACCACGATATAAAACTCTCGGTTGAAGGCTTGAGCGACGATTTGCCGCTAGTCTGGACCAATGAAGATCGTAGCGAGCAAATTTTCATTATTCTCTTAGACAACGCAATCAAATTCACTCCTGAAGGCGGCTCCGTGAAAATCTTGATTGAAGATTTCGGCTTTTATTCTTCTATTTCAATTATCGATAGTGGTGTTGGTATAGCCGATGAAGATATTGACCACGTCTTTGACCGCTTCTACAAAGCCGACAAAGCTCATAACCAACCCGGCACCGGATTAGGGCTATCCATTGCCAGTGAAATTGCTACGCAAATGGGTCAGGAGATCAAGGTGCGAAGCGAAGAAGGGCTTGGTTCAACCTTCACTGTGATCATGCCCTATGCCGACGAGGTCTTACAATCAATTGATCAGCTAAAGGACGTCTATGACAGCGATGCGCATTAATCGATATATCTCCGCTAGTGGCTACTGCAGCAGACGTCAGGCCGATAAATTGATCGAGGCCGGAAAGGTCACAATCAATGGCGATCCGGCAGAGCTCGGCGCTCAAGTAGAGCCGGGTGACTTAGTTGAAGTCGAAGGAAGAGCACTGTATTTACCTACTAAAGACGACCTGGTTTATATAGCTTTTAATAAACCTCCCGGAATTGTCTGCACCTCTAACCGAGATGTTCCCGGAAACATCATCGATTACATTAATTTCCCCCAAAGAATTTTCACGGTAGGGCGACTGGACCGTGACTCTCGCGGTTTGATCCTTTTGACAAATGACGGCAGCATCGTCAACCCCTTAATACATGCTCGCAATCAACAAGCTAAAGAGTACCGTGTCAGAGTCAATCGCAGGATAACGGACGATTTTTTAGAAAAAATGAGTTCCGGCGTCGCCATTTTAGATACGGTGACCTTACCTGCCACTCTCAGAAAAATTAGTGATGATGAGTTTTTCATTGAAATTAAACAAGGCCTCAACCGTCAGATCAGACGTATGTGTGAGGCCCTTGGCTATGAAGTTTTGGATTTACAGCGTACCCGGATTATGGATATCACTCTAGAAGGTTTAAGTGAAGGTTCTTGGCGGCATCTCAGTCAGAAAGAACTTGAAGCAGTCAAAGCACTTGAAGATGGTGCCTAAACCTTCTGCGGGTCAAAGGAGAGACAGACTTCAAAACTCTCCTGCTCCAGTGCCCGATAGCTAACACCGGCAGCATCTAGCATCCGTTTGGAGGCTTTAACAATGTCAGTGTCTGCGTATTTGTCTGACAAATAGATAACTTCTTTAATCCCCACTTGAATAATCGCCTTGCTGCACTCGTTACAAGGAAACAAGGGTACGTAGACACTGCAGTCTTGCATTGATTGTCCCGCACTATTTAAAATCGCGTTTAATTCAGCGTGGCAGACATAGGGATATTTCGTGTCCAGAAATTCACCCTCACGCGACCAAGGGAATTCATCGTCGCTGCAACCGAAAGGTAAACCGTTATAGCCAACGCTGACCACTCTGTTCTGTGGCGAAACTATGCAGGCTCCTACTTGTGTGCCTGGGTCTTTGCTGCGCATTGCTGACAGTAAAGCTACGCCCATAAAATATTGATCCCAAGATAAGTAATCTTTTCTCTTCATAGTTCTCTTTAGTCTCCATCATTCTCAGAATTTTCATTCTTGTATTGATCATCTATTGCTTCTGTTGAGTCTGTGTCAAGATCCTCACTCACAGTCTCACGCGGATAAGAATAAGTCCGTTTGTAATATTGTTCCATCTTATCAGAAAAGTCATCCGCTTCACTTTGCTCACGTAATTCAGCAGTGTTTTCCAAAAAATTGTCAAAACGTAAATCGCGTTCCTCTTCTGTCGAAGCAGGCGTTTCTTCAAGGTAAGTAACCTCTGAAGTACCCTCTGCACCTACGCTCTCAGGATCCGGCCCTCCTTCACTACTAGGAGCTGCTAAAAACTCATCTGACGCTATGTATTCTCCCACCGCTACTTGCTTTCGTCTTTTTCGCCGCAGAACACTAAAGATAATGGCGAGAGCAAAGACAGCCAAGGCAATAGCCGAAATCAAGAGACCCTCACTCAGGCCTTCTGGCCAAAAGCGCATTGTAATCCTATGCTCACCGGCAGTAATAGGTATTGCCATCAGAGCACTATTCACTTGTCGGATATTGTCCTGAATCTCTCCATCGATCCATACTATCCAGCCGGGATCGTAGGGCATGGTCAAAAGCAACACGCCGTCTTGAGGACTTTCAAATTTACCGCTAAATTGATCGTTACGGAAAGTAGTCAGTTCTAGACCTGCCCTATTGCCTTGAACACAAAATTGTTCGAGCATGGTTTCATCTATCCGGGCGAGTCGAAGGACGACGTTGCCACTATCAGCAGCCGAAGCGCTGAAGTTCAACTCCAGCGTATGTTCCCCTTCATCAAGAAAACCTAATTCAGTCAAACCATCGTCATTCATCCGACGCACGTTACCGGATGCTGTCCTTAGGATAAGATCATCCATGTCATGCCCTTGACTATCGTAATAAAGATAGTGCGTACCTGCTTCTTCGACGTCAGCTTGCAGATGCAATGTATAGCTTTCTTCGGGATAAGTTTTGTAGAAATTAAAACTCGAGTCCCCGCCGGCGCTCCCGGTTCCCGGAGGTGAGTCCAGATTGCTAACGTTCAATTCGGTGAAAACATCTCCAAGTTCAGGGAACATATGCTTCGCCAAGCGGTTTTGGTTTTGGAATACCCTGCCGCCGGTCGATTTGTAGGTGAGAACACTGCTGTTGACTGCAAAACCCAAAGGCAAGGCATAAGGATTCTGATACACTTGCACTTCCCCATTGTCTAAGACTTGTTCGCGCAGAACCTCTTCGTGACTTATCGGCTCTCGCGCCAGCAAGAATTCGATACCAAGGAGTGAATCAAGGAATAAGGTTGATCCGGTATATTTGTAGCTGTTAATGCCATTGCTGTAATAACCCATATTTTCAAAAAATTTCACCGGCGACTCAGCTGAGGTCGAGGCAAACATACTAAGACCGTTATAGCCATAGAGTGCGGGATCATTAGAGCTTTTTTGCTTATTGATTTCCACCCGATAAAACGGTCCATCGTCGTAATTGTTTTCAATGTCAGCCAATGCTGCTCGTATTGCCGAGGGCTTAGCACCCGCTGCATATCCATCGCGCAAGCCGAAATACTCATTCTTGCCTACAAAATGCACACTACTAATTGAATGCGCCAAGAGTTCGAATAACATGAGCAGGATCAGAACTGACGAAATAGTGCTGCGTCTAAAGTCTCTCCTCGCAGTTCTATCGCTCAAAATCGTTTGCGACTCGGAAAGACCGACGGCAGCAAAAACCAACATATACAGGAGTAAAAAGATTATGGTCGCCCATTGCGTGGCGACGCTGACAGCCAAATCCTCCAAGAGCAAAACGCTGATAGGAACCGCCAACACCAGCGGCATAGTCAGAAGCACTATATCCTTGCCTTTGAGATCGCGCAGGGATCTTAGCGCAGAATAAGCCATCGTTAACACAAGAAATATATAGACAAACGAATTTCGATAAGGCAACTGATTGGGAAAGTGCATGCCGTGCCAGAGGAAATTCAGAATATTCAGATCAAAGGATAAAATCAAGAAGAGCATTAAGCCCAGATACATCAATTTTTCGCGCAAACGAATGCGAGTTGACATAAAGAAGATAGGTAGCAGCAGAATCGTCCCCACGCCGGAATAAAGATTAGGATAACCGCTACGAATCGTGGGCTCCAAGAGCATAAAATGTTGTGCCAGGTATGCGAGAGGATTGGCGGTGAACTCCACAGTGGCAGGGAATTTATCCCCACTCGCACTAGTGTGTTGCAGACCTTGTACGGCGGGTAAGAGCAAAAAGGCTGTGAGTGCAACTGCGATCACAGTTGCAGCTATAATTTGCATAATCACTTTAAAGCGTCTGCCGCCGGTCCAGCCCACCGTATGTTGGGACATTAGAATCGGGAAATAGAGCAACATGAACACGCAGGCAAAAAAGGCTGCATAGTAGTTACTGATCAAGAGCAAGGCGAGAAATACAACATAAAGTGCAAATTTGCCCTTTTTAATAAAGCGTGTCAAAGCCCATAAGACTAAAGGTAAGAGGATTAGAGCGTCCAGCCACATTATGTTCCAAGAGTAAGCCATGACGAAGGCAGAGAGGGCGTACATTGCACCGAAAATAACACTGAATGCTCCCCGACGCTGGAAAGTCTCCTTTAAAAACAGATGGAAGGCTAGCCCAGCGAACCCGACTTTAACTAAGGTTAAAACAAAGACGGCTTCTGACAATAATGTTTCAGGAAAGAGCAAGAGGAGTATATTCAAGGGGCTGGCTAGATAGTAAGCAAAAAGAGAATATAAATTCATTCCCAGGCCACCGGAAAAAGTAAATAAAATTGATTCTCCTGAAAGAATAGTACGGCGCAACATGGCCATAAAAGGTGCATATTGATGGAAGAGGTCGACAGTTAGAATGTGCCTGTCGCCAAAAGGAAAGACAGTGTAGATAGCATAAGCAAGCGCCAGAATTAAAAGTGGTATCAGAAAAGCCAGAAAATTATTCTGCCAGCGCAATGATCGTTGTCTGCGAGGCGGCGTATTCGCCTCCTCCTCTTCCGCAGCGTGTATTAGCAAACCTTCTTCTAGGTTTTTGGCATCCGGACTGGTGCTCATCACATCTCCTCCATACTTTGATAATAGATAATATCAAATAAATATGCTCAAAAACATTATAAACATAAAGCAGGCGGACTTTTCACGAAAAAGTGCCGCCTGCCTGCATCTAAGATTAAAACTATGTTACTTTTTTTTCTTTTTCTTCTTGGCCTTGCTTTGTCTGATGGCGGAAATTATGCCTGCTACAAAACCAGCTACTTTTGCAGCCTGTGTACTCATGTTATCTGATTGACGAGCAGAGCTGCGACGACCTCTGTTCTGAATAAATCCCTTTACAGAATCAACCGCCCCGCTTACCTCACCGGTAAGGTGGCTGACGTCATCTAGTATTGCCGGCACAGATTCAGACATGCCATCGACCAAAGTCTGAACAGGGTCAATCAAACCGGGCAAAGCGTCCACTACTTCAGTAACAGGTTCACTCACATCATCAACGATTTTACTGATTTTCTTCATCGTCTTAATCAGATAGATTAAGAAAACGGCCAGTAAAATGATTGCGATTGCACCGAGAACGCCTAGAACAATACCCATGATATCGTTCGGAGTCATTACGTATTCAACAAGTAGAAATTGCATTGATTAATCCTTTCTACCACTTGGAGGACTTTCGAATTCGCTTATTTATTAAACTTCTTCTAGTTCCTCTACTGTATCCTCAACGTTCTCTTCGATGATGTCTTCTGCCTTCTTGATTTTGTGCTTAATCTCTTCGTATTTGTCTTTTACTTCTTTAGCAGCTTTCTTCGAGAGTTCCTTGGTCTTATCAGCGCCAACAACTGCTGTTTCCTTAATCTGCTCGCGAGTCTCATGACCGGATTGCGGTGCAAAGAGTAAACCTGCAGTAGCTCCTAAGGCGATACCGCCCAAAAAGCAAAAGAAAGATTTGTTGCGAGCCTTTGACTTACTTTCGACTCCTAAAAAGTCTAATATGTTTTCTACCATTTTAAGTGCTCCTTTCAAACGAATCTAGGTAATTTCGTTTATTATCTTTTGAGTTTATAGTATACAAGCAAAATTTTAGCTTGTCATGCCTGTAATAGTATTCAGCTATATTCGGTAACATACGCAGTTAAATGGCAGAGAAATAAAAAATGATGAGTAAGTCTGTAAGCCGGATTCTGTCGTGAACAACCATCTGTCTAGACTGATCGTTGCCGATCAATTCAAGCCACCTCCTCGGAACCTGCGGGCTACAGTTATTCCTCCACGGTGTTGCTCCGGATGGGGTTTGCAGGGCCAGGCTGTCTCCAACCTGCCGGTGAGCTCTTACCTCACCATTCCACCCTTACCGAATAATTCGGCGGTATTTTTCTGTTGCACTTTCCTTAAAGTCGCCTTCACCGGGCGTTACCCGGCATCCTTGCCCTATGGAGCCCGGACTTTCCTCACCGACAGTCTTTCGACTAGTCGCCGCGGTCGCTCAACTTACTCATCGAATAGTCAATTATAGTCTATTCCTGCATCAACTTCAATCCTCAAGTCAGGAAACACAGTATGCAGATGCGCAGCCAAAAGGAGCATAACGTCTCGCTCCGACACATCATGCCCTACTGCCAAGACATTAACTCCACGTGCTTCCAACATCAAAGCCACATGGTGCTTGATTTCTCCCGTAATCAACACATCTGACTTGATCTCTTCGAGTCGCTCAATGCAGCTCTCATCGAAGCTGCCCGGAAACAGTGAAATTCGACGCACCTGCCTATTGGTCGAGGTGAAGCGTTGGCAAGCAGGGATCTCCAAGCGCTGTGCAATCAATTCCGCAAATTCTAAGAAGGATTGCGGCTCTTTCAAATTAGCATATAAACCGTATCCATAATCAGGCCGCCCCTCAAGTGGCTGCAAAACCTGATACCCTACTTCATCTACATCAAGATCTAAGCTCAGCGTTAACGCAGCAGCAGTTCCATCAAGACAGCGATCCAAATTTGTATGAGCGCTATAAACTGAAATGTTATTGCGAATCAAATCCAGCTGCATCTTACCTTCCGGCGTCGCATCAGTCATTTCATGAATAGCATTAAAAAGCGGGGGATGATGTAAAAGCAGCAAATCGGCCTGGGTTTTTATTGCTTCTTCTACTATTTCCGGTCTCAAATCTAAGGCTAAAAAGACCCGTTTGATCTCAGCCTCGTAGGAGCCAAAGGCCAAGCCGGGATGATCCCATTCTTCCGCCAAATCTAGCGGTGCATAGGCTTCAATTACTTTTATTACATCCAAAGTGCTAGTCATCATACCCTCTTTCTAAAAAGGCGGTCCATTCCGCCGCCAGTCGAGCCCGCCTGGCGTCTCCCCTTCCCTCAAGTTCAAGGCGTTGTTTCAGCCGAGCTGCCCAGTCAAGAATTAGCTCATCCTCTTCGCTGTACTCTGGTCGATGCAAGCTCTCTTGCACCGCGAGAATCAACTGAGGACCGACATAAAGTTCGAGCTGACTGTAACGAGGAGGTTCATCATTAGTATTATCACATACGATTATGGTGTAAAAGCGTTCGGAATCCCACACCAAACATTCATGACTAAGATTTAATGAGAGTTTTTGCAGGCTCGAACGCAGTTCATACTGTTTTGTTTGCGGCTGCAAAATCATTCTAGCCGGGCGGCAAGTTGATTCACCATAAGCATTTTCTAATATCCGGGCTATGGTTTCTCCACCCATACCGCTGATAAGCACGATGTCGTCGGGGCGACATTCAACACCTTCTAAGCCATCGGTTTGCAGAAAGTTAATTCTTTCTGAGCCTTCCGGAAACAGAGTCTGACTGCGTTCTCGAGCGCGCTCTAATGGCCCGGCGTTTATATCAAGTAGTAAGACTTCATTGACGCTAGCTTGTGCCAGCAATTCCAAGGGCACGCTGGCATGGTCGCAGCCTACATCAAGTAGACGCTTAGTCCCTGAAGGCACAAAGTCAGCTAACGCTTGAAGGCGCTGACTGACTTTGAGCGAAAAGGCTCGACTATTTTCTTGCGACTTAAGCTTAGTCGACATAATCCTTCAAACGCTTGCTCCGAGATGGGTGACGAATCTTACGCAGAGCTTTCGCCTCTATTTGGCGGATGCGCTCGCGGGTGACATCGAAGACCTTACCCACTTCTTCCAAGGTTCTCGTGCGCCCGTCTTTTAGACCGAAGCGCAGCTTGAGCACTTCTTCTTCGCGCGGCGACAGCTCGGATAATACATTTAACAACTCCTCTTTCAAGAGGGTGTTAGCTGCCTGCTCATCGGGCGAGGGTGCGTCTTCATCAGGTATAAAGTCTCCCAGCTGGCTGTCTTCTTCTTCGCCAATGGGCTTTTCCAGAGAAACAGGTGACTGTGATATCTTCATGATTTCGCGAATTTTCTCCGGTGTCAGTTCCATCTCAGCAGCCAACTCGTCTACCTCAGGTTCACGGCCGAGCTCCTGCACCAACTGACGTTGGATCCGGACCAGCTTGTTGATGGTCTCAATCATATGTACAGGAATGCGAATGGTTCTGGCCTGATCCGCGATGGCACGTGTGATGGCCTGGCGAATCCACCAAGTTGCGTAAGTGCTGAATTTGAAACCTTTTTTATAATCAAATTTGTCGACTGCTTTAATCAGGCCGAGGTTTCCTTCCTGAATTAGGTCAAGGAAGTGCATGCCACGTCCTGTGTAGCGTTTGGCTATACTTACTACCAGTCTCAGGTTAGCTTCAGTAAGGTGCTGCTTGGCTTCCCAGTCACCTGCTTCCATTCTGGCACCAAGGTCTTTTTCTTCATCGGCGGTGAGCAGCTCTACCTGTCCAATTTCTTTCAGATACATACGTACAGGATCGTCGACCATCATGGCGTCATTGAATGCTTCTGCCATCTTGTTCTTGTCCCGCTCACGCTCATGCATCTCGCGGACCATTTCTTCTTCGTCAATCACTTCAATGCCGGCACGGATTAAGATGCTGATAACGTCGTCCAGCAAATCTTCGTCCAGCTGTATTTTTTCAAGATAATCAAGAACTTCTTCTTGCTTCAGTTCATTGTCGTTATCATAGCCACGAGAAATCAGGGGCAACAAGAGTTCTACATTAAAATCGAAATCGTGACCGATACTTTCGATGAACTTTTCTTCGTCAACGATTTCGCCGATGTCGTCGTCACCGCTGTCCGCAAAGAGATCTGCGTCAACAACTTCTTCATCCTCATCGCTCAAGTCGATTGCTGCGTCGATGTCTTCATCCAAGTCCAGCTCATCATCATCCAACTCTTGAATAATCACATCTTCTTTCTTCGCAGCGGACACCTTGACCGGTCGGCTCGTTACGACACTTGGCGTCAACAGCAAACCACCTTTGCCAAGTTCTTCTTCATCTTTTTCATCCGGCGATTGCACATCAAGTGTGACGGTCTTCAGCTTTTTATTTATCTTTACTTTTTTCGCTGCAGTAGTTATGCCGGGGTCTTCATCGTCAAACTTCAGTTCTGCATTTACTGAAAGAATGAGCGCGGACAAATCCGACAAGATGTCTACTTTTTCCATTTCTTCACTATTTTCTTTCTTAGCCATAATTGATTCTCCTGCTCTATCTGCTATGTCTGACAAGAGCGGCAGCTTGCGTGTATACACTTGCTTTTCGCTTCGCCTCTTCGGCTTTGTCAGATTCATGTCGTTCGTTATAGTAATTGTATATAGCTACTTGCTGGTCTCGCTTCCAAGACAGGCGTTCACTGCGTACTGACCGTAACAGTTGATCGTAACTTTTCTCCCTCAAATGCGCGCTCACATCCTGTGTAGAGTTGGCCATGTTTTCTACTAAACTCTCGCGGATCTGAGTCAGGTCGTCGCGAAACTCATCGATCAAATGTTGTTCAATTGCGACGTCCTCGCTGGACTCGCTTTCATCCAGACTGGCCTCGAGTTGCTGAGATCTTGCCAAGAGCGCTGCTAGCGAAAGCGTCCCTGCTGCGGCATCGCGTAAGGCTAGTTTAGCCAGCTCTCTGATAGCTCCAGAGCGAAAGTCCTCACTGGTGACAGCAGATTCTAGATTCAAGGCCTTCAGTGCTTTCTCTGTCAGGGGGTCTCGACCTGTGTCTGCAATCGTGATGTCGAGTCCTCGTGTAATCAGCATAGGGGCTTCGGCCAGTAAACGTAGCAATTTCAGATCATTGCTGTTTTTGGCCTGAACTCTCGGCGGCCTGATCTGCCGCGGTTTGTTAAAGTTCTCACTTTGAATATTCCGATCTCGCGTTTGCCCGTCTCCTTGTTGGCGTCGTCGCCTGTCCACTTCCTGGATGATCCTTTCGGTGCCGGTGCCGAGCTTCTTTGCCAATTGAGCTGCATACAGTTCTGCCAACACCCCGTTCTCTTCTCCGGCGAGGATATCTAGTGCCACATCTTGATATTCAAGCAAACGCAGAGATCCGGTTTCCGGGTCGCGTGCATTGCGTTCTGCCAGTGCCAAGAGATAACTGCTGCGGTCTAATGAATTATCGAGCAGCGAAGCCATGCGTTCGGCTCCCTTGTTTTTAATATAATCATCAGGATCCTGACCTTGTGGCAAGAGAACAAAACTGGCTTTTACACCGATATCCGTAAAGATTTCATAAGTCCGCATTGCGGCGCTTTCTCCAGCGCTGTCAGAATCAAAAAGAAGCAAGGCTTCTTTGCTGTGGCGCTGAACCAAGCGGGCTTGTTGCAGTGTCAGAGCCGTTCCCAGAGGAGCGACTACATTCTCAAAGCCGGCTTTACTTAGAGCCAGAACATCCATATAACCTTCAACGATGATCAACTGCTCCGACCTGGCTTTAAGAGCCTGGGGTAAGCCGAAAAGATAAGATCCTTTATGAAAAACTGCCGTTTCCGACGTATTGATATACTTCGCACCTTGATCTTGCATGGCACGTCCGCCAAAACCGAGCACATTACCACTTAAATCAATAATGGGAAAGATGACGCGGTCGCGAAAAAAATCGATCCAATTATTCTTGCTACTACGGATGATTAATCCCGCCTTGGACATGGCAGAATCGGACACGCCTTTGGAGCTCAAATATTGATACAAAGCATCCCACTTGTTGGGCGCATAACCGAGCCCGAATTTACGCCACTCTTTATTGCTCATTCCGCGGCGAGTCAA
>LSQX01216256.1_pt2 | contig 17671 bp, 21 predicted proteins | sample 654561 | NCBI WGS metagenome assembly LSQX01 (sample SAMN04489861, study PRJNA283612) | anaerobic digester metagenome | isolation source: 4 biogas reactors fed with cattle manure at either 37C or 55C with and... | place: Denmark: Kongens Lyngby | collected 2014
AGCGATTACAAAGGCGACCCGGCGAGCGCTTTGCTTGAGGTTCTTGACAGCGAGCAGAATAAATATTTCAGCGACCATTATCTCGAGGAGCCTTACGACCTGTCCCGCGTCTTCTTTATCACGACCGCCAATTATTTGGAAAACATCCCGCCCGCGCTTCGCGATCGCTTGGAAATCGTCGAACTTAGCAGCTATACCGAGTTTGAAAAATTTGAGATTGCGAAAAGGCATTTGATTAGCAAGCAACTCGTCAATCACGGGCTTGAAAATAAGCGTTTCGAGCTTGAGGACGAGGCGCTTTGGGAGGTCATCAGGAGATATACCAAAGAGGCCGGCGTCCGGGAATTGGAGCGCAATATCGGCACTTTGATTCGGCGGGCGATAAAGAAGATCTTAATGGATAAGGTTGATTGCGTAACAATCACGAAGGACAATCTTTTCGAGTGGCTCGGGAAGCCCAAATACGACTACATGAAAATCGACACAGTGGACCAGGTCGGGGTCGTCACAGGTTTGGCGTACACCCAATTCGGCGGCGACACGCTCCCGGTCGAGGTCACTTATTATAAAGGCGAAGGCAAACTGGTGCTCACCGGTAAGTTGGGAGAGGTAATGCGCGAATCGGCCCAGGCCGCCTTAAGCTATGTAAAATCCAACGCTGAGAAATTCGGCATCAATCCCGATTTGTTTAAGACTAACGATATCCATATTCACGTCCCGGAAGGAGCGGTCCCGAAAGACGGTCCCTCCGCCGGCGTAACGATAGCGACGGCGATCATTTCCGCGTTTTCAAACCGTTTGGTGCGCCACTCGGTCGGGATGACCGGCGAGATTACCTTGCGCGGTCGCGTTCTTCCGATCGGCGGAGTTCGCGAAAAAGCGATCGCGGCTCATCGCAGCGGATTAAACAAAATCCTGATCCCGAAGGAAAATCTTAAGGATTTGGATGACATTCCCGAAAGCGTCAGAGCGTCCTTGGAAATCGTTTCGGTAGAGACAATCGACGACGTTATCGGCAATGCTTTGCTTTAGGAAATAACCATGGCAGCCGGCATTCGCGCCGGCTGCCATAATAATGACGGAGTGAAGATAAAAAAGGTAGTTTTATTTTGACGGCGCGCGGCGGGGCGAAGACTTTCGAAGGATCTGAGAAAATATTAAAAGAGCAAGGTTTTGAGGTTGCAGTGCTATCCGCCGGGGAATATTATGGCGTTGAAAACGTCAAGAAAATCACCGCGACCGAAGGATTGCGTTTCGCGTCCGTTTATTATTGCTCGTCGAGAAAAGACGCCGCCCTTTGCGAGGTTTTGTATAATATCTATTTAGCTTATCTTTATAACAGCCACATGTACGGATTTAAAAACCTCGTCAGTTTGTATTATGGTTTGGAAACTGAGCTCGCCACTTATCCGGAGTATGAAAGCGAGATCGATTGGGATTTGCTTGAGGAAATCGGCTTTGAGTCACCGGACGAAGTCTTCGGCGGTTCGGGTCGCTATTATGAGTTTCCCAATATTTATCTCCCTGCGTCTTATGGCGATTACCGCGCCGACGAGATGCGATATACCCCGCAATTATCAAAAAAGGCAAAAACATATATTTTGGCTTTAAGGAAATATTGATTTCGTGAAACCGGGAAAAAAATTAAATTAGTGTTTGCTTTTAATGTGAATTCATGGTATAATAATTAACGGCAATTAAGATGAATGGCCAGAGCCTGTTATTTTGGAGGATATTATGCACGCTATAGATGTGTTACTGCTTATTGTATCATGCTTATTAATTACCATTATCGTATTACAAGAATCAAAAGAGGATGCCATGAACGCATTTTCAGGCGAAAAATCCGATTTATTCGCTAACCGGAAACAAAGAGGGTTCGAAGTCTGGGTTAACTATATCACGGCCGGGCTTTCGATTGCGTTTATTGTTTTCGCTGTTCTTGCTGCGTTCTTTGTTGATCGGTTTCCCTTATAAAAAGGGAGTAACTAATAAGCCTGAAATCAGGCTTTTTTTAATCAGCGAAACTTAAGGAAGAAATATGAAAGAAAAACTATTAGAATTTTTTCATGCCAAGAATTATTGGCCGCGCTCGTTTGAAGAGATAATCTTTGAATTACGGCTTGAGGATCAAAGGCAGGAAGTTAAAAAAGCGTTAAAAGAGCTGACGGCGTCCTACGAGATTGCCGTCAACAAAAAGGGAAAATATATATTGCCGGAAGATGCCGGCATTCATGTGGGCGCGATAAGCATAAAAAACTCCGAATACGGTTTTATCGGAAGCGCGTATTTTGATCGCGATTTTTACGTCTCGAAAGCTGATTTCGGCGGCGCCTTGGATAAAGACGTGGTCGTGTTTCAAATCAAGCACAAGCTTTCGCCGATTCGGGGTATGAATCGGGAAGCCAAAGTTTTGGCGGTCAAGTCCCGGAATATGAAGTTTGTTGTCGGCGAGCTCGAGAAAAAGAAGAACGTTTTTTATATTCGTCTCGACCGTCAAGATGTGGATAATGTAAAAATTATCAATCCCGATGATTATCAGGTCGGCGACATCGTCAAAGCGGAGATCGTTAGTTATAAACCTTTGGAAGCGAGCATCGTCGAGCGTATCGGGATTAAAAACGATATCGGCGTCGATATTTTGACGATTGCGGCAGAGTTTGATTTTTCCGATCGCTTTCCCGAGGAAGTCGTTAAGGAACTTGACGGTTTGCCGAAAGACGCGAGCGCCGAAGCGGCGCGGCGGAGAAGACCGTCTCTTGAGACGATAATAACCATTGACGGCGCCGACGCGAAGGATTTGGACGACGCCGTCGGGATCAAAAAACTCGCCAACGGCAATTATCTTTTGGGCGTGTATATCGCCGACGTTTCCTATTACGTGCGGGAAGGAAGCGCGATTGACCTCGAGGCCCGCCGCCGGGGGACGAGCGTATATCTCGTCAACCGCGTTATGCCGATGCTTCCGCCTCTTTTAAGCAATAATCTCTGTTCACTAAACCCGCAAACCGATAAACTTGTTATCGCCTGCGAGATGGAGATAACCGGCGAGGGCGAAGTCGTGAACAGCGACATTTTCCCCTCGGCTTTAAAAACCAAATACCGGATGACATATGACGCCGTGAACGAGATTATCGCCGGGAACCCCGAGCAACGGGAAAAATACCGCGATTTATGCGACGATATTTTCCTAATGCTCGAGTTAAAAAACGTTCTGAACGCGATGCGCGAGCGTCGCGGCGCTTTGGATTTCGATGTCGACGAAGGCAAGGTCATCGTCGATAATTCCGGCCGTCCCCGCGACGTTGTTTTGGTTGAGCGGGGCGAGGGCGAAAGAATCATCGAGGAATTCATGCTCGCGGCCAACGAAACCGTCGCAAGCACCGTTTATTATCTCGAGCTTCCCTTTATCTATCGCATTCATGACGAGCCCGATTATGGAAAAATGGAGGCGTTCCGGAGTCTCGTTAACAATCTCGGCTACCGGTCATTTAAACGCCGGGTTAACGCCAAGCAGCTCCAACAGTTCTTATCGACTCTTCGCGATGAAGATTCTTATTTGAAAGTGCTGCTTTTGCGCGCGATGGCGAAAGCCGTCTACTCCGAAAAGAATAACGGTCACTTTGGTTTGGGCAGCCGTTGTTACACTCATTTTACCGCCCCGATTCGCCGTTACCCCGATTTGCTCGTTCACCGGTTGTTAAGAAAATACTTGTTTGATCAGGATATTAACAGGGATGAGTGGGCGAGATTAACGGAAGAAATCAGCGGAATCGCCGAGTATGCCTCGAAACGCGAACGGGAAGCCATGGAGTGCGAATACCGCGTCAACGACATGAAAAAAGCGGAATACATGGCCAATTTTCTGGGCGAGCGTTTCGAGGGAATCGTCTCCTCGGTCACGCGATTCGGCTTGTTCGTGATGCTTCCCAATACCGTTGAAGGTTTCGTTCATATCAGCAATATCAAAGGTTATTACCAGTACGACGGCAACACGATGCGCTTGATTGGTCCCGGCGGGAATTATCACCTCGGACGAAAAGTTACGGTGGAGGTTGTCAAAGCCGATAAAAAAAGCCGTGAAATTGATTTTAAAATAGTGTATAATAGTAATAGGGTGAAGGGCAATGGCAAACGTCGTCGTTCGAAACAAAAAGGCCGCTCATGATTATTTTATCCTTGAAAAACTCGAATGCGGGATCGAACTGAGAGGCACCGAGATTAAATCGATTCGCTCCGGCAAAGTATCTTTGCAGGACGCTTATTGCCGGATAAAAAACGGCGAGCTTTTTGTCATCAACATGCATATCGCCAAATACGAACATGGGAATATTTTTAATCATGAGGAAAAACGCGACCGGAGGCTCCTCGCTCATAAAAGTGAAATCAGAAGGCTGGCGGGACGCCTCCAACAGGAAGGCCTCACCCTGATTCCCTTGACCTTGTACTTCGTGGGCGGTTTGGCGAAACTAGAGATCGCTTTGTGTCGCGGTAAAAAACTTTATGACAAACGGGAAGATTTGAGAAAAGAAGCGGTAAGAAAGGAAATCGAAAAAGCGCATAGACATAGGGATAGATATTGATGAAATGCTTACGCTGCGGGAATGATATGCCCGATAACACCGCCACATGTGAAAACTGCGGTTTTAATATTGAAGAACATAAACTTTATGAGAAATACTTAAAACAACCGGCAGATCCCGAGGTGCCCGAGGATCAAAAATCGTCATTGGTTGATAACCCGGTATTGACTTTGTTATCCGGCGGTTTGTCGGTTTTCTTTTCTCTGCTCTTCATTTCCGCTTCCACCATCGTTATTCTCTATCTTGCGTTATTCATCTTGTTTGTTTTCTTCACCTTCTATCTTTCCTCCAAGCCCAGCAAGGTAAAACTCCGGCCTTTACGCAACGTGGGCGTCGTATTTGCTTACTTCGCCTTGGGGCTTGTGATCTTTAAGTTTGTCTATCAATTATGGGGTTTATTGTTTTAAAATAAATCATATAATAAATATGGGATAGTAAAGGATTCGACAGGCTATAGGAGATTATGATTGCATGCTATGGTAGCGCATATAAAAACGCCGAGGTTTTAATTAACCGCAAACGAAAATTACGCATACGCTGCTTAATTAGATAAATAAGCGGCGCCCGTTATAAAATGCCTCTCAAGTTTTATAAACGGGCTCAGTATTGAGGGTTGAATTAAAAATGAATCCCGGTTTTTAATTCGAGATTCAGGGATTAGTCAGGCAGACCGTTTGTTTGTTGTCGGGATGTCGGGCGAAATCTAAACAACAAACTAAGCATGTAGACGTTGTAATCGAATGTAGTTTGGACGCGGGTTCGATTCCCGCCTATTCCACCATATAGAAAGCATTGGTTTGATACAATAGTTTCAAACCTTTTTTCTTTGCAGAAAGGGAGATTTTTCCCTATTTTCCAAAACAGCATTGCCCTACGGAGGTTCAAATTAGAACTTTTGTAGGGCTTTTTTATTTTCTCTATTCAACCTTTTAACGATTACCTAACTATTTACACGATTACTCTACGATTTATACGATTACCTAACCTTTTAACGATTTGATAAATAATGAAGTGCATTTTGGTTTTAATTTTATAATTTATAGACTAATTGATAGAAAAGTGCTATACTAATTACAAGTCGTTTACAAATAAAAAGGTGATAAGTATGAACTATAAGAAATTAGTTAAAGAGTTAAGAGATAAGCTAATTATCACTCAGGAAGAGTTAGCAGTTCTTCATTTGCATATAAATCTTTTCTTGGGTACAAAAAACAGGATGAGAAGATTGTAATTGATGAGGAGCAAGCTACAATTGTTCGTTTAATCTATCGAATGTTTTTAGTTGAAGGTAAGACATGTACAGGTATTGCAAGCTATCTGAAATCACAACATATAAAAACCCCAACTGGGAAATCCACAAATTGGACAAAAAACACAGTCAACTCCATTCTCACAAACGAAAAATACATGGTTAGAACTTGGAATGCTAAAGGAAGAGGAAAGGTGGATAATAAGACGGCAATTCAATCAGTGAAAGGTATTGGACCTGCAGGATTAAATTATTTGTTTATGTTAGCTGGAGATCCAGATCGCTGTAAACCAGATGTGCATATTCATAGATTTATTTACGATGATATCGGTGTCAATGTATCGGATGAACAGTGCCAGATATTGTTAACAGATGTTGTTAAACTCTTAAAATACGAGTATCCAAACCTCACTGTAAGATCATTAGATTCCATAATTTGGAATAAGTATCAAATTGGCAACAAGAAGAAATTAGAGGGGTGTTTGCATGAACTTTAAACAAGAAATAACTGATCTCATAATAAATGCTTCAGCCTACACTGGTAAGCCCTAAACAAATCAAGATTTTATAAATGCACATCTACCAGTTGGTCATATCAATTACCATTACCAGCAGGAAAATGGCTGTTTAATGTTAATCAATAGATAAAAGACAACTTCGAGAGATTTTATGTCATTATAAATGTCAATCACAAAATGAGTGCATTAAATTTTGTAGAGCGACTTTTACATTGCAAACATAATCCTAAATATGAAGGATACATTGAACATTATGTAATAAAATTTTAATACCTTGGTACAAAGGGTAATACAGGTCAAACCTGTAAATAATTGGCAAAAGCCAAAAGGAGATACTTATGAAAAGTATGCAAATTAAAGTACCAAGGAATTTGATAAAGAAGTTTTATCTACATCCAGAACCATATGGTGATGGCTACTATGTTGTTGATCTAATCAATGGCATGTACACAGATGTGTTTTATCGTGAAGAAGGTGATTTTATCACTATCACAAATGATAAAGAATTGATTTCTTATCTAAAGAAGAACCAGATGGGTCCAAGAGATTATTTCTTTAGAAACGGAGTCTATTCATTTCGTCACGTAGCAGATTATGATAGTATAACTATTGATGAATGGAAGGATATTTCTCCAATCAGTGTTAGATGTTAATCGTCAAATTATTTAACCCATCAATCGTAACATTAATTCATACAACTTATTAGTAAATATGCAAATTGTTTACTTCATATATTACCTTTATGGGAAACAGAAATCAGGTATTAGAAGATTGTGAATTAACGAGACAAGCATTAATTGATTTTACTGGACTTGAAGCTGAAATTGAAAAGCAATATGAAGAAGTTGAGGTAATTGCAGAACTAGTAAAGAGCCTAGTAAAAGAAAATGCATCAACTGCTCAGTCACAAGATGAATACATTAAAAAGTACAACAATTTAAGCAAACGTTACGAGGAAGAATATAGGAAACTTGAGAATCTACAAAAGGATAAGGAGTTAAGGATATCACAGGATAAAGCAATGGAAGTGTTTATTGAAAACTTAAAAAAGCAACCACTTGTGGTTGAAGTATGGGATGAATCCTTATGGGCATTAATGATTGAAAAAGCAGTTGTGGGTAGGGATGGAAGCATTAATTAAATTTGTGTTCTATAATGGTACGGAGATGGAAATGTAATTTAGTCATAGGAAATCCTTGGAAAATAATAAATTAAGCACTTGCATTTACTATATTTGTTTGATAGAATATATGCGCGAAAGAAAATCTTGTTTCTAATATAGTTTTAATTAATTAATCAATTTAGAAATACTAGAAGCTTATAATTTTAACTTTTTTAGACGAAAGGTGGTTTTTTGTGTTGTTCAAGCATATATTTAAGTAGAATAAGATTTGTTTAATGTAAAAATTTCTACAAATATAATCAATTGCTTGTTCGAATTATAAATGTAGGGTTAGTATATTTATAGCACTGGTAATCTACTTTTTTTATATAAAAATTAATTGAAAAGTTAATAATAAAGTAGTTAAAAATAATAGTAGTGTATTATTTAAAAATGATATAACTTATTTTCATTTTGACACTACCCAAAAATTGAGGAGGTTTTATTATGGCAACTAGGACAAAAAGTCATTCAAAAAGGAGAATACTGGGTTTGAATAACGCGACAAAATTCTTAGCGATGGGGGTGGCATTGATTATGTGCATAGGACTATTTGCAGGGTGCGAAAGTTCACAGGAAAAGCAGATAAAAGAGGACTATTTGGCTTACATGCAGTCGCAAGGCGAAACCGAAATGACCCTTGATGATGTAAAAATTCTAAACAATTACGGAGCTTATAATGGTGCCGTGGTCGTAAGAATTGAACGAGGTGCATTCGAGGTTGTCACCACCATTCAAGTGGGAGGAGTCGACTTCACCTTCAGCAATTCAAACACAGCTTTAGTTTGGAAAAACGGTCAGTTTTTTGAATTGGCAGACGCATACGACAGAGGATTATTGACAAAAAGCAACTTAGATGTACTAGCGAAAAACATAAATAAATAGCAAATAAAATATAAAGGAAATCTGATTATGATATACAAGAGTTTTTCCGCAAGCCGCAAGAAAGGAAACATAGGGTTTTGCCTCATTTTAAGGGTAATTTGGCTTCAATGAGTGATTTGCTTCACTTCATTGAGGCCTTTTTATTTTGGCTATTTGCACTATTTAATTATTCCCTAGAGAGATTACACTATTTAATTATTCATAGGTTTTCTTGTACTTTTTAATTATGCCTTAGCACTATTTAATTATCCACAAGTTACCACCATTTTAAGGTACTCAAAAACCATAGAGCTGTCCTTTGTATAATGAAGAATGGTATCGATATGAATAAATTAAAAGTGATAGAATTCTTTGCTAGGAGTAGGAGTTCAAAGGCAAGCATTAAAAGAAGCAGGTATTAATCATGAGGTAGTAGCAATTAGTGAAGTTGACAAGTATGCACTAAAAGCATATGAGTTGTTACATGGAGAAACTCTAAACTTAGGAGATATTAGAAATATTGAGAGGATTATGGGCTGAAAAGATGTAGATATTGATAAAGTAATGGATTGTAAAGAACTATCCAAAACACAGTTGTTCAAAATGGCTTGAAATAGCATAGTTGTGAATTGTTTGTGATTATTAATAGTTTGGTGACAATCCGTAAACTAAAGGAAGCAGGAGTAGAGTGCTACTTTGAAAAAGAAAACATTTATACTTTTGATGGTAAAGGTGAACTTCTAATAACTATAATGTCAAGTTTAGCTCAAGAAGAATCAAGATCAATATCAGAAAACATTACCTGGGGACAAAGAAAAAGATTCTCTGATGGAAAAGTCCATGTCGCTTATAAGAATTTCTTAGGATATAAAAAGGGCGCTAATGGAAAACTAGAAATTATAGAAGAAGAAGCAAAAATAGTAAGATTTATTTATAGTTTATTTATTAAGGGTAAAACTGCAAGTTGGATAGCAAAGCACTTAACGGAAAATGGCATTAAGACTCCAGCCAAAAAAGACATATGGCAAAAATCAACAGTTGATAGTATTCTTACAAATGAAAAGTATAAAGGCGATGCATTACTTCAAAAGAAGTTTACTATAGACTTTCTAGAAAAGAAGATGAAGAAAAATGAAGGAGAGATTCCACAATACTATGTTGAGAATAGCCATCCTGCAATTATTGATCCAGTTGAATGGGAACAAGTTCAAGTGGAGTTCGCAAGGAGGGAACAATTAGGTAGAACCTATAGTTCGAAAAGCATATTTTCATCAAAACTAGTGTGTGTTGATTGTGGCGGTTTCTACGGACAAAAGGTTTGGCATTCCACAAGCAAGTATAGAAAAGTTATCTGGTAATGTAATAAAAAGTTTAAAAATAAGGAAGAAATGTGTAAAACTCCAACTTTAACAGCTGAAGCAATACAGATGATGTTCTTGAATGCTTATAACGCATTTATGGGAAATAGGGAACAGGTTTTAGAGGATTGTGAATTAATGAGAACAGTATTAGTTGATTTTACTGTGCTTGATGCTGAAATTGAAAAACAATATGAAGAAATAGAAGTGATTGCAGAAAGAGTGAAACACCTAGTAAAAGATAATGCATCAACACCTCAGTCGCAAGATGAGTATGTAAAGAAGTACAACAAACTAAGCGAACGGTATGAAGAGGAATATTTAAAACTAGAAAAGATAAAGATGGAAAAGGAGTTTAGAATATCTCATGATAAAACAATGAATATGTTCATTGAGAATTTAAAAAAGCAACCCTTAATAGTTGATAAGTGGGACGAATCCTTATGGGCAGTAATGATTGAAAAAGCTGTAGTGCACATAGATGGAAGTATAACATTTGTGTTTTATAACGGATCAGAGATTAAGGAAGAAGCTTAAGGGGTTTCTTTTTTAAATTTATAAAAAGCTTGCATCAGTTGGATAAAAATGGTATATTATATCTATAGATAAAAGCTATTCTCTAAAATAGTTTGTATAAATTATCTAATTTTGAAAAAATAAATGGTCTGGTGAGTTTTTTGATCTTTTCAGGCTTTAATTAAATAGAAAGAAGTTTTGTTTAATAATTGATTATTGTAAACTTTACCAATAAAATTAATTGTCTATTCGTAGTATGAGTATTGGAGTAGTATATTGTATTAGAGAACAATGTGATTATCCTAAAAATTTAAAATAATGTGATAAAATTGCAATGTAACAATATTAAGAGAAAAGCACTATTCCTAAATGATACTTAATTTATTGAGCATAGCTTAATTTATAGTATATCACAAGATGGGCCAAAAACATTCTAAAAAGATAGAAGATAATCATTTAATAAATTAACATTTAAAGTAGATTATCTAACTATATTATACGAGGAGGTAAAAATATGAAGAATGTAGTTATAGTGATAGGAGGGATATTGGTTATGTGCTTTTTAGGCGCATGTAGCGGTGGTCATAGCACTGGAATCAAGTTTAACATAGGTCTCGACCAAAAGGGCGGCTTTGGATTTAAAGAAGTCGATGGTGGCAAGACAGCAAATATCCTTGAACTTGTGAGTTCCTTGCAGGAACTTAAAGACTTCTGCGACGAGTGGGGTAACCCTGCATTTCAAGAAAATAGCGAATATTATTCAAGTGAATCAGGCAAGAAAATACGTAGTTATGACGAGGCATATTTTGAAGAAAATATTCTGATTATTTACTCTTTTTGGAGAGGTCAAAAGATAGAAACGCGTATAGACAGTATAGAAGTGGATGGAGAACAACTAGTAATAAATGCTCGTTACATTACAAGAAGAGGCAATTTTGACGACGTAGCTTTTAATTGGTTAATTTTAATTGAGGTCAATAAGGCAGATGTCCTAGACGTTACTAGTGTACAAATAAAAACATAAATAATAAATATTTTAAAGGAGAAATAGGTGATTATGCAAAAACAATAACTATTAACCAAACTGGAAAATTCACTATTGATTTTAGTACTGTTGACAATATAAATGGCGATATTACACTAATTCTGTTGAAAAGGGAATATAATAGTTCAACAGGAAGTTATTATAAAATAGATAAATATGCTCAATATATGAATAATAGTAATAAAACAAGAAGTGTTACCCTCGTACTAGACCCAGGTACATATTATATTGGATATTTCAATAATTTAATTGGCGCTAATATTACAGCAACATTGACAAGAGTATTACAGAATCCCCCTAATATGACTACCGCAATGGTAGCAGATCCTGGTATAGGTTATAGCAGTGGTAGTGAAGTTAGATTTAATAATGGACAGTTTGGAAATCATTCTATTACAGAAGGATTTACAAGAAATTTATATTTCATTCCAGAAAGCGGAACACTTCCATCATTATCAAGACTGGATTATGATTGGTACTCAAGTAATCCAAGTGTTGCAACAGTGAGTCAGTATGGAACGGTATTTGCTAATGCAGTTACTTCAGATACAACTGTTACAATATATGCAGTTTATAAGTTAAATCCATCACTAGTATATACTCGAATATTTAATATCTTGAATGATACATCACAAGAGATAATAGTAATTGAGCGGAATATGACATATTCATATTCAGCAGAAAATGGAACTTACCAAATTGAATTAAATGAAACAAATTGTCCTTATCCTTGGATACAATATTATACATGGAGTGTATTTGTGCCATGTCAAGAAAATGATATTTTGGTAATCATTGGACAATGGGGTCATATTACTTCAACTGGGTCGGGATATGCTGAGTTAACCGGGCATTATACTATTAATCCAAGAGTATATATAAAAATTAATTTAACAATTACAGATTAATATCTAAAGAGCTATATCAGTTAAATCGGATGAGTAGCTCTTTTTGGCTCTATTAAATAGTTTGGGGTCGAAGTAGAAAACATAATAACTTTTGGGGTCAGTAATGTCTAAAACCCCAAAACATTTTATTGAACCCTCTTTTTTAGACATTGTGTTTATTAGGTAATAGTTTAATTTAGAGTTATTTAGTCAATGAATAAGTTGTTATTAAAGTATTTTATATGATGGTGTACGCTCCTTTTTTGGTGTACGCAAAAAATACTGCCAAAAATTGCAGGTGTACGCAGCACATCAATAAAAGTACTAGGTGTACGCAAAATCTTTAAAATTCTAGAGGTGTACGCATTGTATCAAAATTGGTGTTCTCTTTCAATGAAAATAACCCTTAATACGATAAATTGCGAATGTATTAAGGATTATATAGATTTAATCCCATTGCGAGGGAATGATCCTTGGGTAACCTACGGGCCCGGGGACTTTTTTATTTGAACAAGCAAGGGAATTTCACCATCCATCTTTTTATTCACAGGTATGAAACATTATTTAAATAAAAAAGGAGCAACCAGAAGGTTTCTCCTAAATTATGTTTAATTATTAGGCAATTATTATAAAGGCCATATTTCGTCATCAAATACTTGTATGTCTTTTCCGGATATAATCCAAATTAATTTCGCAAACATCCCTATTCCTCCAATATTTTGTCTATCTCATTATCGCTGGGTGAAATATATGCTTTCGATTTAGAAATCCCGATATCTTCGGGACTCAAATTATTTAAATATAGAAGGTATTCTGGTTTTTCATATGTAATAAGTTTTTTCTCATAAACCGCGCCGGCAAGTTCTACAAGATTATCCAAAGCGATTCGTTCGTTAGTTTCGGGAATGGGAATAGAGTATCTTTTGCGCCATTGATCTATTGTTTTTTCGTTAATACTTAAATAATCATTACGTTCTTTTTGGTTAATTGCCTTTGTTTCCCAAAGGCGCTTTACCATTGCTTTGTATGGAACGGTAAGAAGATGAGCAAGCATTAAAATATCTTTAAGGGTTATTTTCCCCGGTTTCAAAGAATACAATTTCATCTCGCTAAAAAGTAAGTCTTCGTCAACTAAAAATTCAGCAGCAAAACGGTCTGCTTTTAATTCCGAAATATTTTTCTGTTTTCCCTGCTCATCGGTTTCATCTAGAATGGATGGAAACAGCATCTCTTGGAAAATATAAATGGAAAAAATACCTACTGGTTATTTGCCTGTTTTATAGTATAATATATATCTGGGTGTTCTATGAAAATCAAATTAAAAATCGCCGGAATTACGTTAACTTATCAATATAATTACGAAAGATTCTTAGAAGATAAAATCAAGCAATATCAAATAGATGATCATGAAAGCACTAAGTATCGGTTGGAAGTCATCATTACGACCGATATAAAAAGGCATCCCGGGCAATACCGCAAAGCCGGCAACCGCGAGTATATATTCACGAATGATTTGGACGTGGTATGCGGAATACCGGCGAAAGATGAAAACGCAATATCCCAGCAGGTAATTTTTAATAAACGCGAAAATGAAATAAGGATATACATTAACCCCGAGTTTTTCGGGGATATTCCCGAGCAGGAATATGTGATGTCGGGACTTGCCTTTTTAACGATCGCCCAGCGGGAAGGATACCTTCCCCTTCACGCCTCGGCATTTTCCTTTAAAGGCGACGCGATCTTGTTTTCCGCGCCTTCCCAGACAGGAAAATCAACGCAAGCGCGTTTGTGGAGAGAAAGGTTTCCGGACGAGGTTCGTCATATAAATGACGATAAACCATTGCTTTTTGAGGATGACGGAACGATTTATGTCGCCGGGACGCCTTTTAGCGGCAGCGCGCCTTTAAACGAAAATATTATTTGCCCGCTAAAAGCGCTAATCTTTCTAAAGCAAGGGAAGAAGAACGAAATCGTCCGGTTGAAAAAAGAAGAGGCTTTACCCCTTTTTATTCAGAATATTTTTCGCCCGAAAGAAAAAGAAGCGTGGGATAAAACCTTCTTGCTTATCGAGAGGATAATGGAAAAAGTTCCCGTGTATTGGTTCGCGGCGACGCCGGAAATCAAGGCCGTTGACGCGGCGTATGAAGTAATATATAACGGAGGAAAATAATGAAAATCAAAGACGGGTTTGTCTTAAAGGAAGTATCGGGTCAAATCGTCGTTGTTCCCGTCGGCGACGCCGTTATTAATTTTAACGGGATGCTTACTTTAAATAAAACGGGTAGATTTTTATTTGAAGTTTTACGGGAAGAAAAAACAATAGAGGAACTCGCCAATTTGTTGGTTGAAAAATATGACATCGATTATGATTCGGCTTTGGCCGACGTCGAGAGATTTGTGGCGGAATTGGCAAGCAATGATATTTTGGAATCATGATAGTTAGAATCTTTAGCGACGAATTAATCCCGATTATAAGCGAGATGATTAGAAATGGGAGGGTGGTGGATTTGACTGTATCGGGCGCAAGTATGCTCCCTTTTTACATTGACAAGGAAACAATCGTCACGTTGGATAATCCTTGCGGGAAATTCAAGAAGTATGACGTTGTCTTATATAGAGATAAAGGCAAATACAAGCTGCACCGGATCATCGGTTTTAAGAAAGGAATCCTGGTGATTCGCGGCGACGCCCTGAGGCAAAAAGAATACGTAAATCCCGATGCTGTTATCGGCAGAGTGGTTAATCATCACACGCGCGGTAAAAAAATCATGGGGCGCTCCAAACTATATTTGGCAAAAGTCTACTTTTGGAATTTGCTTTGCCCGATTAGGCCGTATTTATTGAGATTATTCGGAAGGTGTTCAAATAAATGAATCCCGTCATTAGACAACTATGCGACATCTCAATCGCCTCGCTGCGAGGCGATCAATATAACGAACCCTTAATCGATGAAAAAGCTTTGCTAGTTCTCGCGAAAACCAACGGCCTTATCGGATTGATATATCCTTTAATAAAAAATGAAATGTCCGCGTCCGATCTCTCGCGGATGGTTGAACGGGATTATTACGCTTATATCGCGGCCGATATCCAGCAAAAAACAGCCGCCGATTTAATTGATAATTTGCTTAATGAGCGCGGAATTGATCATATCTTTCTTAAAGGCAATAATCTAAAACCCCTCTACCCGGAAACATATATGCGGGGAATGGGAGATATAGATGTTTTAGTTCGCGAAAATGCGCGCAAGCAAGTGAAGCAGGCGCTTAATAAACAAAAAATCACCCTTACCGGTAAAGCCGAGCATCATGATAATTATTTGTACGGGAAAGATGTTTTAATCGAAGTGCATTACTCCCTCTTCCCGGAGCGGCATCGCTTTTGGGATCGGGAACCGTGGAACTTCGCGCGTCAACTCAAAGATTGCCTATATGAGTTGGAGAAAGAGTACGAACTGGTTTATTTGCTCTCGCATCTGGCAAAACACTTCTTGTCGAGCGGGGTGGGATTAAGAAGCGTTCTTGACATCGGTTTATATTTGCATCGCCATTCGAGCCTTTTAGATTATGATAAGTTAAAGTCGTATGTCAAAAAGGCCGGGTTGGAGACCTTTTTCACAAATATCATTATTTTAAACAATATGTTGTTCGATTTTAATCTACCGGAAACGCTATGTTTATCGGCGCGGCTTTCCGTTGGCGAATATGAAAGCATAGCGGATTATATCGCAACCGCGGGAATTCACGGGTACGGACAAGATTTTAATTCGTTTTCCTTGCAAATGGCGTCTCATCAGCGGAGGAATAAAAAAAAGTTTAGCTTTTATTTAGGGAAGATCTTCCCGTCTTACCGGTCGATGAAGGCCGTCTATCCCGCGATTTGTCGTTATAAGGTTTTGCTTCCCTTGGGCTGGGTCCTTCGATGGTTTCGGCTGATGTTTAATAAGGGAACGTATGTAAAAATAAAGAAGCTTTTTATTAAGCGTGAAGAAGTTGAAGAAAACATTTCTTTCTTACAGAAAATAGGATTATAAGCGGGAGTTGTTTCAAATTTGTCTAAAAATATATTAGATATATAAAATAGGAGGTTAGTATGTTAGAAAAAGAAGTGTATGAAAAACCAGAATTAAAAGTCATTAAGTTCGAAATCAAGGACAGCATCGCCCAGAGCGTAAATGGCGTGCTTTATGACGAATGGTTTTACGGAGATTAAGATTATGAAAAGAATCTTTGGTTTTCTTCTCTCATTAGTGTTTCTGTTTGCCTTTGCTTGTTTTTTTGTAGAAGCGAAAGCGGAAACGGATGTAAGGCAAATTGAAATCACCTATATTTATGATGACGAAAACGTGTCAAACACGCCGATTGAGGCGCAATATGGGTCGGTCTTTGTTCATACTTTTTCGAGCAAGGGCGGGTATGACTTTGCCTATTGGGTTGTAAACGGCATCGTCCGCGCCGATCTGTCATCGGATTATGAATTCACCGTATCGACAAAGATGAATCTACAGGCGGTTTTCAGCAAGGAAAATGTGTATACAGTATTGTTTATCGATTCCAATGGCGAACTCATTGATTATCAGTTCGTCAAGGCCGGCGAAGACGCGACGGCGCCTTCGGAAGATGACCTTGTCGGCAAGCCGGGCATGAAGATTGCGGAAACGAATACTTGGAAAACGCAAACGGGAAGAACGGAATTAAAAAACGTCAATGAGAATTTAGTGTTCGTCCTGCAATACGAACTTGAAAAAGAAGGAACCTATACTTTAACGGTTGACGGCGTAGAGCAAGTCGAATTCGGGTATAACCAGGTTGCCGTGGCAACGGCATCGCCCGAAAAAGACGGCGTTCCTTTCAGTCACTGGGAAGAAGACGGTCATCGTCTAAGCTATGACTGCGAATACGCTATTACAATGCTTAAAGACCGTAACTTGACGCCCGTTTATTCGGATGAGATTGTAAAAATGCCATTGGTCGCAATGTCTGATGTTTATGATTTGCGTGAAGACGCTTATTCGTTTGTCGGGCAGTATTATCTTCCGGAAGGATATGCGCTTGTGGAAGCGGGATTCTTGCTTTCTGATAAAGCGGAAGTTCTTAAAAAAGATGATGAGGGCGTTGAAACTGTGCTGGTTCCGACGCACAATATTACGACAAATGAATTTCTTATGAGCATTTCCCAAAGCGCATTCAAAAAAAGCATCAGAGCTTATTTGGTTGTAAAAGATGGAGAAGGAAAACTGTTTACTGTTCATAGTAATAATCAACAAGGTTTAGTTTCCAGCGGCGCCGAGGATTTATTTATATCTGAATATATTGAAGGATCCAGTAATAATAAAGCAATTGAGATATATAATGGCACGGGAAAGACCGTTGATTTGTCTGAGTATGAAATCAAGTTATACGCTAATGGCGCCGACGCCGATAAGCCTACAAATACCTTGAAGTTTGAAGCCGTGTTATTAGAATCCGGCAAAACATATGTTATCGCCCACA
>LSQX01156749.1_pt2 | contig 17669 bp, 18 predicted proteins | sample 654561 | NCBI WGS metagenome assembly LSQX01 (sample SAMN04489861, study PRJNA283612) | anaerobic digester metagenome | isolation source: 4 biogas reactors fed with cattle manure at either 37C or 55C with and... | place: Denmark: Kongens Lyngby | collected 2014
TCGCAGGCGCATATGCCGCAGAAGGGTGATGCCGTCGCTGATCGTCGTTAACCAGCCTCGATTGGGGTCGATGGGGTTGACGGGGGTCGAGTGCCAGGGCTGTTCCCGCTCAGGTGCGCTAGTTCTGAGAGGGAACCGCTAATGGATGCCAATTCACGAATGAAGGGGGATGCCCACCCCCGTTATTTTTTCAAAATCTCTGGAAAAGCTGGATCGATATTGCTTCTGTAGTGTGAAGGGCGGCCAAGACGGCGGCCTACAACAACCTAAAGCAGGAGATAATCATGGCTACACTACGACTTAACCAGGTGGTTCTGGGCGGGAATCTTACGCGCGACCCGGTGCTGCGCAGGCTGGCCTCCGGAAATTCCGTGGCCGAGTTCGGCCTGGCGATCGACGATGGCTACACATCCAAGACCGGCGAGCAGGTCAAGCAGACCTGTTTCGTGGATGTGGTGGCATGGGACAAGCGCGCCGAGAGCGTCCATGCCTATCTCCACAAGGGCGATTGCGTGATCGTGGTCGGCAGGCTGACCTACCAATCATGGGTGAACGACAAGGGCGAGCGCCGCAGCCGTTTGCGCGTCACCGCGCACAATCTGCAGTTCGTTGGCGGTGGCCGCCGCAGCGAGGCGGAGGCGTTAGCAGAGGACGAGGCGGGGGTTCCCGATCCGGTCGAGGTCGGGGAGTCCGATGACGATCTGCCGTTCTAGTACGGATCGGGATCGTCATCTTCATCAAAGATGTTGGGCCCTGGATCGAAGCCGGGACGCCGGAAGCTTGCGGCGCCCGGCAAGACGGTATTGATGCCGCGCTGCATGCGTTGCAGCAGCACAAGCATGGCCAGGATGTCGTCCTCCTGCGAGGGCAGGAACTCGCGCAGGCGCAGCCAGGCCGCCATCGAGCGCTCGATGGCGACCAGCACCACCTTGGCCGAACCATCTGCATCGGAGAAGCGGGATATATAGGCCGGTGGCGGTGGCTTTTTCATCTCCTCGCAACGCTCGATGTGCCCGCGAATCGCGCGGTGCAGCTTTCCGGGGATGAGGGTTTGATACCAGCCAATAACCGCCAGGATGTCCTTTAGCTCCAGGGCGGCCTCCTCGTAGTCGGTGGAATCATAGGCCGATTTGCCGGCCTCATCCATCCATTGCGCGGCGATAGCCTTGAGAGCGGCATCGGTTTGCGGGGCTTCCAGCCATGTGCCTGCCTGGGTGTTATAAGCGTCGGCCAGATGGGTCAGGCGATGCGATTTGACGGCGGCATCGAGCTTTTCCTGTTCCTCGAGATAGGCTGTTTCATCTTCGGGAGACACAACAAAGTCATCAGCGTCGTCCCAGTCGCCATCCCACTGCCCGGCATCCTCGGGCTTGCGGAAGATGGTTGCATGGCGCAAGTTGGCCGCCAGCCTGTCCCAGAACTCCTGGTTGATGGCCGCGCGGTTCTCCTCCGCATCCGCCGCATCCTCTCCCGCATCCCCGTTTTGCTCCGCTTCCATTGCCTTCAGCAGCAGTTCGGGATCCTCGGCATAGTTGCGGCACTGCCGGGTGAAGGGGCAGCGTTCGCACCAGTAATCACAATAGTTGTAGATTCCCGTAATGAAGCGTCCCATGGTGTTTGTCCTTTCTGCGGGTATACTACTAGACAAGGCATGTTGGAATCAAGTGTTACAAGGTGTTGGGACAAGGTGTTGGGACAAGGTGTAGTGCGAAGCATCCACTTAAACCCACACTTAATCCCGCACTTAAGCGGCACGCTTACTCCACCCGCTTAATTCTTTCGCGTTCGACAAAGGCGACAAAGTTTCCGACAAAGCTCGCGACAAAGTTGCTGAAAGCCCTGAAAGGGCGCGACATACCAGCTCAGGGCAACGCCCTGGGGAATGGAATGGAAAACAGACGAGCCCTGAAGGGGCGGGACATGGCGTCATGGCAACAGGCCTATCTGCCGGATGATGGGCCGGGCTTTCAGCCCTTGTTTTCTTAATTTGCTGACTTTCCAGGGCTTCACCCTAGGCTGGATAGGGCGCGCCGTCGGCGCTATTTCTCCTTTTTCGCGATTTTCGCGCATTTCGCGGTAATAATCAAAATCTCTGGAAAAGCTGGATCGATATTGCTTCTGTAGGGTGAAGGGCGGCCAAGACGGCGGCCTACAACAACCTAAAGCAGGAGATAATCATGGCTACACTACGACTTAACCAGGTGGTTCTGGGCGGGAATCTTACGCGCGACCCGGTGCTGCGCAGGCTGCCCTCGGGAAGCTCCGTGGCCGAGTTCGGTCTGGCGATCGACGATGGCTACACCTCCAAGACCGGTGAGCAGGTCAAGCAGACCTGTTTCGTGGATGTGGTGGTCTGGGATCGGCGCGCCGAGAGCGTCCATGCCTACCTTCACAAGGGCGATTGCGTGATCGTGGTCGGCAGGCTGACCTACCAATCCTGGGTGAACGACAAGGGTGAACGCCGCAGCCGGTTGCGCGTCACCGCGCACAATCTGCAGTTCGTCGGCGGTGGTCGCCGCAGCGAGGCGGAGGCGTTATCGGATGATGGGGCGGAAATTTCCGATCCGGTCGAGGCCGGGGCACCTGATGACGATTTGCCGTTCTAGGACGGCTCATTAACAACGATAAGCGATACATTCACAGCGAGAAAGCGAGGCGCGACATGAACCAACAGAACACCACACCCTCTCCGGCCAACCGTATCTATCCCGGCACGCTGGCCTTCTATCACCCCAACTCATCGGGCAGCGGCAGCGCCGTGCGCTTCGAACTGAAACCGGCGGTAGGCAACCGCGAGGGCTGTTTCTTCATGGATATGGCCCGGCAGCGGACCTCCGGCGGGCGCGATGGCAACGGAGGACGCCGGGCCGCCACCTTCGACTGGCAGCAGAAGGTCACGGTCAAGCTGGGCGTCAGCGATGTCTGCAGCCTCCTGCTGGTGCTGCGCGGGCGGCAGGAGGAGGCTGGCAACGGCAAGGGGCTCTTCCACGACACGCGCGACGCCACGACGGTAATTCGCCTGCGGCGCGGCGGCACCCAGTTCCAGGGCATAGCGTTGGACGTGTCACGCAAGGCTAAGCGTGGCGAGGGTGAGCCGGTACGGATACGGATTGTGCTGACCGAGGCCGAGGCGCTGGGGCTGGAAACGATCTTCGAGCACTCCATGCTGCTACTGGTCTACGGCGTGCTGACGCCCGACTACTAATGACCCTTCCACGGCGTATGGGTGGCCATCCGTGTCCACCCATTATGCCGGGGGGATGCGGATTGCCTTTGTTTATCAGCCATGAAATGGTAGGCTATGCAACTAACGGACTAAGAGGATCCATACCATGAACAGGCGCATCAAAATCGCCCAGATCGGCATCGGCCACAACCACGCATCGGAGAAGATGCGCACGGTGCGCGCTCTTCCTGATCTCTTCGATGTTGTCGGTGTCTGCGAGCCCGATCCGGCGTGGCGTGCCTCGCGGGGCGGGCTCGATGTCTATCAGGGACTGTCATGGCTGGAAGAGGAGACGCTTCTGGATACGCCCGGCCTCGAGGCCGTCATGGTGGAGACCGATGTCTGGAACCTGACCTCGACCGCGCGCCGCTGCATCGACCGCGGCCTGCATGTCCATCTGGACAAGCCGGGGGGCGAGGATCTGGCTGAGTTCACCGCATTGCTGGAGCAGGCCAGAATGCGCCGACTGGTGCTCCAGCTTGCCTACATGTACCGCTACAACCCGGCCATCACCTATGCGCGGGAGCAGATCCGGCGCGGTGAGCTGGGCGAACTCTTTGCCGTCGATGCCGTCATGAGTACCGAGCATCCGCGGGAGTACCGCGAGTGGCTGAAGCACTTCAAGGGCGGCACGATGTACATCTTCGGGTGTCATCTTATCGATCTGGTGATCGGCTTTCTTGGACAACCACTGCGTGTGATTCCGTACCTTAAGCAGACGGGTTATGAAGGCGTGGAGGTGCCGGACACCACGCTCGCCGTGCTGGAGTATCCCCGCGGCATCTCGACCGTCAGGGTCAGTTCGGTTGAGGTGAACGGCTTTGGACGGCGTCAGGTGGTCATTCTGGGCACCAGGGGAAGCATCGAGATCAAGCCTATCGAGCGGCCGACTGCGGTCACGTTTGCCAGGAGCGTCGGCGGCAACGTCTATTGCGACCGCAAGGAGGTGGTGGAGTTGCCGCCTCTTAAAGGGCGCTACGATGACCTGATGCTGGATTTCGCGCAATGCGTGCGTGGCGAGAAGGGGAACCCCTTCGGCTACGATCACGACCTGCTGATTCACAAGGCTACGCTCATGGCCTCGGGATTCGAGGGCATCACGTGGTGAACCGTATGGAGATGCTATGAGATTCAAGGGCAGGACAGCGTTGGTTTCGGGCGGGGCGGGAGCCATCGGACGCGCCATTGCACTGCGGTTCGCGGACGAGGGAGCGAACGTCGCAATTCTGGATATCAACGCCGATGCGGTTGGCAAACTCGTCGACGAGATCCGCAGCCGTGGAGTGCTCGCGCATGGCAGTGTCGTTGATGTCCGCGACTACGCCGCCGTGAAGGCCTGCGTGGACGCGGCAGCCGAGGCGCTGGGCGGGATCGACATCGTGGTGAATGCGGCAGGCGGGAGTGCCCGCAAACGCATGGATCTCTTCGAGCGGATCGACATCAGCGTGGTGGATGACGTCGTCGACATCAACCTGCGCGGTACGCTCTACGTTATCCATGCGGCTTTGCCGCATCTGATCCGGAAGAACTACGGCAAGATCATCAACATCTCCTCGATCATTGCCATAGGCGGCAAGGCCAAGTGCGTGGACTACGCGGCGGCCAAGGGCGGAATTATCGCGGCAACCCGTTCGCTGGCGATCGAGTTGGGACGCCACAATATCAACGTCAACGCGCTCTCCCCGGGACAGGTTCAGCGGCCCGACGAGATGCCTGCCGATCCGGTGGCCTTCGCGCATCGGCACTCGTTGATGAACCGCATCTGCACGCAGGAGGATGTGGCCCATGCGGTCATGTTCCTCGCTTCGTCCGATGCCGACTACATGACCGGACAGAACTACGTGATCGACGGTGGACGCAGTCTCGGCTTGCGAGGGGATTCATGAGCGAGAAGAGCCGCGCGCCGCAACGCTTGCATGTAAAGGTGGCGGTGGTGACGGGGGCAGGGGGCGGTATCGGACGCGCCATCTGCCTGCGGCTGGCGGAAGAGGGGGCAACGCTCGCCGTGACCGACCTTACGCTGGAGCGCGCCTCTGCCGTCGCGTCCGAGATTCAGGCTGCCGGTGGTCAGGCAGGCGGCGATCCCGCCGAGGTGTCCGCGCTGGTTGCATTTCTAGTGTCGCCCGAGGCGGACTTCATCACCGGTGCGAACTACATCATCGACGGCGGTCGCACACTGGGGCCGATGGGGGCGGCACGGAAATGAAGAGGCAGCGGAAGGAACGCGGTGTGAACACCGCGCACAGGACTGTGAACACCGCTCACATAACTAGATCTGAAGGCAGTTCTGTGCGCCCCGTTCACGGGGCGTTCAAGCACAGCATGGTGCGCCACTGTTTCAACCTCTCCAGTGCCGTGTCCGCCGTTTACGGCGGTGCATCACCACTCACCCGCGAGACCTGCCTCGCCATGAACGCCGCCGGTGCTCATATTGCGGAAACACCCGCAACAGGGGACACCCCATGACAAACTGCCAGTTCTAAATTGCGAGGCACGCCCTCGCGGAGGTGCCCTAATGCATTTCCATGCATTATCAACGACTACTTCTGGCTGGTATGGAGGCTTTGGAATCGGGTATCTTGGATAACACGGGTCGCGTATGGGCCGTGAACCTGACGTTAGCGCTGTGAAACGGACTTTTGAACTGATATTGCTGGCCATTACGGCCGTGCTTTGGCTGCCGCTGTTGCTGCTGCTGGCGGGCGTGGTGTGGCTGGGCATGGGCCGTCCGGTTCTCTTCCGCCAGGTGCGGGCCGGGCGCCTGGGACAGCCGTTCGAGCTAATCAAGTTCCGTACCATGCGCCCAGGGCCCGGCAACGACGATGAGCGACTGACGCCTTTCGGACGCCGCCTGCGGGCGACCAGCCTCGACGAACTGCCGCAACTGCTCAATGTGCTGCGCGGCGATATGGCACTGGTCGGGCCGCGTCCGCTTCCGCTACGCTATGTGCCGCGTTACACGCCGGAGCAGGCGCGGCGGCTTGAGGTGCGGCCGGGCATCACGGGATGGGCGCAGGTGAATGGTCGCAACGCCCTCTCCTGGCCGGAGCGGTTCAAACTGGATGTCTGGTACATTGAGCATCAGAGCCTGTGGCTCGATTTGCGGATCCTGTTGCTCACGGTACTAAAGGTTTTGCGGCGCGAGGGGATCGCGGGCGAGGGCGAGGCAACCATGGGCGAGTTTTTGGGATAGTACCATGAGAACGGTAATTATAGGCGCGAGCGGTTTCGGAGGCGAAGTGGTCTGGGTCTGCCAGCGTGCTGGAATTGAGGTGGCGGGCTTCTGCGATGACGCCGCCGACAAGCAGACAGGCTCTTTCGCAGAGCTTCCGCTGCTTGGAATGATTGAAGCGGCTGCGGCGCGGCTAGGCCAGAATGTCGGTTTTCATATTGCCGTTGGCAACAACCGGGCGCGGCAGCAGCTCGCCGCGCGTGCCCGGCAGGTGGGGTGGCAGCCTGTAACCGTGCAGGATCCCAGCGCACATTGCGCGCCCTGCGCCGTGATCGGCGAGGGGAGCTATATAGGGATCGGCAGCGTGGTCTCGACCAAGACGCGGCTGGGGAGTTTTGTCATCATCAACCATCATGGCACCGTAGGGCACGATTGCGATGTGGCGGACTACGCGCAGATTTGCCCCGGGGTGCGCGTTTCCGGCGGCTGCCGTGTCGGTGAAGGTGCCCTGCTGGGCTCCAACGCTGTGACACTTCCCGGCATCAACGTCGGTGCCTGGGCTGTGCTGGGTGCTGGCGGGGTCGCGCTGCGCTCGATTGCGGATGGCGCGCACCAGGTCCGCCTTGGCGCGGGGATAGGCGGGAGCAAACGATGAGCACACGCATCTTTCTATCGCCGCCCTGGATGGGCGGAGGGGAGCAGGAGCGGGTCAGCGAGGCCTTCGCCTCTAACTACGTCGCTCCGACCGGGCCGATGGTTGACCGCTTCGAGGCGCTCTTCAGCGAGCGGGTGGGCATCCCCAACGTCTGTGCCCTGAGCAGCGGCACGGCGGGGCTCGATCTGCTCTTCCGCGAGTTGGGCGTTGGTCGCGGCGATACCGTCATCTGTTCCGATCTCACCTTTGTCGCCTCGATCGCTCCGGCGGTGCAGGCCGGCGCCGAGCCGGTCTTCATAGATTGCGAGGCGGCCACGTGGACGATGGACGCTCAACTTCTGGCCGAGGCGCTGGAGGATGCCACGCGGACGGGCCGGCGTCCCAAGGCGGTGGTAGCCGTCGATCTCTACGGACAGTGCTGCGACTACGATACGCTCGAGGCACTCTGCGCGCGCCACGAGGTACCGTTGATCATCGATGCCGCCGAGGCGCTGGGAGCCCGTTATGGCGACCGCTCCGCCGGTGATGCGGGGTGGGCGGCGGTCTACTCGTTCAACGGCAACAAGATCATCACCACCTCTGGTGGCGGCATGGTGGCCTCGCGTCAGGCGGACGTTATCGCAAGGGCGCGCAAGCGGTCGCAGCAGTCGCGCGAGGCGATGCCCTGGTACGAGCACATTGAGCTGGGATACAACTACCGTCTCAGCAACATCTGCGCCGCGATCGGGGTGGGGCAACTGGCGCATCTGGATACCATTCTGGCGCGCAAGCGCAGGATTGCGGCCTTCTATCAGGAACGGTTGCAGGAACTCACGGCAATTACGTGGATGCCGCAGGCGCCTTATGGCGAGGGCAACCACTGGCTGTCGATTCTGCAGCTCGATCCGCGGCAGACCGGTGTTACCCCGGAACAGTTGCGGCTGGCGCTGGAGGCGGAGAATATCGAGTCGCGCCCCGTCTGGAAGCCGATGCATATGCAGCCGGTCTTCGCCGGAGCGAAGTGCTACGGGGGCGGGGTATCGGAACGCCTCTTCCGGCAGGGGCTCTGCCTGCCATCGGGGGCGGGATTGACCGGAAACGATTTGGAACGCATTGCCGCTGTAATACAGGCACAACTGGGATGAGACTCTTACAAAACCCCTTGCCTGATGGCGCGTGGCACGGGCATCCTGCCGGTGGGTCATCCATGGGCGGGACGCCCATGCCACGCTGGGTTTGCAAGAGTTCCGGATTGAAGGGAACAAGCTATGGAGAAGTTGAAGCCGATCAAGGCTGAGGATTTTCTTGTGCGCGCGCACCATCTGTGGTCAGCGCAGTGGCTGCTGCTGACCGCCGGTGATTTTGCGGCGGGCAGCTACAACTCCATGACGGTGGGCTGGGGGAGCTTCGGCACCATGTGGCGCAAGCCCTTCGCACAGGTCGTGGTGCGCAACGGGCGCCACACGCGCAACTTCATCGACAACCACGAGAGCTTCACACTCTGCGCCTTTCCGGAACAGCATCGTGCGGCACTCCAGTTGCTGGGCTCGAGGTCGGGACGTGACGGCGACAAGATCGCGGCCTCGGGCCTTACTCCTGTGGCGGTGTCGCGGGTGGCCGCACCGGCCTTTGCCGAGGCGGAGCTGGTCGTGGAGTGCCGCAAGATCTACTGGCAGGACATGCAGCCGGAGAACTTTCTCGATCCGGCCATCGAGGGGTTGTATTCAGGACGGGACTATCACCGCATCTACTTCGGTGAGATTGTCGCCGTCGCGGGTACAGAGAAGTTTGTGTTCGAGGCATGAAGCGTGCCCAGAGGAGAAACCTTATGCGGAAGAAGATTTATCTGAGCGGCCCGATCATGGACGAGAATCCACGTGAGGCCATGACATGGCGCGAGCGGGCTAAAGAGGCACTGTCAGAGCACTTCATCCTGCTCGATCCAATGCGGCGCGACTTCAAGGATCGTGAAGTTGACAGCGCCAATGAGATTGTCGAGTTCGATCTGCAGGATGTGCGGGATGCAGACATCCTGCTGGTAAACTACAACAAGCCCTCCATCGGCACCTCGATGGAGGTATTCTATGCGGCGCACGACTTGAACAAGTTCATCGTGGCCTTCTCGCCATTCTCGTTCCAGGAGTGCTCGCCCTGGATGGTGCGCTACTGCACCAAGATCCTGCCGTCGCTGGATAGCGCGGTGAAATATCTCCGCGAGCACTTCGTGCGGCAGGATGTGCGGTGAGTATTGCCGCTGCCCTGCAGGGCAGCGGCAGTAGCAGTAGGCAGTGGCAGTAGGCAGTTGGAAGGGAGCCGAGACACGAATTGGGCCAAATGAGCTAAATCGTTGGGATTCAAGCTAGTAGGCCAAGAAACAGCGTAGGTGTCTCAGACTAGTGGCGGGGGCGTGGGGGACGCCTAGTCGTCCTCGCGCTCACCGAGCTTCCGGTCGATCATAAAGAGGGCACCCTTTGAGCCGCCGCCCATCTCTAGCATCCAGATAACGTCCTGGGCGCTGCCTTCCTCCTCGACCTGCTCGTTGATGAACCAGACGAGCATGTTCTGAGTGGCGTAGTCCTTCTCGGCGATGGCCAGTGTGTTCAGATCGTTGATCCAGCCCGTGACCAGTTTCTCGTGTGCGAGTGCATCCTTGAACATCTCGAGCAGATCCTTCCACTCGGTCTTCGGCCCCTCGATAGCGGCCTGTTCAACCTTGGCACCGCGCTCCTGCAGGTACTTGGCGAACTTCATCGCGTGCTCCTGCTCTTCCTCGTACTGCATGGTGAACCACTTGGCCGCGCCCTTGAAGCCCTTGTCCATGGCGTCGTTCGCCATCGCCAGGTAAAGGTAGGCGGAAAACTGCTCGCGGTTGATCTGCAGGGTGATCGCCTTGGTCATCTTTTTGCTAATCATGGGTCTTCCTCTCGCGTTCCACCTGCCCGCGCGCATCACTAAGCGCACATGCTGCAGGTGTTTTGAATTGCGGTAATTCTACCATGTCCACGGTGCCTTGTCATGGTGAAAACAGGGGGTGGGGGGTAATCGACCTCGCAACAGGGGGGCACGGGAATTTGATTTGTGTGGAGACCAAGTGTGTCTCTGACCTTTTCCAGCCGCCCTATCTTTCGCTTTCGCCAAAGCGTAGGGACGAAGTGTGGCGACGAAGCGTAAAGGGACAAAGTGTGGAGACAAGGTGGGGGACAAGGTGGTGGGAGACAAGGTGTGGAGATAAAGTGTGGGTGCGAAACACACACTTAATCCCACACTTAAACNNCTTAAACGGCACGCTTAAACTACCCGCTTACTCTTCAGCTTCGGACAAAGTTACCGACAAAGTTCGCGACAAAGTTCGCGACAAAGCGGGGAGTGTATTGTGCCCGCTACCCATGCGCCACCCCGCGCCCCCTGTCGCTATCCGATTACGGCGGCTAGACCAGCGGCTAGACCAGCGCCTCGCCGGATGGGGCGAAGCAGTGGGCGGCTTCCAAGCGCAGGCGGAAGCGCTGGTGCTGGTCAGGCTCGACACGCATCTTGCCATCGGTGCGCGAAATGAACGATGTGCCGCCGATGCTGGCGTAGACGCAGGTCTCGGCCCCCATGGGTTCCACCACGTCGAGCGCCGCATCGAAATGGCACTCGGAGGAATCGCCGGCATCGAGGCATACCACGTCCTCGGGACGCAGGCCAAGCGTGGCAGGTCCATCGGGCAGCTTCGCCAGTTTCTCCTTCCATGCGCCGGGCAGGAGGATCGAAAAGCCGGTTCCGTCGAACAGCAGCGCCTGTCCATCACGGCGCAGGCGCCCCTCGAAGAAATTCATGGCAGGGGTGCCGATGAAGCCGGCCGTGAAACGGTTCGCCGGATGGTGGTAGAGGGTCATCGGCTCGGCCACCTGTTGCACATGGCCGCCGTCCATGACCACGATCCGGTCGGCCATCGTCATGGCCTCGGTCTGGTCATGGGTGACGTAGATCATGGTCGAGCCCAGCCGCCGGTGCAGGCGGCTGATCTCGACGCGCATCTGGACGCGCATCTTGGCGTCGAGGTTCGAGAGCGGCTCGTCGAATAGGAAGACCTTGGGTTTGCGGACGATCGCGCGCCCCACTGCCACGCGCTGGCGCTGGCCGCCGGATAGCTGCTTGGGGCGGCGGTCCAGAAGGTCGGCGATGTCGAGCAGCGCCGCCACCTCGTCGACTCGCTCCTGTATCTCGGCGCGCGGGAACTTGCGCAGCTTGAGGGCAAAGGACATGTTCTCGCGTACCGTCATGTGCGGATAGAGCGCGTAGTTCTGGAAAACCATGGCGATTCCGCGGTCCTTGGCCGGAATCTCATTGACCACGCGGTCGTCGATGGCGATGGTGCCGTCGGTGATCGTCTCCAGTCCCGCGATCATCCGCAGCACAGTGGACTTGCCGCAGCCCGAGGGCCCGACCAGCACCAGGAATTCCTTGTCGTTGACGACAAGATTGAAGTCGGTGACGGCCTTGACGCCGCCGGTATAGACCTTGCTGACCTGTGTGAGTGTAACTGATGCCATGATGGGGTACCGTTCTATTTTTCAGTCGGCACGACGATGCCGCGGATGATGAGGTTCTGGCAGAAGGCGAAGACCAGGAAGGTGGGCAGCGCGGCGAGCACGATCGAGGCATAGACCACGGCGCCGTGCGACTGGCTCTGGAGCTGGAAGATCCAGACCATGATGGTCCACATATCCGGATCCGGAATGATGATCAGCGCCATCATGAAGGCGCTGTAGGCGCCGGTGAACGCTCCGAGGGCGATCACGGCGAGAATCGGCTTGGAGAGGTTGATTGTGAGCGTCCAGAACTTGGTCCATTCTCCCGCGCCGTCCAATTCGGCGGCCTCGTAGAGTTCCCTGGGCATTGAGTCGAAGAAGCCCTTAAGCAGGAAGATGAAGTATCCATTGGCTGCGCCCGGCAGGACCAGCGCGGCGAAGGTGTTGAGCAGGCTGACCTGGCTTCCGTCCCGGCCCAGCACAATGGGCAGTATGATGCCGCCCACCAGCACTCCCGCACCCAGCGCGCTGAGGGCGATCCGGCCCATCCGCCAGCGCGGAGCCAGCTTGGCGACCAGGAAGTAGGTGACCGCCATCGCCGCGACACCGCCAAGGAGCGGCCAGAGGGGAAAGCGCTTCATGAGGATGAAGGCGGGAATCATCGAGACTTCGCCGGGAAAGGCCATTGTCGCCATGCAGAAGAGCAGGATCTGGTAGGTGGTGGAGAGCTTGAAACGCGAGAGCGCGTAGGCGGCCAGCGGATTGACGATGAGCGAGGTCAAGATGGCCAGCAGGCAGTATATCAGGGTGTTGACAATCCCGTTGCCGTGGAGGGCGATGTAGTCGAGCACATGCAGGTAGTTGCGCTTGGTGAACTCCTTGCGCAGTTCGCGGCTGGAGGCCATGCAGTCGTGGTAGTCGACGGCGGCGGCGATCTTCCCCAGTGTCGGTGTGGCACGCACGGCCGCCTCGTCACGGCCGCAGACGGCGCGCCGGTATTGAAGGAACCGCTCGCGGGGGCCGTCGAGGCTGATCCATGCCGTCTGGCAGAAGGCCGGATCGCGCAGGAACTCCTCCCATTCGACGCGCTGCGAGGGATCGTCGTCAATATGCGCTACGAAAGGCACATCGGTGAAGTCCGTGTGGCTGGTGCGGTGCATGGCGTTGTAGGCCCGCACACTGCCGTGGCGCTTGGCCAGATAGCGGTGGTAGGCGTCGCGGCTTGCCGGTATGTCGGCCAGGCGGATGTACTGCAGCGGTGCCGTCCCGCGCAGGTAGGCCTCGCGATCGGCCTCCAGCGGATCGGGCGGCGCACCGTCCTCCTTCATGAGCAGAACCTCGTCCCAGTCACGCCAGTAGGTTCCCAGCGCGGCGTTCAGATCCCCGATCGTGCGGCCATACTTCGCCGACAGGACGTCGAGCACGAAGTTGGCCTGGGGATCCCTGAAGAAGAGGTCGGCCCCCGGCCGCTGCGCCTTGAATGATTCGTAGTCCTGACGCGACTGCTCCGTGCCGCTGCGGAGACGGTAGCGCCCGACAATCTCGAAGGGCGGCATGACACCGGTCCAGTCCGTGACCATCGTGCCGGAGTCCTGGCAGTAGGCGCGCAGGTCGCCATCGTACTTATCCTCCATGCTCTTGCGCCACAGCCGCGCATTGAGCGGCAGCAGGCGCGCGCCCGAGGTGTGTCCCAGCAGGCCGAGGCTGCGGGCCTCGTCGGTCTCGCGCCATGCGCCGAAGTCCGCGATGATTTCCGGCGCGACGGGCTCAGGCAACTCGATGCGCCGCCAGCTCGGCACCGACACTCCCCAGGCGAGGCGGCAGTTGGCAATGGTGGCGTTATGCTTCGACTCCACGTACTTCTGGAAGAGCACGTGGTCGTTGAACCAGAACTCCGGATAGGGCGTGATGCGGTCGGCATCGGCCTCGCTCTTCACCGATCCCGCAAGCATCAGCAGGAACGGGTAGATCATGGTAACCGCTCCCAGTATGAGCACAAGGTAGATCAGGGCGACCGCCAGACGGGTCTTCCAATGTTTTGCGCCAACGGTGCTGATAATCATGGTCTATCTCCCCACCGCCCGGAACTCCATCCGGCTGAGACGCTGAAGCTGGAAGACGGTAAATCCGATCAGCATCGAGCCGAGCACCCAGGCCATGGCCGTCGCGGGGCCGAAGCGCAGGTAGCCGAATGCCTCCCAGAAGATATGCAGGCCTATGACCTCCGTCGCGCCGTAGGGCGTGTAGGGGCCGCCACCGGTCATGGCCATGATGAATTCGCTGCCGCTCTTCATGGCACCGATGATTGCCCCGACGAAGTTGATCCCGATGAGCATGCGGATACTGGGCAGGGCAATGTGGCGCGTCTTGCCGAGGATGCCGGCACCGTCGATCTCCGCCGCCTCGTAGATGTCGTCCGGTACCGTCTTCAATGCCGCCAGGTAGATCAGGCACCCCGGGCCCATCCCGGCCCAGATCGTCGGGAGCAGGCAGGCAATCAGCGCCGTGTCCGGGTTGGAGAGCCAGTTCTCCGCCACCTCCTGGAAGGCGGTTCCGAAGGTGCTGTTCGAGAAGAGGATGACCTTGTTGATGAGCGTGTTGATCATGCCGTGCGGCCCGTAGAACCCCTTCCAGAGGAACATCACCACCACGCCGGAAAGCACTGCGGGCAGGTAGTAGATCGTGCGGAAGAGTATCTTGCCGCGGGGCACCTCGGAGAGCAGCAGTGCCAGTATGATGGGCGCGCCGAAGCCGAAGATCATATAGAGCACCGTATACTTGAGCGAGACGCCCATGGCGTGCCAGAAGTCCGGGCTGAAGAGCACCATCGCGAAGTTCTCAAGGCCCACCCACTCCGTGAAGCCGCGCACGTTGTAGTCCTGGAACGCCATCAGCGTGCCGCGCGCCAGCGGCCAGTAGGACCACACGGCAATGGTGGCCAGCGCCGGCAGCATCATCAGATAGGCCAGCCCCGCGCGCAGCGGCTGGCGTTCCGCAGCCTCCTCCTTGGGCCGGAGTGCGTAGAACACCTTGAAAACATGCCGGAAGACCAGCGTGAAGGCCACGGCAATGGCCACGACCACCACGGCGGCGACACGGCGACGGAAGCGCCGCACGTCGTCGGGCAGGTTGCCCAGCATCTTCTGGTTGGCGTTCTCCACGCGGTAGTGCAGAATTTCGCGCACGCGGTCGTGGACGGCGTCGAGCTTGCCGCCTTCGCGGAGCAGGCGCTTGACAGTGCTGTCGTTGAGGATCTGGTCGATACCACGGCTCATGTAGGTGTAGACGAGCTGGCAGTTGCGCCCGTAGGGTTCGGGAATGCCGTGCTCCATTGCGGCGGCGTAGGCCTCCTCCCATCCTGCCGGGACGGTCTTTGCCTCGTCGGGATATCCGGCACGGCGCAGCATCGAGGGGCGCAGGAAACGTCCCAGTCCGTTCTCGACAAACGTGCGCACATGGATCGCGTTCGCCTCCTCGCCCCCGCAGAACCAGGAGTAGTCCCACGCCAGATCACGCCGCGCCTTGTCGCGGTCCACGTTGCCGGCGTATAGGCCGTACATCCCGCAGTTGTACTCGCTGCCCCCGCAGCCCGTCCGGCCCCTTGGGCACCGGGCCGAAGCCGACGGTGTCGGGATCGATCGACTCGAAGGCGCGTTCGTCGAGATAGGCGAACCACATGGCGTACTTCGTTCCCGGCATGGACTGGTCGCCACTGCCCACCGTTCCCGGAAAGGTCCCGTGCTGGTTGGTGAAGGGTTCAAGGAAGAGGCGTGCGACTAGGGTATAGGCCCCTACCGCCGCCTCGCTATCGAAAACGCAGCGCCATTCCCCGTCCTCTCCCTGCTCCACGGCGCGTCCGCCGAACGAGTAGAGAAACCCCAGCGTGCGCCACCCCGTCTCGTCCGTGGGAAGCGACAGACCGTACGTGTTGTCGGCCGGATTGGTAAGTAGCCGGGCCCACTCCATAAGCTCGTCGCAGGTCTCGGGCACGCGGTCCGGCAGCCCCGCCTCGGCGAAGATGTCGCGGCGGTAGAAGAGCGCCATCACGACCTGCTTCTGCGGTATAGCCCATACATGGTTATGCTCTGCGGCTGGCGTGCCGCCCCACTCCTTAACATAGGGGCACTCCAGCCCATACGGGCAGCGCCGGTGGATAACGTCCCACACGATCCGAGGCAGGCGCTCGCGCATGACATCGTCAATGTGGCGACCGGCCATGATCTTCTCGTAGTAGGCCTGGGTGTCGAGCAGATGGGAATCCTTGATCTCGACTCCGGCCTCCTTCTCGAAGTAGCGGTCTAGGGGATAGAGGAACTTGTTGCGGATATAGGTGTCCGACTGGCGGAAGTTGACGTAGATCACATCCGGGGAGACGTCCCCGGCGATCTGCATCAGCGGCTGCGTGTCCATGCTGCGCCCGGGGATAGTGATGCCCGTGGCCGGCAGGAGCGTTACATCCGGATGGCGTTTCTGAAAGGCATCCATCACCCGGAGCTGGCTCTCCCCGATAGCGCCGAAAACCGCGCCGCTCGGCACACCGTAGGCGCGCAGTCGCCGGGGTGCCGCTGCGTCCTCCGAGCCGGACACCGTCCCGGCTAGCACGAAAAGGGCCAGAAGGCTAAGCAGTTGAGCTGTTGTCCTATGCATGGCGTTATAACCGACGGAATTTGTATTGTGGGCACTACAACCGAAGACGGCGGGAAAGAACAGCAATTTCCTTGAACGGCTGCAGCATGGCTTCTGAACCCATGGCTTCCGAACCGTTTCTGCATGGAAAAGCAGGATGGGGCAGACAATGGCCCGGATATCCACCCCCGGCCGGCACAGATGGCTCTGCCGCAGCCCTTGCCGGGGGCTTGGGCAAGCCCCCGGCAAGGCACCGGGAGCTGCCCGCGGGAGCGGTCGCCTAGCATGCGGCGGCGAGCCCGTCGAGGATCCTGATGCCGTCGGCCGGGATGCGGCCGAGCGGGTCGGGGCCGATGTTGAGCATGTAGTTGGAGCCGATCGACTCGCACCGGGCCTTGATGGCAAGGATCTCCTCGACGCTCTTGTAGTTCGTGTCGGTAGGCCGGTAGCCCCATGAGTCGTTCATCGTGCCGACGGTCTCGTAGAGCGCGTCAGGGTCGGGATTGGTGGCGATCTGGTTGTCGCCGGGTGTATGGTAGTCGCCGATGCCGTAGCCCAGACGGCCGTTTATGAGGCAGCCGGGCTGGTAGTGGCGCACCATGTCGCGCAACTCGTGGCACTGCTCGCGCGAGATTGTGCAGGGTACGTCGAACCAGATCAGGCAGAGGTCGCCGTACTGCGTGAGGATCTCCTTCACCTGCGGCTTGCACTTGCGCTCGAAGTAGCGCGAGAAGTCAACCGCCCCGTCATCCGGCCAGTCCCAGTTGTTGCGCCAGTTCTTCGGCCCCCAGACGCGCCGGCCCTCCTCGTTTTTCTCACCCCCGCCGTCGGGGTCGCTCCAGTCGACGTCCTGCGAGTAGTAGAGTCCGAGCCTTACGCCGGTCTCGCGGCAGGCCTCGGCGATCTCCGCGATGGCGTCGCGACCGAACGGCGTGGCGTCCACGATGTTGAATTTCGACACCTGTGAACGGTACATGGCGAAGCCGTCATGATGCTTGGAGGTAATGACGAAGTAGCGCATGCCGGCGTCGCGGGCACGCTTCATCCACTCCAGAGGGTCAAAAAAAATGGGGCTGAACGCCTTGGCGAGTTCTGCGTACTCCTTCAGCGGAATGCGGCAACTGTTCATGATCCACTCACCGTAGGGGTGCTCGCCCGAACGCCCCTTCCACTCGCCGCCGAGCAGCGTGTAGAGCCCCCAATGCGCCATCATGCCGAAGTTGGCCTCACGGAACCACTTCTTCGACGCGGGGTCAACGCCCTTGTCAACGCTTGTACTGTCGGCTGCCTGCTTCTGATCCATCACAAACTCCTGCTGGTGAAATGCCTGCAAATACCAAATGCGCATTATTCTAGTGGATTGCCATGAGGTTCACGAGCAGAAAGAGTAATCAGGTTGTTTTGACGCAACATGGAAACAGAACCATGGTCTGAGACCCCCCGCAGCCACCCCATCATTCGCTTTCGACAGCGTAGGGACAAAGTGTGGAGACGAAG
>LSQX01266983.1_pt2 | contig 17669 bp, 33 predicted proteins | sample 654561 | NCBI WGS metagenome assembly LSQX01 (sample SAMN04489861, study PRJNA283612) | anaerobic digester metagenome | isolation source: 4 biogas reactors fed with cattle manure at either 37C or 55C with and... | place: Denmark: Kongens Lyngby | collected 2014
CATAAGGCGGGTCGGTTACAATACTGTCTACAGAATTATCATCTAATAGTTGTAGTCCGTCCAGGCAATCCATATTATATATTTTATTTGTTTCTAACAATGAATCACTCCTGTTGTTTTATTGGTTAAGTGTAGTTAAAATTAAAGGTTTAAATCAAAATCTTTCCCAAAATTATAAACATAATCTGTGATTGTTTTATCTTCTTTTATTAATTCGAATATATACTCTTTAATCTCATCGGCAGAATGCCCACGACCGTCATCAATCAAATATAGTACCGCTGCTAGAGCTTGAGCATAGCCCAACCTAAAAAAATTATTTGCTACATTTTGAGTTTCTTTAACCAGTTCATCGGTTATCCTCTCGCGGTAAGTTATCCTTGTTTTGTGATTAGCGTATTTTTCACTAATATCATCAATATCAAATTTCATACTTGGCTCCTTTCTGATTTTATTGATTGCACCCCTCTATATACAAGTATAACATGACTATATAAATAATACAAGTGTATTTGTAAATATATTTTGTTGGTTAAGTATAAAAGCAATTTTATTTTTCAATTTTGCTTTTTACAAATGGATATGCAAAAGCCAAAATCGCTAGACTCAGCCACAACCACCAATACTTAACTAACTTCTGTCCTTCGGTTAAGTTTATCATGTCGTGCATAAATTGTTTCAATGTCGCACCTCTCTTTAAAATAGTTGTTTTAATGAAATACAAACGTTGAAATCAAGCCATTTTAAGCAATCTGTTTTTTGAGATTTTACAATATTTCTCTTCTAATTCAATTCCAATACATTTTCTATGTAAATTCTTGGCAGCTACTAAAGGGGTGAAAACATGGAAAAGCAATCAGTTGTATTACGTTTTCCAAAAACTCTTTTAGAGAAGGTGGACAAATACAAAGAACAAAAAGGGTTTGGTACTCGCACACAAACCATTTTTCATCTGTTGCAAATGACTCTTGAACAGTCAGAACGCCAAGGAAAAGAAAGCAATTCATCTCCCACCTAAAGAGGTGGGAGTCTTCTTGCCTATTTTAGATAAAACATTGGTTTTAACTATATGTCATATTGTTCCAATAACTCTGGATTATCAACCATATTACCAATTACTTCAACCTCATAATCCATCCACCTGTAGCCTGTAATATAACTATTCTTGATGACAAAACTACAATCTTGAAAGTCAACAACACCTACAAATTCGGGTATGGAATGGTTTGTGATTCTTACTATGTCACCACTATATATTGCTTTCCCATTCTTATCCTTGCGTCCAATGTACTGCCCCACACTCTCTTTGGCCACTTGCGTTTTATCTATAAACCCTAAACCACCAGTATTCCAGTTTATAATATAGTGATCGCCATCACCGCTTTTTCGCCCACCATAATGTGTGTCTTCATAATATCCACCATAGATAAAGTCCACATATCTTGAGCCATCATCCTTAATCACATAGCCTATTGGATTTATTGGTTTTCCTCTAAATATTATTTCATGCAAAGTGCCACCTTCTTTCTTTAGCCTATTCCCAAATTAATAATGTGCTTTAAACATTCTGGCTCTTCCATTGGCACGAATTGATTAATTCCACTATGCCATTTATAAAACCACCTATCAAGACAGATAGGATATAAACCTTCTTCTACTTTCTCTATCACCATATAATCATACAGATATTCGTGTATGTCCAAAGTGTTTTGTTTTACTGCTATATCTGCTGTATTAAAACTGGAATAGTAACCAAAGCATCTAATACTACCTGTTGTACCATATTTATCGTCCAACTCCTCAACACCTGTAATTGTATATATGTACAAATAACTCCTCCTCTTGATCTACATCTTGTATAGCTCTCGTACTAATTTCTCCCAAAATCTCTCCATGTCAGTACAACATAAATCTAACTCTTCAAAACTATGTAGCTTTTCTTGTTGCTCCCGAATATCTCTGATAATATCTGACTGAAACCTATTTTCATGTATTTGTTTTAATAAATTATGTATTCGTAGCCAAGCCTGGTTTCGCAAAACAATACGACCCCAAGCATCTGGATATATGAATTTTTTGCGGTTGTCTTTGTTTAGGTGCTTTTTAGCTAGATATTCTAATGGCATACCTATGTCTTCTAATGGCAATTTCATCGATTCACTAAAATAGTCATTGTGCTGAATCCACACATCGTCATCTTTAATAAATATAGGGCATCTACACTTTTTAGCAATATAGTCTATTGACATGACTTGCTTAATGCCTTTCAGTTCTCTAGGCTTAGTCAACTTGGATTGTCCGTACCATCTGAATAAATATACTTCAAATTTAATTGGTGTGTACGTTTTGTAGTCTTTGAAGAAAATTATCACCACCCAACATTTTATTAGCTATGTATACTTAATCAGTATCTTTTATGCAAAAACATTAGATGTTCAATTAATTCTTGTATAGACACGCCACATTCTTGACTAACATTCTCTATTATTTGTAATGTTTCCATAATGCCTTTATCATTATATCCAGCTTGCTGCTTTAACTCTCTTATCATGTCTTCTATGCCCTCATTATAGTTATGATCTAAACACCACTTATTAATCTTGGGCAACTTTCTACCTCCTTTTTCAACAAACTACCATTGCCCTACACTCCAATTTTTCTTTTGAATACATTCTCCACAATACATAGGTGCTACTGTGCCTGCTGGATAAGTAATAGATTTATGACAGTTATAACAATCGGTCTGGGTATATACAATACCATCACGCACGGTAGTACACCAACCGAATACATGATAGATGTATAAAGCTTCTTCTATGGTCATCGTCGTCAATCTATTCCTCCTTTTAATAGTCGAATAACTTCGTTCCATTTTACACATCTAATTCCTTGCCATTCGTCGTTCCAAGGATATATTTGCCCGTAACATATCTTTATTTCCGCATTAGATGAGTTTAAGTTCGATGCCACATCATCAATAAAAAAACTATCCTTCATATTAACTAATAATTTGTCCATTTTTGTCCCTTCATTATTGAGCAAGATCACATCTTTGACAAATCCTAGATTTTGATAGAGCCACATCGACTTCCGTGCCAAGTTTAAATGTGATCCTATGGATACAATGATGATTTGAAATTCTTTATGGAGTTGGTATAATACTTCTTTAGCGTTGGGCATAAACTCTAGTTTCTTGAAGAAATGCTTCGATGCGAATGTTTCCGATACTGCTTCGCTACCTTCTAATAGGGGACATTGGTCGCCAAAATCCCATTGATTAACTTTCATCCAGTCTGCGGGCACAAAATCTGCCTTGTATTTGTATAGGTAGTTGTAAGTTTGACAAAACGCTTTAATGCTGTTAACAATACATCCATCAAAATCGAGAAAAAGTTTTTTCACTGTAATCCCCCATATTCGATATTTGTTTTTCAAAGCCCTCCACATACCGAGCCAATCTTTGCTTAAATGTCTGGGTATGATTTCATCCACACGTTTTAAATTCAGGGCATAGTCCATTTCGTTGAACACACTCCGGTACACAAGCATTGAATAATTTCGGTTCACTGTCTTTAATACTATTCAAAAACTCCTGCCATGCCTGTCTAGTTTCTTTGCTTGCCTGTTTGCATAAACGTTTCCGAGAAATATTGATGATAGCCTGCGCATTAGCTTCGCATTCATGCTCTACTAAATTGCCTTGTGGTAAATCATTTCTATCAATGCCAGTTCTATCCGTCCTCTGTGATCTAACGAAGTGTTCGATACCGAATTTATGTCTAACAAGATGCGTAGAAACCCAATATTTTAAATCATACCAACGCCACGATATTTTCAACTTTCTAATCGGTGAATGTTCACACATAAGCATTCGTCGTTTCCATCTTGATGTAGGTTCTCTAGTGCCGTCCTCTCTATGGATGGTAGTATTAGCCGCATTGGCTACTGCTCTCCATGTACCATCAATTCCTAGTAGTTTAACTCGCATAAACATCCTCCTAAACCAGCTCTATTCTTTCCGCAACTTCATGCTGTATTTCAAAGCACTCTACTAAACACGCAATACATTCATCACACATATTAAAATTCCATGTTTCCATATCATATGGACTACCATATTCAAAATTAACTTCAAAATGATGTATATTTCTTTCAGCGAGTTTATATGGTTCCCCGCACATGTTACACTTTTTATCCAATATACAAGCCCCCCTGTTTCTAAAATCGATATTTTATTGGTTGTGTATATCAGGATTTGACATCTCAACATATATGAGATTGTCCAATATCTCTACTTTGCCTTTACTCCTGTATTTCCTTGTGATAGCTATCTTTTCTTTAAAATCTTTAAAAGGTATACCCAATACAATCACAACTGCACCTCCTTATAAGGGTGGAGCAAAGGGGAAATTAATCCCCAGTGCTTCCATGTCCTCCAATCCTCTTACCGTCTGCCACATCATCATCTACGAACAAAACTTTTGTGAATACCCCCTGCCCTATGCGTTGTCCTTTAGAGATTTTGCAATCAAAGGGGAATAGATTCCAAAAGCAAAATTGTATGTGCCCTTCTGCATCTGAAACATAAAAATCGGAATCCACCACGCCTGTTCCATTGGCTAATAAAAGCCCTCTTTTAAGTGGATTACCTGAACGATTATAAAGAAATAGCCCCTCATCTTCTTGAAAATAAGCTTTAATTCCTGTAGGAACAAGTGTAGGCTTAACAGGCAATACTTTCTCGCTATAGCCCAGCAGGTATTTACTTATCCCTTGAAATGCCAGTTTCCATATAGATGGAATAACCACATCCTCTGCTGCCTCAAAGTCATATCCTACTGCGTTCTTTGTTTGTCGCTTTGGTAAGTTAATGTTTTTGTCTTTGTACTTTGATACTACTGCAAAATATCGTTGTTTTGTTTTATTGGTCATATTACCTCCTTAAAGTCTTACTGTCTCACCAGTTTCATCATTAATAATAGTGCCACCTGTCCTTACGCCATACTGAATGGCTAAGTCCATGTTCTCTGACGACTGACTAATATCAATTTCTCTATACTCTAATTGTTTTTCTTCTAGTTTTCGTTTGCTGATTAAGCACTGTACACATCCTGGTTGAGTAAATAATAATAGCATTAATAATCCTGTCCTTTCTTGAAGATGAATTGATTAGAGGTTGCCAACTGCACACCATATTGTGTATTAGTATCTATTTGTAGTTCCTCTATATATTCACCACACTTTATATAGTCACATTGCTGTTTAATATTGTCGGGTACACTGTCCAGATTAAACCGTGTAAAGAGCCATATGGGTTTATTAGTTTGTCGTAATGTTTTCAGCAACCATATAAGCTCATCTAGGTCTTGATCTAATGGTTCGCCACCTAAAATCCATATATGGTCAATTAAACTGTCAAACTCATGTATTTTATCAATGATGTGGGCTATGGTGTTTTGAGTTAAGGGATTACCTATATTAAAATCCCTTAACTCTGGGTTATGACACCCTTTGCAATTACCTTTGCACCCACTAACATATATTTCAAATGACTTTGTTTCTAGTGTATATTGGGTCGCCGCAATATTCATGATTTAAGTCCTTTGTAAAATTGACGATTGGGATAATCTAGTTCTCTTCTGGTTTTGTGCCAATTTTTCACATTAGTTAAAAACCCGACTACTCTTATAAAGTTGTCAGTGATTTCTGCTCCACATACTTCACATGATGTATTTCGTCCTACCGACATATGCCCATTCTCGCACCTTTGTAGGTTGTAATTAATAGCAAAATAGATGACACCCATTTTTGTTGCAGTGCGTATCAATTCAGCAACTAATTTACTATCGGTGATTTGATTTTCAATGTTGATGTGGCAAATCGAGCCTCCGCTAAAATGACTATCAAAAATACCCTGTAGTTTAATTCTGTCTAACATGTCTGCGTTTGTAACCAGTGGAATGAATTGATTAGAATATATATCATATTTGTCTTGATACCCCATCAATTTATCCTTATTTGCCATTTTAATGCTCATGTTTTCCCCTGGTACTTGTTCCACATTATGGGGGGCTTTATATTGACTTTGATATTTCTTATTCTCTCTATTAATTGTGTCAATTATTTTTAAGCCAAATTCCACTCCATCATCTTTTAAAATATCATAGCCCATAATTTCAATGCACTCATTAAACCCATTAACTCCTACTGTACTATACTGTCGGTTTAAGTCAATAAATCCTAAGTCGTATAGTGGATGGTTGCCATTATCGATACGCTTTTTTACAATTTTACGTTTGGCATTGTTGGTTCTAGCACAAACTCCAATCATATCTGATAAGTTGTTAAAAAACAGATCCTCATTATCTTTGTATTTGAGTGCTAGTCTTGGAAGGTTAATCGAGCAAACTCCCAAACTGCCAATTTTGCTACTTCCAGAGCCAAATGAATTAAAATACTCATTATCACTTTCCGATCTTAATCTACAGCACGAACTTAATGTTGATGTCTTGCCAGAGTATATATTTATAAATCCAAACCGCAAATTCTTTGTTGCAATTAACTCTAAAAACTCTTCATCTTTAATATTATTATTTTCGTCAATACTAAAGCAAGCAGTCACAACGGGAAACGTCAAAGGAGTTCTTGTCATCTCTTCATTCATTATGTCTAAGAACAATTCCTGTATTTTTTGAACAATTTCCATCTTTGGATTATTGCCTGTTTCTGGGTGAGTATAATCCCCACATAGTTTTTCCAAAAAGTACTTGTCATAAACAGATAGATTTGTGAACGGACTATTTCCAGAAATAAAGATTTTACCATCTTTTCTAAACACCACAATTCCATCTTGCGTGGATGGACACCACACCTTACCTTTGTAATGAATTTTTCTCTTTTTATTTGCTTGTTTATTTACTCTATGGTAAGGTATTAAGTATATAGTTTCTTGTTTATTATCACCTATTATTCGAGATGTAATATTACTACCTCTGCCCGCAAGAAAACACACATGCTGCAATTGATCAGCTATCTCATAGTTGTCACACTGACATTTTTGTTTATTGTAAGACCCGGTTTCAGTATGCCCGTCAAGCCTTGCCCACAAATCAATAACTAAATTGGCCTGTCTTTTACTAAGTTTGGTAAACCAGTGTGGCAGCCTATCTTTACGATAATCTAACAGCTGCAAGACTTCTTGTGAACTTTCAGTAGTAATATCATAATGATTTATTGTGCCACCAAACCCAGCCGGCTCAATGTGATGACGATAGTCCAAATCCAAGTTATTAAGTACACTTTGGATTTCAGCATTGCCCCATCGATTAGGGGATTTATATATCGATACACGTCCTCTTTTTTGATTATTAATGCTACCATCGGTTAAGATGAAAACACATAATTTGAGCATATCATCAGATATATCGTAGTCTGACCTATGATCTTCTAATGTGGCCACTGGATATATTAATGGAGTTTTCATATTAATCAACTCCGACGATGGTGTTAGCATATATTCTGATGAATTGTTTTTTTGGTGAAGTATCCTATGATTTGGCGTAACTGTTTGAATAGTGTCTCTACCAGAATATTCATGTATAATACCATCATAATCATACACATTCACTCGTTGCACATTTTGAACATTGAGATTGCCATTGTTCCATGTGTATATCTGATCCCCAACTTTTAACTCTCTATAAGTCTTAAACCCTTCAGGAGTCAACACTTCTGTATCTTCAGTTACACACTGATTGCCCCTCATTGGCTGATTAATAGTGTATATCATTGACGCCAAATTTTCTTTAATATACAGCCAACAATCTGCTTCGCTTGCAAATGTAAAATGTGCATCTCTTTTATGTCGAAGAATATCCTCTACATAGAATGCCATGATTACCAGCATGTCCGCTAAGCCAGTAGCGCCGAGTGTGCTATTTGATGCGATGGTTACAAATTGCTCGATTTGACTTTTAAAAGCATATAGATATTTAGGTGGTTTACATGTAACCTTTTTGACCGTTGATAGTCCTTGCACCATTATGTCGTATGTAGAGTAATTATAGCAGTATGGCATCCCCGCGCCAACTCCATGAAAATCGTGGATGTATATGTCGCCATTTAATTGCATTTCAATAATAGTGTTTGCGACTGACAGCCCATACAGTCTTTTTAACTCTTTCCATAACATATAATAACTATTAAGCTTTTCATAAGGCTTCTTTAACTCAGTGCTGTATGCAATTACAGAGATATCATCTACATTGGCATTGGCATCTATGCTGGTATCTGCTGTTGTTGTTTTGGTACTAAAAAAGTTTTTACTAAACTGAGATAAATCTAATTGCCTCCCCACGCCGTCCATATCAAATAGCTGAGTAGGGTACTTCTCTTTTAAGTGCATCCACAAATCATTAAATTCTTGATCATAACTTAGTTGTATATACATTAATTACCTCCATTGTATGTAATGTGTGAATTGTATTTACATGGTTATGTATACAGGTTTATAATTGCAACTCGTTCCTCCCTCTATGTACTAGTATACATGACTATATAAACAATGTCAACTACTTTATACAGTATGTTTTATTGGTTAAGTGTGAAATGCTAATACATCTCTCCACATCTAATGCATTCATACAAATAGTCTGTCTGCTGTTGCTCTACATATGATAAATGCCTAAATCCAATTCCACATCTAGGACAGCGTTGATCTTCCATCATAGTATCGTATAATTCACGAGCTAATGAAGAGCTAACTATGGCTGGTTGCTGGTCAATAGCTCGTATCCACTCTCTTAGCCACTCTACAGACTCTTCTGTGTTCATATTGGACTTTTGTAGGATAGTTTGGACTAACTCTTCAGACATGATATCAATTATTTGATTGGTCATAACATCATCCTTTCTATTTATTTGATTGTGTTGATAAAAGGAATAATTTATTCCCTTTTATACTTTTCTTTTAATTTCAGCGCATCTGCTTTATTCATTCTTACTGATTCTAGTTCAGCATTAGGATCTTTACCTGTATATGCCATTATATTAGAATCTTTGAAAATATGCCCCACCCCTATGCCGATTCTACCAAGGCAGAGCATAAACCCGTTGTCTGCAAACCATGTATCAAACCACTTATTATTTTCGGCTTTATTGGTAAAAATCAAGCACACTTTCCATGCCCATAACACATAAAATTCATCTATTTTTTTAGCCCATATGAGTTTGATTATTACTTCCCCCATTCCCTTTAAATATTCTCTTTTGTTTAACTCCATCGAATTCGAGGGAATTAAACAATCACTTTAAGTTGATACTTCTATATAAAAACAAAGCAGGGGAGGAAATTAAACTAAATCAAATTATTCTTTGTATCGAATATTTACTTCTAGTTGTTTTGGTTTCTGATAAGTAATATAGATATACAACAATCCGTCTTCAACCTTCCACTCGATACCATCTTTGTCTAGCTGTTTGAGGTTGATTTTAAACCTAGAATCTACCTTATCTATTTTATTAGTTATGTCATTCTTCTTTTCGCCAGAGATAACCAGATAATCATAACGCTCATCACGTTCAAGTTTGATATTAATATCATTCCTGCCCAATCCTACTACATTGTGAACTAATATTATCTGATTGTCTTTCCTAACAACCTCATAAGGATATATATCTTTTAACTCTCTCTGGAAGCGATAAAATGGTCTATCAAAATATAAATCAAAATCAAATAACAAAACACATTCCTCCTTGAATTATTAATTATAAATTAAAAATCCCCTGCTTTGTTTATATCCATCAAATCTCTATTTTATATTCTTATCCCTATTGCCAACTGCCAGAATCCTAAAGACAATAATAAATAATATTCCCTCAACTCATTATATGATTGACTACATAAATTAAATCCTAATGAGAAATCTTTATATGCCCAATAATTATACCAATTTAATATTATGCCTTTGTTTAATTCTTCCATAAAATCCCCCTTTTATTAAAATTCTATATCAAATTACATCTAGCGCAAATAAAGGTATAACATACATATACTGTTCGTCAAAAGTCGAAATCGCATTTGACTTAATATATTGCTTAAATTTATTGACAGCTTCATCTTTTGTGTTGGCAAATATTTTTATAGAATGAAGTTGTATCCATTGTTCGTCATATATTCCTATATATTCATTCACTCACTAACACTTCCTCTTGATAAATTCACGAATTTATTTACAAATACAAGCTGTTTTCATTTGTATATTTCTTTACCATTTATATCATTCAAACCTATGTATGGTAATAATTCATTTAATGTCATAATTTATCATCCTTTTATATTAATATTATATAGTATTTCTAAAACACTTCTATAAAATCTAACTGAAAACTTTCTTTGTCATCATCTAATGTTATTCCCCAATTATCGTATTTACCTTTCCATTCATTTTTATAAGAATCAATAAGAAAAATATCTGCATAAACATCATTGTTTTCAATACAAATATTACCTTGAATATAACCTATTATTTTTGAATTACCGAGTGGATTAGCAAATTGCATAATTGGTTTATTAACAAAGCTATCTAACGAATCTTTAACCATTGTTTCAGTTATAATAAGGTCATTTTCAGTTTTACCTATGTTCATTATTAACTGCTTTTTTAGTATTATTAATCCCATCTCCCTTCGCTCAAATTCTTCAATATACGCAAATTTCTTAATATAGTTTCTTCATCTGCATCAGAAATAGGCAAATTACTAATTATTTCTTGTATTCGGTCATGTGTCCTATAGTCAATTAAATTTCACTTTAATCCCACTCTCCATTATTTTTAGATTCCCCATAAATTAATTTTGTCTTAGGTATAAAACTATCTTCATCATTTGGTCTATGATGATTAAAGTATACTTTGTATCCTAACTCTTTCATTTTATCTATATCTTCAAACCTTACTCCTATATAAGCCATATTAATATTTCCATGTCCACAACAACAACCAGTGGTTCTAATACCCATTTCCCATAATTGTATTATTTCAGGTAATAAACATTTATCTATTGATACACATTTTGGTCTTCGTTGCGATTCATCTTCCCATTCAAATTTTACTTTCCAAGGAAGATAAATAGCATAAGCACAATATCCTGTACCAAATGGAATTTCATTACATTTCATAGTTTTTCTCCTTTAAACTATAAATTTAAAAATTTGCGATAAAACTTACATTTTAAAGCCATATTATGCAATTAAATCATACTTATCTTGCAAATCATTGTCGATTATATGGTTATTTATTCTGTTTTTTGCAAGATTATAGTATTCACTTTCAATTTCTACCCCTATAAAATTACGATTGGTGTTGATACTAGCAATGGCGGTAGTTCCACTTCCCATAAAAGAGTCTAGTACAATATCATTTTCATTACTACTGATTAGCAAAAGCCATTCTATTAAATCTGTATTTTTTTCTGTAGGATGAATCGTAATACCATTCTGGTTAGAAACATTAACTGTTGCCTTGGGATATATGTTATAACTAGTATCAAACCATACATTGGGTAGTCTTGTACGGTAAGGATTGCTCCCTTTTCTCCCATCCGTTTTCACCAGTTGGGTTTTATTAAATTTCCTCCTACCTTTGTTCGCATATATTAAAAACTCACAATCATTGGCGTATTGAGCTTGTAGGTCGCCATTACCTCCCTTTTGTCCCTTCTGTAATACTAATAAGTTTTTAATTTTAAAACCACTTTTTATTAAACAATTATACATAGTAGGATATACGTCAAACCTAGTGAAACAATAAAATGCTGTATTATTTTTTAATACTCGATAACTTTCATCGGTAAATTTTTGAAACCATTCATCCAAATTGTTATCATTTTCTATTTGTTTTAATTTCTCCCCATCTCTACCCCAATTACTTTGATAGCCTATGCCATAAGGCGTATCTGTAACAATTATATCAATGCTATCATCTTCAACTTTAGGGAGTATATCAAAACAATCTGCATGATATAAACTATTTATATCAATGATAATATCACCCACCCTTGTTTATTTATTTATGTCTTGTTAAAACTCGCAATTTAATAATAATATTCACATGGAGGCCACAATTGCATAATCGTATTGCCATCTATTAAAAACATCCCATCATTTGTACATATAAAATTACTATCATTATTAATTCCAATCCGATACCCAGTGGTGAGTCCTTTATTAAACCCATTAACATAGCCATCCTGATAGGTATGTTTACTTTGTTTTTTACAATGCGCTTTTGTGTAATTCACAGGTTCTAATCTCCAACCATTCTTATCTAGTAATTTTGGTGACAATATCACTCTTTTGTAGCCGAATTTGTCTGTATTGTCAGGAATTAAATTCCCGTCTTTGTCACACCAAACATAGCATTTTAATTCGTCATGATATTTAATTCCTAATGCCCAATCATCATTAACTACAATGTCGCCAGTTTCCTTTGTGATTTGTAATAATTCAAAAACTTTCATAAAATAAAGTCCTCCATTATTTCAATATTTTATTGTTTGCGCTTAAATCCAATATTCTTCCGTTAATGTATCTCAACAAGTCTATTATCCATAATCTCATATTTTAACCCCAAGGCATTCATTAACTGCTTTAGTGAACCTATGGGCAAGTTACCACACAATGGTACTTCGGCATCGTTTATAAATAACTTTGACTCATAATATCCACCATTGCCTACCTTTTTAAATTCTTCAGTAAAAACGAGTTTATACATATAACACCCTTTCCAATTAAAATTTATATTTTATTTTCTCTGTATGTTTATTCACACCTTCGCAAGTCGCACCTATCACACTTTGGCAAAATCCAACCTTTAGTCATGTGAGTGGCAGGACTTCCACAAGTAATACAAGTGTCTAATGACAACCTTTCATACTTGTTTAGCCATTCCCAATATTCTTTATCCATTTCAGAGGGATAGCCATTATCATACCATCTAATTGAACCATATTTTTCCTTAATTTGTAGTATCTTATAATTATCTACATGATTATATTTTTCTAGTAATGTATTTAATTCATCAATCATCTGTTCTCCAAATGCCTTATGCCAACCATAAGGAATGTTTTCTGCCCAACTCATATAGTTGCCACTATCATCAAGTATAGGCTCGTTTGTCCAATCATTGCGTAGAATCAGCCATTTATATTTAGGTTTCATTATTACCCCCTTCTTTTAAAAGGAAATTTTTAATTTAATATTTTAGGTTCGTACCCATGCACTTGTTGAACTACTCCCACTTTCACTTCGTTTAGAAGTGGGAGATTCTCGCTTCATCAGCCTCGNNACCTACTACCTCCACGAGCCTCACATCGGATAGTTCCTACCCTAGTTTATATTAAGCCATTAAGCCTAATTCTATAAATATGTTATATTTTTCATCGTTAACTCTTCTAAATATCCCTGCTATAGATAAAACCTGTATTTTAAGCACTTCATCTTTCCTGTTCGACTGCTTCCCTAAACTTCCAATACTCCCTGGTGTATGCGTAAGAATCTTTAAAAATATTATTAGCCGCTTTAAAAAGCTTTGGTTCGTATCTGCGCATTAACTCCAACTCTTCTTCAAAGTTCTTGCCATAAGGACAACCTGCGCACCCTGTTCGTTTCATTCCCCATACCTCATAGCAGTCAGAGTATCGCACATTAAAATATTCTTTGTACTCCTCTTTGTCTTTATCTAGGAAGAAGAATAATGGTCTATACTCATCCCATCCTTCTGGCTTTAAATCAAAGCAGCTCTTATACCTTGTGGCTCTTACACCACCTTCTGATTTTCTAACCCCCACTACGTTTAAATCTATTTTATTTTCAATATTAAATTTTCTACCTAAGTCTTTTTTGGCATATTGACAACATTTATTAGATATTGGGAATGTTGGGGGAACCTGAACTATGAACTCTTTTAGCAGTTTATGTCTTTTAATGTTGAACGAGCTATTCTCACCATATTCGTTGCACCACCATTGCAGGGCGCTTTTGCATCTTGGGTATTCCTTATATAGAACCTCAAATGGTTTATCCTCCCACTTGAAATTATGTCTTTGCAGTCTACTCATCATTTCACTAACATGCTTACTCATAAAAGGCTGTCCATGATCCTTGCATGATTTAGGTATTGACTTTATAGCCCGTTCCCTTTGAATTTTTATATTGTATTTCTCCTCCAAGTACTCTAAATGGTTTTTTGTAGCTTGGTACTCTAACCCAGTGTCAAAGAACACATACTTTACTTTTCGGTCTGGGTCGCACTTAGTAAACATATCAATCATGATGTCGCTATCGCTACCACCGCTTACTGATACTGCTATGTTTTTGTATTGTTGTACTTTTTGATTGGTGACTAATAGGTATTTTACAGCTTGATAATTATTGCAACTGTATATGTATTCGGACAAATCCCTGATATTGCATCACTCCCTCTTTGTTTCAGTCAACCACTCAGCCTTTGTATCTGACACTTCTTGTTCCCATTAAAATAATGATTTTATATGGCTGTTTAATACAACTCCATATCTGAGACAATATCAATACTGCCTATTTCCTCATCAAAGTAAATTTCCATGCCATCAGCTACAACTCCATTATCTCCTTTTTTGTGGATATGCTTGCATTTTACATATGCGTATCCTGTATACTCCCATCCATTTTGACTAAGAGCAATCCTATATGTATGCACAATCACCCATCTCCTTTATCCTTAATTGAATTCCTTATAAATGAACCGTTTGATTCACTCTTGTTTGAATAGTTCCTTCCCACAATACTGACATTCATTATGCTCAATTGAGCAACTATCACAAATCCTCAAATACGAATAATTGATTATACATATTTGTCCACACTTTTCACATTTAACACGTTCTGATCCATAGGTTAAAGGTACATCTTTACATTTATTGCAACGCATGGCATCCTCCTATATGTTTATTTGGTTGAGTGGGGTTAAAACAATGTTTTTATTGATATTTTAGTTCAATATATTGTACATCGGCACGTGTAAACCACAATATATTGTATAAACATCTGATTAAAATGTTAATTTTACCAACTAATCGTGAAGTATGGTTCGTTATGCTGGTTGCCCGTTGTAACTTTATAACACAAGGCTTCCAGTCTTATGCGATTTGCCTCTTCCAACACTCCATCTAAACTAACATTATACTTTCCACTCTCAATTATTTTAATATACATGTTTAGTCACCTATTTTTTAATTCTCAAAATCAAATTCTAATGGCTTAGGCAATACTTGAGTTTTTGCTATAACTTTAATAAACCTCTTATAACGCTTAATATACCTCTCCATTCCTTCTAATGTTGCAAAAGGTTTGTCCCGCCGTTCATCGCCAACCTGGAATACAAGCCAATACTTTGCGTACATCTTAATCCTCCTTCATACTCCACAATTACCACTTATGATTTTAAGCTGAACACCATGGGGTGTTTTAGTTGTAGGCTGAACATTGGTTTTGTCGCATTTATGAACTAGTGCGTATTAATTGATTAGCCCCAATGGCCATTCCTTTTCAATATATCAATTACTTCATCTGCATATGGCTCATCAGTGTTTATTACAAGATAGGTGTTGATACCTCTACCTCTAAATATTCGGCCTAATTCTATTTGGTCAATTATTTTTTTAGTGCTTCTTTATCAGCATCGTTTAAATATTTTTCAATATCACTATTTTTGATAATAGTAAACTTCATTACCGTACCTTCTAATTTAGCCATCATTTGTCCCCCTTCATGTCTCTCGCATTTTCATCAATCTGTAACAAGTGATTTCATGACTTGCCCCCCTATGTCGTTTTATACTTGTAATGTGATCTAACCCCAATCTCCTTCTTCCATCTCAAAAATAACATTCGATATTTTCATATCTTTTGGCGGTGTCAAGAGTTTTTTCTGTTCTTCAGTAAATTCAATAACTTTTGTTTTATGGTAATCAACAAAGGTATCTATTCCAACCTGCCCACAACCTGTAAAAACAACTGTTAATTTCATGATTCTTTTTCTCCTTTTACTTCGCATTTTCATCATAATATGAATTAACTCCAATCTACTCTTTGTCCACATTCATTACAGTAATTATCTTCCTCTCCTATTTGCCAATCGCACTTCCCACAAAACCATTGATTATTTTCAAGCTTTTCTTCTTTGGTAAAATCTCCCCAATGATAATGCTCACGTGGTTTTTGCGGTATCTGCCTTTCCAAGGCATTTATGGCCAGATCGTAAAAATCAGAAGTTCCTCCTATACGTTTTTTCGCATTATTTTGAAGTATTTTACTGCTCTTTTTATCCCATCAAACTCCATTAAGAAAAGCTCTTGCTTCATCTGATTTAATGCTTCCTCTCTCAACTGGTTTAATCTTTCCTCTTTTGGGTTTACATGAAAGTTATTACTCATACTTAACTCTCCTTCGCATTTTCATTAATCTATAAACCGCCTATCCATCTTAACCGCCATATATCCCTCTGCCCCTATCCCGGCAAATGGACTTAGCACAATGCTTCCCAATACTGTATTGCATCTAAAGCTGTTTTTAAGTCTATTTCTCCTATTGGTCGATCATCACTTAAAAAGATTGCATTTTTTGTTCTTCCCCTTTCTTTATACCATGTCATTACAATAAAACCCGAATAATCCTCTCCCTCAAATGGTACAACACCACAACTGCCACAACCAATATCATCTCTATACGTCAACCCCAACCGTATTGCTATTTCCCTTAATTTGTTCATGGTAGCACAATTCCAATTATCATCAGAAAATTTACCGTTCTTCAACGCACATACAGGATCGTCACCTTCCCATGTTTTGCCCCTTTTTTTGCAAAGTGGACATTCAGGCATTGATACCCCTCCTTCTGCAGGCCCAAACATTTGCAATCTTTCTATGGCAACTTCTACTTTATCCTTTCCGTATATGTCTAGCTGTCCTATCACCTAACAGCACCTCCTTTTCCTTAACAGTAAACAATCTTTGTCGCATTTCAATTATAGTGTGTCATAATTATATTTATCTAACTATGCGCAAACTGTTTTTAAAACAATTCTTTTACAGTCATTTGAGGGGCTGAAGGTATTAACCCCTCTATATACAATTATACATGACTAATAAAATAATGTCAACGTTTTTATATAATATATTTATATGGTTGTGTACTACTTTATTATCTCCCTTAGATAATAACTAAGAGTGTAATATATGAAGTGTCCACTATACTTAGAATCGATGAATATAAATGGAATATTGTATCTTGCAGAAAAAGCGTGGAGCGTACCTATGGCTGACTGTATACTATATTTACTTCTATAGTTACCATTGATTATATCTCCATAGCTACTATCCTCAACAAGCAATATCATTTTGCCTTTATGCCTTAAAAATTCACTTTCAATTCTTGTTCTGTCGCTTGCAAAATTTCCTATGAGTTCGTCTATACTATTTTTACGCTCTATGCAAATTTCATTATCAAAATGTAGGTCTCTATCAATATTTAATACGGGATTTTTCGGCACGTAAAACGAATAATCTCCTTGATTGAGTTTTTGTTTCTTGTATGCAATCTTCTTCTGATCAAGCCAGTTAATGATATGATCGCCC
>LSQX01030884.1_pt2 | contig 17664 bp, 17 predicted proteins | sample 654561 | NCBI WGS metagenome assembly LSQX01 (sample SAMN04489861, study PRJNA283612) | anaerobic digester metagenome | isolation source: 4 biogas reactors fed with cattle manure at either 37C or 55C with and... | place: Denmark: Kongens Lyngby | collected 2014
CCTTAGGTACTATGATGCTTATTATGTAGGTCTTCTGTTTGGTCTTCTGTACTTTTATTACCTCTGTTTGAGCGACTTCCCGGCCTTCACGATTTAGAGCTGTAACCAGCTGCCCGGGTCGGGGCAAGGGAAGCATTTCATAGGGCAGCTTGATGAGCGCTTTATCTTTTGAATAGGTCATATCAAGTACAAAGATAGCCAGTCCCGGACAGGAGGCGATACAGAGTCCGCAGCCGATACATTTGTCATAGTTTATCTGGGGCAGATCATTGATATCGGCAAAGGGGAGTATTGCCCCAAAAGTGCAGCTGGCTGCACAGGGATCACAGGGGATATGCTGAAAGCATTCTACCATAACTGACGGCTTCTTAGCGAGAATATCGGCAGGAGGTGTAACTCTTTTTATCTCTTCCTGATCCGGTATACCGCTATGTGCTACAGACATGGCTTCCTCCTTTTCTGAGTGTGGCTTTCTCTATTCCACGCAGAATAACTTTGCTTATCTCATTGTGACGCAATTGGGCTAATTCTCCCTTAAAGGCTTGGTTTAATTCATAATAATTAGGGGGAGCGAAATCCAGGCTTGCTGCTGCATTGAGTCCGGCAAGTTGCCCTTCGACCATGGCGGAACTGGCCTCCTCTATCCCGGTGACATCACCGGCAATATAAATGTGTTCAAGTGATGTTTTCAGGTTCTCATCCCGTAAGGCTACATAACCGCAGAGTTCCGGTATGTAACGCATCTCACACCCGGTCTGAAAGAGCAGTTCGGTTAAAGGAGAGAGGCCTACAGCGAGACAGATGGTATCTACTTCTAAGTTTCTTTCGGTACCGGGAATATAATTAAATTTCTCATCGAGTGATGCGATAACAGCGCCTGTTACCTCAAGGGTAACCTTTACCTCCTTATAAGGTGGTAGAGGTGTAGATGGGGATACCGAGTCTACAAACTTTGCTCCCATATATCCAGTAACCGGCTGCGGTAAAAGCGGCAGCTATGGGTTCACCGGAGTAGCCCTCCATCTGTTTTCCTTCAAAGGTGAAGGTGACAGTATTGCCAGGGGCAAAGTGCAAGATGGGGTGGTTCTTGATACGCATAGATACTCCTCTTTATCTTTAGCTACCATAGTTTATAACATAAAAAGAAAAAGTAGAGCACAATATTAATTCTTCATACTCTACTTTTTTTAATTAAAAATATTCGCACCGGAGGAATTGAAACTCTTTTTTGTCATACTCTCCTTGCTTTCATTTTTCTGTTTTATTATCTTTGTACAGCTAAAAATGGCCAAATTAGAGGGTTTATATTAAAAGATTCAGGAGAGGTTTCTCCTTAGATGAATTATCTTTTTTTCCTTAAAAATGTCGGAACTTCTAAATCCTCATAGTTTAAGTCATTCTGACCGGCTTCTTCAATAACCGCTTTTTCATTTACACCCTGTACCTCTTTAACCCTTGTCTGTTCTGGACCTTCCTCTTCTGTGGGTATCTCTTCTTCAGAGTGAGCTTCATCAAAACCGGTGGCAATAACTGTAATTCTAATATCTTCACCAAGAGCATCATTCACTACTGCCCCAAAAATAATATTGGCATCGTTATTGGCAGCTTCCTGAATTATTTCAGCAGCCTGGTTAACTTCATAGAGGGTCATATTCTTACCACCAGAAATATTAAATAAAATACCCTTGGCATTGGTTATTTTTGTACCTAACAGAGAACTGTTTACTGCATTATAAGCTGCCTCAGCCGCACGATTTTCACCAGTTGCCCGACCTATTCCCATAATGGCAGTACCGGCACTTTCCATAATCATCTTGACATCAGCAAAATCAACATTGATTAATCCCGATTCCACCACTATCTCTGAAATTCCCCGGATACCATGCAGTAAAATTTCATCGGCAACCTTAAATGCCTCTAAAACGGGAGTATCCTGAGTGGTAATTTGCAATAATCTATCATTAGGAATAACAATTAAAGTATCCACATGCTCCTTTAATAAAGTAATACCTTCCAGAGCCTGTTTTTGTCGCTTTATGCCTTCAAAAGAAAAAGGTAAGGTAACTACCGCCACAGTCAAAGCACCCAATTCTTTCGAAATTTTGGCAATAACCGGACTACCACCGGTACCGGTTCCACCACCCATACCGGCAGTAATAAAGACCATATCTGCCCCTTCTAATGCCTTGCCAATTTTATCCTTATCTTCTTCTACAGCCCTTTTGCCAATTTCGGGATTAGAACCACTGCCTAAACCCATAGTAATCCGTGTACCTATTTGGATCTTCTGTTCGGCATTGGAAAGAGCCAGTGCTTGGGCATCTGTGTTGGCAGAAACATAATTAACTCCGTTTATCCCCTCTTCAATCATACGGTTAACCGCATTCCCTCCGCCGCCGCCCACGCCAATAACTTTGATGCATACGAATGAATCAGCTTTTTCTGGTATGTTACTCAAAAATTAACCCTCCTTCCATTCTTTCTTTTATTATCTTTAAATTAATATTCTTTTCTCTCAAGCTATATTTTAAAAGAAATCTCGTAACCAACTAATTGCTTTGATCAAAAAAGATATACCTTTCTGTCTTTTATTTTTTCTAGGAGAACCAACAATTGACGCTTTTAACGCATATTCCAGTAACCCCATTTCCGTAGAAAAGCGAGGGTCGTTAACCAAGTCACTTAGGGCCCCCTGGTAATTAGGTCTTCCAATCCGTACATTAGTTTCGAATACTTTTGCTGCTAAATCAACAATTCCGGGCAGAAGAGCACAACCACCAGTCAATACCACCCCTTGAGTGATACTATTTAAGTAATTTGCTCGCTCCAATTCTTCTTTAATTAGGTTGAAAATTTCATGTACTCTGGGCTCTATGATATCAACTATAAATTTCTTGGCCACCTTTTCTTTTGTTGCTCCGCTCTCCCGGTTAATTTCGACTACTTCATCCGGGGAGATATAGTTTTCCATCACATTGCCGTATTTAATCTTCAGCCTTTCTGCCTCTTCAATAGTAGCCTTCAGACCTATAGCCAGATCATTAGTAACCTGTATTCCCCCCAAGGGTAATATGGAAGAATAAGCCATATTATCATTGATAAAGATTGATATATCAGAGGAACCGGCTCCCATATCGATAAGTAGAACGCCTAATTCTTTTTCGGTCTTATTCAAAATAGCATTGCCGCAGGCTAAATTGCCAAATATCAAATCATCTACCTCTATTTCAGTAATTTCCAAACACTTTAATAGATTTTGAATAGCGGTTGCTGAACCGGTCACTATATGTACTTTTCCTTCCAGACGGGAACCGGTCATCCCTAAAGGATCCAAAATACCCTTCTGTCCATCTAATATGAATTCTCTGGGTAAAATATGTATCAACTCCCTTTCCGGAGCGATTACTCCGGCTTGGGCAGCCTCAATTACTTTTTCAATATCATTTTCTGTTATCTCAGAATGCTCCCCCGAAATAGCTATGACTCCCTGGCTGTTAAAAGAGGAGATATGACTGCCGTTAACTGCTACTACAGCTGAATCAATCTGTATGCCGGCCATCCGTTCTGCTTGCCCTACCGATTCGCTTACTACCTCAGCAGCCTGCTCCAGATCAATAATAACTCCTCTTTTAATCCCTCTGGAAGGGGCTGAACCTACCCCCACAATCTCTAAGCTATTATTTTCTCCCAATTCGGCTAAAAGTGTATTAGTCTTATCGGTTCCGATATCCAAACCGACTAATAGTGTTTCACCTCTCATGAATATCCTCCTATCTGCTCCGGTAAATAATTATTATTACTCATTTACCTGCCTAAAGTAATGCAGTTATTATCTAGAACAGCTATTCTTTCAATATTAGCAATAGCCTTTCCTTATATTTCATATTAATTTCCTGCAGTGGTATTTCTTCCTGGTTAACTTTTTGCAAGGCCGATTCCAATAAATACCATTCATTTATCAATTGCTCTCCATTTTCTATTCTAACTTTTATCTTATTATTGCTGTGAAAGATTAAGAACTCATCTTTGGAAATGATTTGTATCTTATAAAATTGTCCGGGGAAAAGGTTATCCAGTCCATAGATTATTCGTTGTATTTCTAAATATTCCCGATTATCAATAACTTCTCCCGGTCGTCTATTGCCAACATCCAGGCCGGTTATCAGATACTGTCTGAAATCAGTATTCAGCTGTTCAAAGCGTTCCAGAATTATGCCTTCTTCCGTAACCAAATAATAACGGTTATGGGCATAGATAAGGGCTCCCGGCTTGCGTTCTTTAATGTTAATATCCAAGTGATTGGGTAATACTTTTTTCAAGACGGCTTCTTGAACCCAAGGATTTTTTAGTATTTTTTCACGTGTTCCTTTAATATCAAAATGAAAGATATTATGAGAACCCTTTATTTCAGCCTGCTCTAAAATAGCGTCTTTGCTAAGATAATAATTCCCTCGAAATGTAATTCGGGATACATCAAACCAGGAAGAGGTAAACATAAAGGAAAATACAATCCAACCGGAAAACCCTATAACAATGTAAAGCATCAAAATTTTAAATAAATTATATTTTCTGCTACTCCTTAGCTTCCCCTCACCAGAAGATTCTTCTTCATTATCTTCCAGAACCTGGTATTGGTCCGATAAAATCAATCTCTCTCTCCAGTTTTATACCAAAGGCTTTTTCAACCATATCCTCTATTTTTTCAATTAACTGCAATATATCATTGGCTGTAGCTGCACCGAGATTAATAATAAAATTGGCATGCTTGGAAGAAACTTGCGCATCACCTATAGTAATCCCTTTGGCTCCCGATTTTTCAATAAGATATCCAGCCGGTTTCTGAACAGGATTTTTAAAAACACATCCTGCGGTCAGAAAATTAATGGGCTGGTTTGCCTTTCTTTGTTTATAGAGCTGTTCAATCTTTAAAAAAATCTTTTCTTTTTCCTGGGGAGATAGGGACAAACTTGCTCCTAATACCACAAATTCTTTAATTCCCAAGTCTATGCCTCGATAAAAAAAGGAAAATTGTCCCCGCTTAAGCCTTTTAATCAGACCATTCTTATAATCAAACAGAGTAATATCATGCACAATACCTGCCATGGAATCTTTCCCAAAACCGGCATTGTTCAGGATGGCACCGCCTAAGGTACCAGGAATGTGGGCGGCAAATTCGAGCCCTCCCAGCCCATTTTTCACCGCATTTCTAACCAGAGACGGTAATAAAATACCGGCTCCCGCTTTTATCATTTTACCAGAATATTCCACTTTGTCGATAGTATGAGCAATCTTAACCACTAAGCCCCTCAGACCTTCATCCGGTACCCATAGGTTAGTTCCGTTGCCTATAATGTAGGTCGGTACTCCGTAATTTTGGGCAAAGAGTAGAATTTTTTTCAGCCGATCCTGATTCGCAGGGATACAAAAAAAATCGGCATTGCCGCCGATTTTCCAGGAGGTATGCGCTCTCATTTCCTCATCACGGTTAATGTCCTTTTCCAGTCGGTGACTCTTTATTTCCTTCCAAATTAATTCCTTATCAAGCATTAATGGTCAATTCCTACTTTTAATTCATGGGATTGTACCTTTTTCATCAGCTCTACACCGGTCTGCCATATATCGCCTGCTCCCATGGTTATCACAATATCTCCCTCTGTTACCATATTTTTTAAAAAAGAAACGGTCTCTTTTCTATCTGGAATGTAGTTAATGTCTTTCTCTTTCTGTTTTTTTATCTCACGGTATACCAGTTCTCCCGAAATATTAGGGATAGGCTTTTCATTAGCCGAATAGATATCATTAACAATGACCACATCAGAATCATGGAAAGCAGAACCAAAATCCTTTAATAATAACTTGGTTCTGCTGTAACGATGTGGCTGAAAAACAGTAATAATCCTATGCTCCGGCCATCCCAATCTGATGGCTTGCAGGGTTAGCTTTATCTCTGAAGGGTGATGTCCGTAATCATCGATAATCATAAATCTATCATTAAGCCGAAAAATAATCTCTTGTCTTCTTTTGACGCCCTTGAAATAGGACAGTATCTCCGCAATATCCTCAAATTTTAGCCCCAGCCCTATACCGGTAGCAACAGCAGCAAGTCCATTAGAGATATTGTGATAGCCGGGCACATGCAGGCTTAGAGTTCCTAATTTATGTTTTCTTAAATAAATATCAGAGGTGGAAGAATTTTTAAATAGGCAGGAGTTGACAGCCCTCAAATCAGCATTCTGTCCAAAGCCAAAAGAAATAATCCTCTTTTTATCAAATATTTCACTGCAAATCATTCTGGCGTTAGGGCAATCCCAGCCATATACCAGAAAACCATCCTCAGGAACCTTCTTTAAAAAAAGCTTGAAACTGTCCTTAGCTTTCTCAAGATTAGCGTAATAATCTAAATGGTCGTTTTCAATATTGGTCACAATTACGAAATTGGGATTGAGCAATAAAAAAGAACCATCGCTCTCATCGGCTTCCACCACCATATAATCTCCTCTGCCCAGTTTAGCATTTCCGCCAATATCATTAGCCTCCCCACCGATAGCCACTGTAGGCTCCAAATGCATACCCTCCAACAGCATGCTAATCATGGAAGTAGTGGTAGTCTTGCCGTGAGTACCTGATATTGCGATACGGTATTTTTGGTTCATAATTCGGGAAAGCATTTCTGCCCTGGGAATTATTTCAATATTATTCTTCAGAGCAGCCAGGATTTCTTCATTTTCCTTATTTATAGCTGAGGAGGTTACTACAAGGTTTGCTCCCAATACATGATTACCACTATGGCCTTTATAAATTTGGGCGCCTTTATCGCTTAATCTCTTGGTGGATATATTAGTTTGCAGATCGGAACCGCTAACCCGGTATCCCAGCTCCAATAAGAGGGAAGCAATGCCACTCATTCCGGCTCCGCCAATTCCTATAAAGTGAATGTGGTTATCTTTATTATTCATAATTTTCCTGTATAGTCAGTTGATAGAACTACTATTTTCATCTAATAGTTTACCCTATTTTAATCATTATTCAAATACCATTTTAGGAAAAAGTTTTACTTTGAATACTATCATAAATTCCCTCAACTATATCTCGAGCTGCTCCACGTTTGCCCAACTTTTTACTATTTTGAGCCATTGCCGACAATCTTTCCTGATCTGACATTAATTTTACTAATTCCCGGGCTAATTTTTCATCGGTCAGGTCCTCTTCTGTAATGACCACCGCTGCCCGATTAGCCTCTAAAAATCGGGCATTGTACAGCTGATGATTTCCGGTAGCATAGGGATAGGGTATCAATATCGCCGCTAACCCTTTAGCGGTAATCTCTGCGACTGTGGTAGCTCCAGCCCGGCATACCACCAAGTCTGCCAGGTCATAGGCATCCCCTATCTGATGCAGGTAATCCATTACCTCCACTTGCCCTTTATATTCTGAATGTACCGCCTCTTCTTTTAAGTTAAAGTAATCTTCTTTGCCACTGACAATCAGTACCTGCCATTGCATCCAGAGTGCTTTATCTATTAGCTTTAAACTTGTCAGCAGTGTTTGGTTAATGGCGCTGGCTCCTTTGCTTCCCCCAAAAACCAATATAGTTTTTTTATTTAAACTCAATTTTGTTTTTTTTATTAGATTAGCTCTGTTGCCTTGCCAAGTATTTTCCCGAACAGGATTGCCAAAAAAAACAACTCGATTCTTCCTCCAGAAATACTTTTGTGATTCCGGAAAACTTGCCAACACTTTTCGGACAGTTAGAGACAGAAACTGATTGGTAATGCCCGGTATTAAGTTTTGCTCTTGAATGAAGGTAGGAATTCCTATAAGGGAGGCTAACAGTGCAACCGGCCCGCTGACATAACCCCCGGTTCCAATTACCACATCCGGCTTAAACTTTTTTATTATCCGGTAAGAAGTTATTAGGGAACTCAAAAAAAGCCATAGAGAAGATAAGTTAGCTAAAGAGAATTTCCTTTCTATACCCTTTACTCTTAAGCCATAGAACCGAAACCCTTCTCGCGGTATTATCTCTGCTTCCATTTTGTGCTCTGCTCCTACAAAAATAATCTCATTACTACCATCTCGCCTCTTAAATTCCTGTGCCAAGCTTATACCCGGGTAGATATGCCCCCCTGTTCCTCCGCCGGTAATGATAATTTTCATATAATTACAAAACCTCATCTGGTATGGAAATATTTTTAGAGATATTGAGCAGGATTCCGCAGCAAAACATATTCAAAATAAGAGAAGAACCCCCATAACTAATAAAGGGCAGAGTAATGCCGGTAGTAGGAATTAATTTAGTTACCACACTGATATTTACCAGAGCTTGGAACACAATTAGCGAGGTAATGCCGGCAGCCAATAAGGAACCAAAAGAATCTTTTGTTCTCCAGGCAATTAAATAACCTCTCCATAAAAAGACGAGAAATAGAACAATGACCACAGTTGTACCTATAAACCCTAACTCTTCCCCGATAATGGAAAAAATAAAATCAGTATGCTGGTCAGGTAAATAAAAAAACTTTTGTCTGCTCTCAGCAATACCCAATCCGCTAATCCCGCCGCTGCCCAACGCTAATAAGGATTGAATAATATGGAAGCCGCTTTTCAGCGGATCTTCCCAGGGATTCAAGAAAGAAAGTAATCTTATCCTACGGTAATCTTTGATTAAAATCAATATAATTCCCGGGGGTCCCAAAAAAGTAATCAGGGTAAATAATTGAGTGATCTTGCTCCCCCCGATATAAAGCATAATAAAAGAACAGGCCAGAATAACAATAGCAGTACTGAAATCAGGCTGCAGGAATATTAAGAAGAATATTAAAGTGGTCACCAGAAATACCGGTAAGATTCCTCGCACAAAGGTACCCAGGTCCCGGGCAGTCTTTCTGGTTAAACAATCCGCAATATAAAGAATTAACGCCACTTTAGATAATTCGGAAGGTTGGAAAGGAAATGGCCCCAGGTTAAACCATCTTCGGGCACCCCTGACATATCTGGCAAACCCGGGCACATAAAGCAGTAGCAATAATAATATGGAGACTATTAAAATGGGTATGGCAAACTTTCTCCAGAAGCGATAATTAATCTTCATAGTAATAAAGAAGACTGCCAGTGCAATAAGAGCAGAAAGCAACTGCCTATTAAAGAAATAAAAGCTGTCACCATACCACTTATAGGCCATTATATAACTGGAACTAAATACCATGATGATGCCAAAAGAGAGCAGAATCAATATGGTGGCCATTAGGATATAATCGGGTTGTTTAGCCGGTAATAAATTCATTTAGACAGCTCTCTCCTTCTTTTCTTCCTTGTAAAATTCAATGAAAGGGATAAGCCGATAGTCCCAGTGCGGCAAATATTAGCCCAAAACACCAGAACATAATTACTATATGCACTTCTTTCCATTTCTTCATTTCAAAGTGATGGTGCAATGGACTCATCAAGAATATCGGTTTGTGCCTCCATTGTATCGAAATAACCTGTATAATCACTGATAGGGTCTCTAAAACAAAGACTCCTCCTATTATTAATAAGAATAATTCGGAATTACTGAAAACACTGATGGCTGCAAGAACTCCACCCAACCCTAAAGCCCCCACATCACCTAAAAAAATCTTCGCCGGATGAAAATTGAATGGCAAAAACCCCAAACAGGAAAAAGCCATAATAAGAGTAAATACTCCTAAACTCTTCTTACCCTGAGCAAATGTAATAATGGTAAAGGCAAGAAAAGCTATAATAAGGAGTCCGGTAGCTAGCCCATCCAGCCCGTCGGTAAGGTTTACTGCATTGGTAGTGGACAAGAACACCAGCATAACAAAGAACAGATAAATAACCGTGCTAAGGGAGAAAGGATTGGACTGAAAGGGCATTATAATACTCTGGTCAAACCATTTACTGTGCATAAACCAATATAAGAATAGAATACTTATAGTTAATTGCAAAGCAATTTTGTTACGCGCCTTGAGACCTAATGATCTGGTCTTAAAATATTTTATTAAATCGTCTATCAAACCGACTAAACCAAAGCCCATTAAGAGGACAAAAGCGGCATAAACCCGGCTATCATCAGGTTGAAAACAGAGTAAAGAGAGGGCTGCAGAAAGGAAGACTATAATTCCGCCCATGGTAGGCGTTCCCGTCTTGTGCTGGTGCAAATCGGGACCTTCTTTTCTGATTCTTTGACCTACGTGGTACTTTTTTTGAATCCGAATAAAAAAAGGGGTAAGCACAAGAGGAACAGAGAGTGCAATGAACAGGGCTAATGGTATTCTAAGCATGTCCCACACTCTCCTTTCCCTTTATATTTGCCTGCCAGAATTGTACAATATCTTCCATATGCATACTGCGTGAGCCCTTCAATAAGACAATACTATTATTTGGTACTAACTCTGTTAAGCGATCTGCTAATCTGTCCTTTTCTTGTTTGTCGAAATGGTGTATTTTCTGCTCAGCCATCTCTTCTTCCCGAGCACCCTGCCTGATAAATTTACCGTAATCCCCTATAGTAATTAAAAGGTCATAACATAGAGCAGCTGTTAAGCTGCCTATTTCCTTATGATAGCCGGCTGAATACTCTCCCAACTCTAACATATCACCTAAAACTGCTACTTTAAACCTGTCAGAAGCAATGCTTGCTACACAGAGCAATGCTTCCTTAGCAGCAGTGGGGTTAGCATTATAATAATCCTGAATTAGTGTTATCCCCTTGTGCAGCAACAAGGGCTGCATATGCAAATCGGCTCCTTCAAAATTGGCTAAACTCCCGATAAGATCCGACAATGGTATTTTCATTCTTATTCCGGTCGCTAAGGCAGCTAAAGCATTTGAAATATTAAATTTCCCCATAAGCGGCAGAAGCACTCTGTATTTTCCTTTGTTAGGTACTATTAATTCAAAATAAAGCTCCCCTTCATTTTTTTGCCGAAAGTCTCCTGCTCTTATCTCAGCTTCCGGGTTAAACCCAAAACTGATTACCTCATTGGATTGAGATACATAATTTAGGAGTTTACTATAACAACTATCATCCCGATTGAGTATTGCTGTTCCTTTCTCTCTTAGTGCCAGCAGGAGCTCGGCTTTCTCCCGGGTAATATTACCCTTATTCCCAAATAATCCGATATGTGCTTCTCCGATATTAGTGACTACTACCAGGTCGGGACTAACTATTTGGGCTAATTCTTTTATTTCTCCGGTCTTCTGAGCAGCCATTTCTAAAATCAACACCTCATGTTCGGGAGCAAGTTTTAAGATAGTAAGCGGTACCCCTATCTCATTATTGTAATTCCCCTCAGACTTTAATACCCGATACCGAGAGGACAATAGATGGGCGATCATCTCTTTAGTAGTCGTTTTGCCATTGCTGCCGGTGACGCAGATAGTAAAAGGTCTAAATAAGGAATAGTAATGGTGTGCCCATAACTGGAAAGCCAACAGCGTGTTATCAACTATCAAGAGAGGCTTCTCTAATTTCTTTAACGTTGATTGGTGTTTTTGAAAATAACTTCTTTCCAGAACTGCTCCGACAGCACCCTTTTCATAGGCCTCTTCAATAAAGATATGACCATCATAGTTCTCCCCTTTTAGGGCAATAAATAACTCCCCTGATTTTATAGTTCTACTGTCTAGAGAAATATGTTCCCATCTAGTCCCTCCATCTCCCAACAGGAGAGCATGGGGAATAGCATTGGCTAAATCAGCTAAATGAAACACCTATTCTTTATTCCTTTTCTGTAATATTTGATGAACTACCTCTTCATCATTATGATAGACAATTCGATCATGATAGACCTGTTCTTTTTCAGGTCCTTTTCCGGCAATTAAGACAATATCTTTCTCCTGAGCTATCTGTAAGGCATGGTCAATTGCCTCAACCCTATCTAAAATTATGCTATAATTTACATTTTGCACTTCCCTCATTCCTGATTCTATCTCTTTAGAGATATCAGCCGGGTCTTCACTGCGCGGATTATCGGCGGTAATAATACTATAATCACTGTATTGACCAACCACCTGCCCCATCTTCTTCCTCACTCGGTTGTCTCTTTCCCCGCCATGCCCAAAAATAGTAATAACCCTATTCCGGGCAAAAAGTCTTAATGTTTTTAGAATATTTTCCAGACCATGAAAATTGTGGGCAAAATCGATAACAATAGTATAGAGCTGGCCATAATCCAATATTTTATAGCGGCCGGGAGCGCCGGGAAATTTTCGAAAAGCAGCAGCAATAATATCCAGCGGAACTCCCTCACTTACTGCAGCAGCAATAGCTGCCAGCGCATTATAAATATTATATGTTCCCGCCATATTCAAAATAATATCCATCTCCCCTCGCGGGGTCACTGCCCTAAAGCGGGTCTCTTTTAGGTTTAAGACAACATTACGGGCACTGAACATTGCCTTTTGTTTTATTCCATAAGTGAGGGCCCCGGTCTCCAGACAATCCAGAAAAACATGAGACTGTTCTTCATCTATATTAATAATACCTTTTTTACTGTAAGCATCTTTTTTGGAATTATTTAAAGCGAGAAATAATTTCTTCTTGCTCTCCAGATAATTAGCAAAGTTTTCATGAATTTCTAAATGCTCATCACTGATGTTGGTGAAAATAGCTAGATCAAAATCGCAACCTTCCACTCTGGACAAGCTCAGTGAATGTGATGATACCTCTATAATGGCATATTCAGTCTCACAGGCTGCCATCTTACTGAAAGCCTTCTGCAAATCATGTGATTCCATGGTGGTCATTTTAGAGCTTGTAATCTGGTTATCAATAATATTCTCGGCGGTGGTCAACAGTCCGACTTTCTTGCGGTTTTCCTCTAAGATAGCTTTCAGCATATAGGCAACCGTTGTCTTGCCATTAGTACCGGTAATACCGATTAGCTTCATTTTACGAGAAGGAAAATCATAATAACGATTAGCCGCCAAGGCAAGTGCCCTTCTGCTATCAGGAACTAATATGGTAGCTATATCCGAGTTTAAAGGGATTTCTCTCTCTACTATCAGGGCTTTTGCCCCTCGTGCCAATGCCTCCGGTATGTAATCATGCCCATCTACAATAAAACCCGGGATACAGACAAATAGGCTGCCCGGCTTTACCTCTTTAGAATTTTGCGTTATGGACCTTATTTCTATTTCTGCATTTCCCTGAATCTTTTTAACGGGTAAGTCCTGAATTAAAGTTGTTAATCTCATCGTCCATCTTTACCTCAGCTATTAATATGTGCCCTTTCTATTTCAAGCCAGATATATCTTACTTGATTTTCTAAAAAAGTAAAATAATCTTCTCTTATTTATTCCGAAGGAATAGACAGGTAAGGAAGTACTTTGCCGGCAATTTCCTGAAAAACCGGTGCGGCTACTGTTCCGCCATAATAACTTCCCTTTGGCTCGTCCAACATAACTAAAATGGCAACTTCGGCATCCATAGCCGGCGCAAAACCCACAAACCAAGAGGTAAATTTTTCATTAGAGTATTTCCCTAATGAAAAATCGAATTTTTGTGCAGTACCGGTCTTACCGCAAGCAGTATAGTGTTTTAATTTTGCTCCCGTTCCGGTACCGCTTTCTACCACCACCTCTAGTATCTGTGACATGGTCCGGGCTGTTTCCGGTGAAATAACCTGTCGCACTTCTTCCGGTTTAAACTGTTTTATTACATTGTATTCCTCATCTATAATTTCACTAACTATTAGCGGTTTCATTAAAACACCGTCATTGGCAATAACGGCAGTTCCCATAACCAGCTGCAACGGGGTAACCGAAATCTCCTGTCCAATGGAGAGAGAGGCAATAGAAATTTTGGACCACTGATTTACCGGTCTAAATAGACCGGGGGATTCTCCGGGAAGAGAAATGCCTGTTTTGTCGCCAAACCCAAAGTTGCGTATGAATTCCGCAAAAACTTCTTTGTCCATACGGGTACCCACTTCTATTATGCCTACATTGCAGGAATTTTTAATAATATCTGTTAAATCCTGATAACCGTGTGGGTCTATATCACGAATAACAGTTCCCTGGTAATTTATCGAACCTTTGCAATTAAATTGGTCCGACAGTTTAGCATAACCCTTTTCCAGGGCAGCAGCTATTGTAAAAATTTTAAAGGTGGACCCCGGTTCATAATTATCAGTAATAGCTCGGTTTCGGCGGAAATTTTCCGGTGCTTTTTGATAATTATTGATATTAAAAGAGGGTATTACCGCCATACTCAAAATTTCACCGGTTTTGGGGTTTACTACAATCGCCGCCGCTGATTTGGGATGGTACAAATCGTTGGCTTTCTGTAGGGCCTCCTCAGTGATGTATTGTATTACTTCATCTATGGTGAGAACTATAGAGAGGCCATTTTTAGAGGGATGCATTCTTTCTATGCTGAGGGGTATTTTTGCGCCTGAGGCATCTCTTTCCATCACCATCAGGCCGGATTGACTCTTTAATTCCTCATCAAAATATACTTCCAGACCTTCCAGCCCCTGGTTATCAACCCCTACAAAACCCATAAGATTAGCTGCCAGAGAATCTTTGGGATAGTATCTTTTATTTTCAGTTACAAAATCAAGGCCGGGGATTTCTAAACTTTTTATCTCTTCATATTTTTCTGAAGTAAGCTTACGGTCAACCCAGACAAAATATCGCTCTTTGTTCAATTCCTCTTCAATACGCTGATAGGGCAAGCTGAGTCTGATAGATAGTAAGCGTGCTACTTCTTCCGGTTTCTCAATCTTATAGGGGATAGCAAATAATGATTTTGTTTCCACATTAACCGCTAATCTTTTTAGATTTCTATCAAAAATAACGCCTCTCTTGCCATCCAAAATATAGGAGGTAATATGTTCTTTGCGAGCAAGTTCGTTTAGCTCACCACCCCCTACAACCTGTATATTGTAGAGCCGGTAGATAAGCAGAAAGAAGATAGTAATGAAAACAAAGAATAAAAACAGGATTCTCTTATTCCTTTCGGAAAATACCGCCAAGATATCATGCCCCATCCCATAGAATTAATTTTTACCGATTTTGGAAAAGTCGCAGTCCGCTTAACTCCTGGAAAAAAACACCGGCTGCTAAGAATCTATTCTCTTGCTCCGGTTCTGCCGAAGGCAGGGCAGCCACATCTGTTTTGATATTACTGGGAAGCATGGCTACAAATTCTATTTTTTCAGGCCGGCACATCCCCAGTTCCTGAATGGCTATCTTTTCAATACGGGTTAGAGAAGAGAGATTTTCCACATGATATTCCAACTGGCCTTTTTCAACTAAAAGTTCATCTCTTTTCTTTTCTAAATCGAGTGATTGATAGCCCAATTTTATGAGAGTGATATTACTGCAGATATATCCAAAAACCAGAAAACTGATTAAGAAAGTAGTAAAAACAAAAAAAGAGAAGGAAAACCGCTGTATTTTTAAAGGATATTGTTCATTTTTCTTTAAAAAAATCATTTCTTTCATTTTCTAGGCACTTCCTTAAAATAAATCTTTTCCGCGAACCTCAATTTTGCACTACGAGCTCTCGGGTTTTGCCTTATTTCTTCCGCAAAAGGTATAATCGGTTTTTTAGATAATCTTTTTAATCCATAACCATATTTAGTAATTGTTTCCTCTTTTTCCCATTCCCGAAAGATATTTTTTACTATTCGGTCCTCTAAGGAATGGTAGGAGATTACTCCCATGCGACCTTCAGGTACTATTAGCTTTATGGCTTGTGACAAAGTATCCGGTAAAACCGATAATTCTCCGTTAACTTCAATTCTAAGCGCTTGAAACACCCTCGTGGCGGGATGTATACGCCATTTGCCTTTGCTATGTCTGGCATAGAAACCGGTAATTAATTGTGCCAATTCACCGGTAGTTTCTATCGGTTTCTTTTTTCTTTCTTGGACAATTAACTTAGCCAGAGAATTCGAAAAACGTTCTTCACCATATTTACCAAATAACCCCGCTAACTGTTTTTCCGGATAATGGTTTACAATATAGCGGGCATCTAATTCTTTGCTTAAATCCATTCTCATATCAAGTTTATGGTCTTTATTAAAACTAAACCCTCTGGTAATGGTGTTCACCTGGTGTGAAGAGATGCCTAAGTCAAAAAAAACACCGGAAACTTTGGTTATTCCTAAACTCATCATAATCATTTCTAATTCAATAAAGTTGGCTTTTATCAGAATAACCCTATCCCGATAGACGGCTAACCTTTCTCGGGCATATTCCAATGCTTCGACATCCTGATCAATTCCAATCAGCTGTCCCTCAGGATAAATACTCTCCATAATCTTTGAGGCATGGCCACCCCCTCCTACAGTGCAGTCCACATAGATACCTTTTTTTGTGGTTATCAAGTTTTCTATAACCTGCTGCACCATTACCGGAATGTGAAAAGTCATTGTTTGTCCTGTTCTTCTTTTTCATAGATACGCTCAGCTATCTCTTCATAGGATTGCTCTGTTTCCTGGGAGTAGTTTTCCCATCTCTTCACATCCCATATCTCAATTCGTTCAAAGACTCCAATAATCACTACATTTTTTTCTATGGCGGCATAATCCCTCAGATATTTAGCTATTACCACCCTGCCCTGTTGGTCAAAACTGCCTACCAGAGCTCTGGAGGCCAGGGTTCTTTTAAAAGCCCGCGTATCTTTTTTACCTAAGGGAAGTTCCTGCAGATTAAGAGAGAGCCTTTCCCACTCTTCCATAGGATAGACAAAGAGGCATTTGTCTAAACCAAAGGTAATGATGAAGGATTCCCCTAAATCCTCTCTGAATTTGGCTGGCATTATAATCCGGCTCTTCTCATCTAAGGAATGTTCATATTGCCCCAGAAACATCATTTCACCACTTTACTCCACTTTACTCCACTAATTTGGTATTAGTATACTACATTTTTTAAAAAAAAACATCTTTTTTAAAAAATTTAAAAAATATTTTTAAAAATATTTGTGGAGCCGACATTACTGTTAATTAATAATGTATTGGAGGGGACGGCCGCTAACACTTTACATCTGAAAATCGGATATATTTTAAAATTGTGAGCTGCGGGGTAAAATATTTCCAACGAATGTACTGAGCGTATTCTTTGTATCGTAGGTATTTTTTTAAAAGATTTTAAAGGGGAGGTGCGTCCTGAGCGCATTTTAGATCCAAGATAGATTGCGAAGCTCAAAATGAGGTATTTTCAAATATGCCGCAATTTCCTGTTTTAAATTATCTTTAGAGGCTTTTAAGGGAAGAGGATTCCCTTAATGGTTTCTTGGAGGCATTTATTTCATAGAAATTATAAAACTAAGGATAGATATTTCTTAGAATGCCAAAAAATACCTCTTTGTGTGGCATTCAAAGGTTCTTTAAGGGAATTTACTCAATTAATGAACGGGGGAGCAAATCATAAGCCGAGTTCTGTCACTGCTCTCACTCTAAAGTGAAAACAGTGTGGTAATCATCTATCTAGAGTATAAGTTACCCTATACTTCTTGCGATCTACCCGGAGACCTCTAGCGGGCCACTATCTATCTCCTTCTTGATCTTGCTCCGAACGGGGTTTGCTCAGCTTATTGGTCACCCAATAACTGGTAGGCTCTTACCCTGCCTTTTCACCATTACCAGAATACCTGGCTGTCTCTTTTCTGTAGCACTTTCCTGGGGTTACCCCCACTGGGCGTTACCCAGC
>LSQX01374335.1_pt3 | contig 17664 bp, 20 predicted proteins | sample 654561 | NCBI WGS metagenome assembly LSQX01 (sample SAMN04489861, study PRJNA283612) | anaerobic digester metagenome | isolation source: 4 biogas reactors fed with cattle manure at either 37C or 55C with and... | place: Denmark: Kongens Lyngby | collected 2014
AATGTAGAGCATACAGACCCTTAGTTTAACTCTACTATTAATAGATGGGAGCGATGATATGTCAAGAGATAAGTTAATCGGAAAAACTAGAGAAGACCAACGCATAGTGTCACAGCTAGATTCTGCACAAATCATGGGATCTGGAGATTTAGATGTTTATGCCACACCAGCCATGGTGGCATTTATGGAATATACGTCAAAAGAACTGATAAAGGACGTACTACAAGAAAATGAAACCAGTGTAGGGATTAGGATTGATGTGAGACATTTAAAGCCAACGAATGTAGGAAAAGAAATCAGAGCAGTGGCCACTGTAAACAAAGTAGATGATAAAAAGATAACTTTAAAGGTAGATGTTTTTGAAAGTGATACTCTTATTGGGACATGTCTTCATGAACGATATATTGTTGATAAATATTCATTTGGTCAAAATTTAACTAGATAATTGGGGGAATAATAATGAAGACAGATATTCAGATAGCTCAAGCCTCTGCCATGAAACCAATTAAGGAAATCGGTATAAAAATGGGCTTAACGGAAGATGATTTAGATTATTACGGAAAGTATAAGGCAAAGATTTCTTTAGATGTTTTAAAAAGAGAGCCTAAAAATAAAGATGCTAAGCTTATATTGGTGACAGCAATTAATCCTACTCCAGCTGGAGAAGGTAAATCTACGGTAACGGTAGGACTTGGACAAGCTTTAACAAAAATTGGGAAAAATGCCATTATTGCTTTGAGAGAACCATCATTGGGACCAGTTTTCGGGGTCAAAGGAGGAGCAGCTGGAGGTGGATACGCTCAAGTAGTACCTATGGATGACATTAATTTGCATTTCACAGGTGATATGCATGCCATAACTGCCACTAATAACCTTTTAAGTGCCATGATAGATAATCATATTCATCAAGGAAATGCTCTAAACATTGATATTCGTAGAGTGATTTTCAAGAGAGTGCTAGATATGAATGATCGGGCTCTTAGAAAAGTAAATGTAGCTTTAGGGGGTAAACCTAATGGTTTTCCTAGAGAAGATGGATTTATGATTACTGTGGCTTCAGAAATCATGGCTATTCTTTGTCTGGCCACGTCTCTTAAAGACTTAAAGGAGAGAATGGGAAATATTTTGATTGGATATAATCTATCAGGAAATCCTGTCTTTGCAAAAGAGTTAAAAGTTGAAGGAGCTATGGCCTTACTTATGAAGGATGCCATCATGCCTAACTTAGTACAAACCTTGGAAAATACCCCAGCTATTATTCATGGAGGACCATTTGCTAATATTGCTCATGGATGTAATAGTATTCTAGCAACTAAAACTGCCTTGAATCTAGGAGATTATGTAGTAACAGAAGCTGGCTTTGGTGCAGACTTGGGAGCTGAGAAATTCCTTGATATAAAATGTCGATTTGGAGACCTTAAGCCCAGTGCAGTTGTTATTGTCGCCACCATACGAGCTCTAAAGCATCATGGGGGAGCTAAAAGAGATGAATTAAAAAATGAAGATGTGCAAGCTCTAGAAAAAGGTATGGTCAATTTAGACAAACAAATTGAGAATATTAGAAAATATGGGCTGGAGCCTATCGTGGCTATTAATCGATTTGCTACCGATTCAGATCAGGAATTGGCAACACTTAAAAAAGCCATGGAAGATAAAAATGTGGAAGTTTCTTTAACAGAGGTATTTGAAAAAGGTGGAGAAGGTGGAGTAGACTTAGCAGAAAAAGTTGTGAAGGTTTGTGAGGCTAAAAATAATTTCAAAGTACTTTATGATGAGAAAAAACCGATTAAGGAGAAAATTGAGACCATCGTTAAAGAAATTTATGGCGGTTCTTCTGTAGCCTACTCGGCTTCAGCCGAGAAAACAATCTTAGAAATTGAGAAATGGGGTTTATCAGATAAACCTATTTGTATGGCAAAAACCCAGTATTCTCTATCGGATAATCCAAAGTTACTTGGAGCACCATCAGGATTTGAAGTAAAGATCAATGAAGTAAAACTTTCAAATGGAGCCGGTTTTATTGTTTGTCTAACGGGTGATATTATGACCATGCCAGGACTTCCTAAAGTACCAGCAGCTAACCATATGGATATTGATGAAGAAGGAAATATTTTCGGTTTGTTTTAGACCGCTTAAGAGATCATCCTATCTGTAAATAGAAATATAGAAAAAACTGATCCCCCCAAGGTTTTCTGCCTTTGGGGGGATTAAACTTGACTATGGGTGGGTGAACTTAATTGTGATTTTTCTCAAAAAGGTAATGAACTACGAAATATTCGTTTCCACCATTAATAGAAAAGAATTCAGAGCAAGCTAAAAAGAAAATACGCCAATAGGACCACCACTTTAAAGACTCTGTAACCCCTTCACGTTCCTCTAAGATAGGTATGACCACATTTTTTTGTCTATCCATCTTTTTCAACCAAGCCTCTAGGGTTTTACTATAATGATTGCCATTTATAGCCCATTGCTGACTGATACGTAAATCATGGTTAAAGAAGTGGAACAGATCTCGACTAGGCATGGTGCCTCCGGTGAAAAAATATTTAGCCATCCAATCGCTTTTGCTTTTTACTTCATAAGTGAAGGGTAATTCACGGTGGCAAAATACATGAACAAAAAGTTTTCCCTCATCATTTAAAAAACCAGCAGATTTATTAAAAAGAGCATGATAGTTTCTCATATGTTCAAACATCTCTATGGAGACTATCCGATCAAATTTTTCAGTAAGTTCTAAATCGTTGATGTCACAAGTGATCACTTGCAAATTTTTTATCCCTTTAAGTTTGGCCACTTTTTCGATGTATAGCCGTTGATTATTTGAATTAGATATAGCCGTAACATGGGAGTTAGGAAAACGTTCAGCGGCATATAGGCAAAAGGCTCCCCAACCACAGCCAAGCTCTAAAATCTTTTGGCCGTCAGCAACACCCGCTCTTTGACATACCAATTGGAGCATTCTTGATTCCGCATCATCAAGAGTATCTCCATCTTCCCAATAATCACAGCTATATTTCTTGTGCTGTCCAAGTACTAAGTCAAAAAACTGACTAGGCATTTCATAGTGTTGTTCATTAGCGTCTTCAGTATTGATGGCAATGGGCCCTTCGCTTCGCTCTGTAATGAAGTTCATCAGAAATTTTTCCTTTTCAGCCACATTCATTTTATCTACCCGGTTAATGCGTCTCTTTGTGATTTGCCTAACCCCAAAACGAAGTAAGACATCTGGAATGATATCTTTTTTCAATAATGAATCAATCATATACTAAACCTCCTCAGGTCATAATACATTTAATCAGAAAATAAATTTCAATCTAAAACCTAATAACAAGATATGATTGGATTATACAATAGGTTTAATGACAATCATACTAACATGTAGATGATAAATAATAAATATAATAGGGTATTTCTAAATTATAATGACATAGTGTGTTGTTGAATTGCAATTAACGCTGTTGTTATTCTAAATGTCGTTAACACTACAATGGTTGTGATTTCCTCAAACCTGTCATTTAGATAATAGAATATTGGGAAAAAATAAAGGGCAGCGCTATAATCACGCTGTCCTTTATACAGAAACTTGTTTTCCTAAATTCTTTCGATGGGTTCCGGGAGTAACTCCAATCTTCTTTTTAAAGATTTGATTAAAGTAAGATTGAGAGTTAAATCCAACAATGTTTGAAATCTCTGAGATGGCGTAGTTAGTAGTCTCTAGTAGATGCATAGCTTCTTTCAATCTCTTTTCAATTAGATATTGAATAGGAGAAATCCCGAATTGCTTCTTATACATATGGACTAAATAAAATTTATCCAGATAGGTTTCTTTAGCTAATTGGTCTAGCGAAAGATCTTCTCGATAATGGATATCGATAAAACCTTTAATATAAGTACAATCTTTGTTTGTAGCTTTGTGAGCACTGATAACTAAATCGGATTTAGTTTTTCGGACCACATTTAAAAGTAAGATGTTTAAAAGGTTTTGGCAGATGGTATCATAATACTCTTCTTTGAGTTCAACTTCATTTACTAAAGAATCTAGATAATGGAGAATTTCTCCACGATGCTCGTGATAATTATGGATACTATGAAGGCTAGGAACTTGGCCTTCTTTTTGAGGGTTTAGAGTTATGGACATGCCTTCAATTCCTAGTACAATATATTCTAGAGGGTTGGAATCTTTAGAAGATTCCGTGTGGGGGACATTTGCATTTACAATAACGAGATCATCTTCTCGAACGGGATAGGTTTTATTATGGATTAAAAAGCTACCACTGCCCTTAACCACATAAAAAAGTTCAGTAAAGGGATGACTATGCAAAGTAGAGTGCCAGTCTTCTTCGTATTTAGCTTTAGAGACATAAATTAAGTTTGCGGAAATCTTCTCTTGTTGCTCAGATAAAATTTTATGAATGACATTAGACAAGATCATCATCCTTTCATAATTGTAAAATTCCACTAAATTTCACTTATTTATTAATTGTATTATATTGGTTTTTATCTAGGAAAGCAATATAATACAACGATTTTTAACGATTATGCAATTATTTAACCGTTTACCTGTAGAGTTAGTATCAGTATCTTGCTTTAATGACGCTAAAACAAGATACCTAAAATTGATAACAATATAATGCTACAAAAAACGTTTACTTGAAATTATAATAAAGGTAACAGAATATTAATATTCAAGGAGGATTTTATGAAAAAAATACTTGCCATAGTAATGATGTCTCTAATGATGGTGTCCGTAGCAGCCTGTGGAGAAAAAGAAGAAGCTCCAGCTCCAGAAACGCCGGGTGCTGAAACACCAGCAGACAATAGTGGAGATAAGGTTGAAGAAAAAACTTTAAAAATTGCAGGACTTGATGGTGGATATGAAACTGAACACTGGAAAAAACTAGCTGAAAAATTTGAAGGAAGCCATGAAGGCGTAACAGTTGAATTAACTTTTGAAAAGAATATTGAAGAAGTACTCAGACCTCAGATTCAAGCTCAAGATGTACCAGATCTAATTTATCTTGGAGTTGGAAGACCTGACATGATGACTGAAACTCTTGTAAAAGAAAAAGCAGTTATGGACTTAAGTGGCCTTTTAGCTATGACAGTACCTGGCGAAGATGTTACAGTGGGAGAGAAGATTATTCCTGGATTTACAGATACTTTAATCACTAACCCCTATGGCGATGGAAAAACTTTCCTAGCACCAATCTTCTACGGACCTACTGGTTTATTCTATAATGCCGATAACTTTGGAGATGGAAAATATGAAATGCCAACGACTTTTGAAGAAATGTTTGCATTAGGTGAAAAAGCTAAAGCGGATAAATCAGCATTATTTACTTATCCTACAACAGGATACTTTGATGCATTCTTCTATGCCCTAGCTACAGAAGTAGGTGGAGCTGAATTCTTTAACAAGGCTATGAACTACGATGTAGAAACTTGGAAGAGCGATGACATGAAGAAGGTATTTGAATTAGTTGGTGAATTAGTTTCATTCAATCATGTGGATACTGTAGCTCAAGCTAACAATGAAGGCTTTACAAAGAACCAACAGTTAGTGCTTGATAACAACGCTTTATTTATTCCAAATGGTACTTGGTTACCTGGAGAAATGGAAGAGGCTCCTAGAGCTGACGGATTTGAGTGGGGATTCACCGCACTACCTGCAGTTGAAGACGGTGGAGACAGATATTCCTATACATTCTTTGAGCAAATGTACATTCCTAATGGAGCAGCTGAAGCTGATCTAGCCATGGAATTTATGGCTTACATGTACTCTGATGAAGCAGCTAAAATTATCTATGATAACTCTGGTGCTGTAATGCCTATCACCACATCATCTGAATTGATGAGTGATGATGATGCAAACAAGCTATTCTATTCTGTTTACGATGACGGTGCTAAAGCAGCCATGGGGGGCTTCTTAGCAGCTCCAGCTGTAGAAGGTGTTGATCTAGTTAGTGGTAACGGAATCCTATTTGGAACTATCAACTCCGTAGCGACTAAGGATAAGACAGTAGAACAGTGGCATACAGAAGTGGTTGAAGCCGTTGAGAAAATCAGCGCGGTCATGGAGTAAAGTCAACTTAATTACTTAAAAATGTGCGGTGGGGGTTAACGCCCCACCGCCTTTTTACTTCATTTATACAAGGAGTTGAGAAAAATTAAAGATAAATCATTAAAAAAGTTTATTGCACTTTGCATTAGTCCAGCCTTGCTATTGGTTTTAGTCTTTGTGGTCTACCCCACTTTTACAGTATTTAGAATGTCCATGTATAAATGGGGAGGATTGTCTCAAAATAAAGATTTTGTGGGACTAAATAACTTTAAGATTCTTTTAGGAGATCAGAACTTCATTAAGAGTTTCCAAAATACTATTTTAGTCATGGTGTTAGTCACCATGTTTACCCTGGCTATAGCGGTAGTATTTGCATCAATTTTAGTGAGAGAAAAAGTGAAGGGGCAAAACATATTTAGAATCATTTTCTATATTCCAAACATTTTGTCTGTGGCTGTAATCTCTTCAATATTTGCAGCGATTTATGATCCTAGTATGGGTTTGTTAAATGGACTTCTTCGATCAGTTCGAGGCGAAGATTTTGTTAACATTCAGTGGTTAGGGAATCAGCAGATTGTTCTTTATGCCATCATCATCGCCATGGTATGGCAGGCCATAGGCTACTATATGGTTATGTATATGGCCAGCATGAGCAGTATTCCTTTGCAACTTTACGAAGCGGCAGAAATAGAAGGAGCCACAAAGATTCAGCAGTTCTTCTCCATAACCCTTCCTCTAGTTTGGGATACCATAAGAACGACCTTAACGTTCTATGTAATTAGTTCGATAAATTTGAGTTTCTTGTTTGTCAAAATTATGACCTCGGGTGGTCCTGATGGATCGTCCAACGTCATCTTAAACTACATGTACAATCAAGCCTATACCAACTCTAGTTACGGTTATGGTATGAGCATAGGTGTCACCATATTTATCTTTTCCTTTATGGTGTCCATGGCCGTGAATAAGGTTTCTAAACGCGAACCTTTGCAGTTTTAGGAGGGCATCATGAAAAAGAATAAAAAAGGCTTTGATATCTATAAATTATTTATCTACGTGGCACTAATTACATTGGCCATTACCATTATCGTCCCTGTACTTTGGGTGTTTATGGCGTCTCTTAAGGATAACCAAGAATTCTATGGTAATCCTTGGACATTTCCTAAAGGGTTAAAATTTTCTAACTTCGCTGAAGCTATAGTCATTGCAAATATGGGAGAGTATTTCTTTACATCCGTTTTAGTAACGGGTTTGGGAATTGTAATCTTACTTGTAGTCTCTATTCCATGTGCATATGCTTTAAGCCGATTTGAGTTTAGAGGAAGAGGAATCCTAAATGGTTTTTTCCATGCGGGAATCTTTGTTAACGTAAACTATATCGTAGTTCCCATTTTCCTTATGCTTTTAGACTGGGATATATTACTAAGACAAAACACAGGAAATGGATTTTTCTTGGATAATCGATTTGTATTAGCATTAGTTTATGCATCCACAGCCATTCCATTTACTATTTATTTATTATCGAACTACTTTAGAACCATCCCTAAAGATTTTGAAGAAGCCGCTAGTATGGATGGAGCTTCTCATTTTAGAACTATGATGTCCATTATGGTTCCCATGGCTAAACCTAGTATCATAACCGTGGTACTATTTAATTTCCTAGCGTTTTGGAATGAGTACATCATCGCTTTGACTTTGATGCCAAACTCGACTAAGACACTACCCGTGGGATTGATTAATTTGATGCAGTCTCAAAGAGGGGCAGCGAATTATGGTCCCATGTATGCAGGGCTAGTCATCGTTATGTTACCCACTTTAATCCTGTATATACTTGTGCAAAAGAAATTGACTGAAGGAATGACTGTAGGAGGAGTAAAAGGATAATGATAGAAAAACGAAAGGGGCAGCTAACCCTGCCCAGTGAAAATGGATTTTTAGAAGAAACAAAAACAATTATGGGAAAATGGGGGGCAGATGCCCTTAGAGATAGTGATGGAACAAAGCTTGATGATGATATTAAAGACTTAGATGCTAAAATCTACACCACTTATTTTGTGAGTAGAGGTCACAATGATTTCATGAAAGACCACATGGATGAAACTCAAAGATTGTATCTCATGAGTGCTCATTGTGTTGCCACCAGCAATTCGCTGACAATTTCTATTATGAAAGGCTATTTTAGTAAGCAAGTAAGACCAGACATGACATCAGATCCTAAGAAGTATTGGGAAGTTATCGATAGGACTACTGAGAAAGTAGTCCTACCTGAAAAATGGTCATATAGCGCAGATGGAGAAGAAGTTACCATTGATGAAGTGGAACCTTTCCACGAATATACCGTGACTTTTCTAGCTCAAGCTATTTGGGATCCTACTCAGATGTATAACCATATAACTAATGACTGGGGAGATAAGGAACACGATATTCCCTTTGATATTCGTAAAAAGCATTCCAATGAGTTCATTCACGACTATATGGAAAAATGGCTAAAAGAAAATCCTAAAACAGATGTGGTTCGATTTACCACATTCTTTTATCACTTCACATTGGTTTTTAATGAAGAAGGAAAAGAAAAGTTTGTAGATTGGTTTGGTTATAGTGCCAGCGTATCTGTAGAAGCTCTAGAAGCTTTTGAGAAAGAGAAAGGATATCGGCTTCGTCCTGAACATATTGTGGATAAAGGATATTATAATTCATCCTTTAGAGTTCCTTCAAAAGAATATTTGGACTTCGTAGATTTCCAAAGCAAGTATGTGGCTAAAGAAGCTAAAAAGTTAGTAGATAAGGTTCATGAGTATGGAAAAGAAGCCATGATGTTCCTGGGAGACAACTGGATCGGAACCGAACCTTATGGTAAATATTTTGCGTCCATTGGTATGGATGCTGTAGTGGGTTCAGTGGGTGGCGGTGCAACCCTTAGAATGATCTCTGATATTGAGGGGGTAAAATATACTGAAGGAAGATTCCTTCCCTACTTTTTCCCAGATACCTTTAGAGAAGGAAATGATCCTACCATTGAGGCCAGAGAAAACTGGGTGGCTGCTAGACGTGCGATTATGAGAAAACCTGTAGACCGCATTGGTTACGGAGGATATCTGTCGCTAGCCAATCAATTTCCAGATTTTATGGACTACATTGAATACGTAGCAGATGAATTTAGAGAGATCTATGGCAAAATCAATAGAGTTAAACCTCACTCAGGGCTTAAAGTGGCCATATTAAACTCTTGGGGAAAACTAAGAACTTGGCAAACCCATATGGTAGCTCATGCTCTTTGGTATAAGCAAATCTATTCTTATCTAGGAATCATTGAATCCCTAAGTGGGGCCAGTGTGGATGTTAGCTTTATCTCATTTGAAGACGTTAAGAAAAATGGCATACCTGAAGATGTGGACGTTATTATTAATGCAGGAGATCAAGGCACAGCATTTTCTGGTGGAGCAGAGTGGGCTGATGAAAAATTAGTCACCACCCTTAGAAAATGGATTTATGAAGGTAGAGGATTTATCGGAATAGGCGAACCCTCAGCAAACTGTAGTTGAGGAAGATTCTTCCAGCTAGCCGATGTTTTAGGTGTGGACAAGGAACAGGGCTTTAGCCTAAGCACAGACAAATATTTCCATGAAGAAGTGGAGAGTCATTTCATCACCGATGGAATTAAGATCCCTATGGATTTTGGAGAAAGTATGAAAAATGTCTATGCCTTGTCTAAGGATACGGAAATTATCACCTATGAAAATGGTGAAATTAAGCTAAGCGCTCATTCTTATGGTAAAGGAAGAGGAGTTTATATGGCCGGGCTTCCTTTTGACATGGTTAATAATCGAATTCTATATAAAGCGATGTTCTATGCTGCCCATAAAGAAGAGGCAATGAAAATATTTTATGCTGAAGACATTTACGTTGAAGTTCACGGTTACCCTGAGATCAAAATGTACGCTGTGGTGAATAATAAGAATGAAGAAGTAACTACAGTGGTTTATGATCACAAGGGGAGGAAAATCCCAGTAAGCCTTAAGCCATCTCAAATGATTTGGCTATCCATGGAGGAAGACCATGAATAATATGATTTCAAACTTAATACTATTTTTTATCAGTATGACGGTAATTTTTGTGGGATTTAATACGAAAGGGATGCCTGGACTTCTAACGATGTTTTTTGGGCTAGCTTTGCTTATATTTGATCTTTATCTTTATAATCGTCGTAAGCGATAAGCAGAGGAAAGCAGGTAGGATATGGAGAAAATTAACAATAAAGAATTAACATTAGTGGTTATGGCCGCAGGTATGGGGAGTCGCTTTGGAGGACTAAAGCAACTCCAACCGGTGGGACCTCACGGGGAGTTAATTTTAGACTACAGTTTAATGGATGCTAAAGCTCAAGGATTTAGCCAAGTCATTTTTATTATAAAAGAAGAAAATCAAGAGCTTTTTCACCAGGCTATAGGTGAAAAAGTTCTGATAGACATGGAGGTTTCTTATGCCTATCAAAAGGTAGAGGATCTTCCAGAGGGTTTTAACCACTTAGCTAACAATCGAGTAAAACCTTGGGGAACTGCCCATGCTGTTTATGCGGCTAGAAATCAGATTAAGACTCCTTTTATGGTGATTAATGCAGATGATTTTTATGGTACTGAGACTTTTGAAAAAATGGCTCATCTTTTAAGACGGTTAGAAAAGAACCAAGGGGCCATGGTGGCCTTTCCTGTAAATAAGACCTTATCAGAAAATGGGAGTGTCTCCCGAGGGGTAAGCCAAGTCAATGAAAGGGGCGAATTAGTCAGTCTTAAGGAGCATACTAAAATTTTCCTTAGAAATGAAGGAATCATTAGTGAGCTAGAAGATGGTAACGTGGAGCTTAACAAAGATACCCTAGTTTCCATGAATGTCTGGGGATTTTTGCCTGAAGTCCTGGAAGGAATTGAGCAAGAATTAGTTAGCTTCTTAGAGAATTTAACCGATTTAGAGAAAGAGGAATGTTATTTGCCAGAAGTGGTGTCTTCCATGATCGAAAAAAATAAGTTGAAAGTTTTCGTGGAAAAAACAGAAGAAAACTGGTACGGAGTTACCTATAAGCAAGACCAAAGTATCATCGAAGATGGAATTCTAAAGCTCCATAATCAGGGGAGATACCAGACGGTAAGAGAAGGGGGAAGTCATGAATAGTCTTCTTAAAGAAATTATGGATAGTTTTGACATTTTAGGTGTGGCTGAAGAAGCTTTCCCTTATGGGAAAGGTCATATCAATGATACCTATAAAGTAATCACACGATTAGAGGATGGAGGAGAGAAAAAGTATATTCTTCAAAGAATAAACCACACAATCTTTAAAAAACCTCATGAGTTAATGGATAATATTCAAGGCGTAACGGAACATATTAGGACAAAAATAAAAGCTCGAGGAGGCGACCTTAAAAAGGAAAGCCTTCATGTGATTTTAACTAAAAATGGTGAGAACCATTTAGAAGCCGAAGGAAACTTCTATAGAGTCTATGACTTCATACTGGGGGCTAAGACCTTTCAGATGGTGGAAGGTCCATCTGATTTCTATAAGTCGGGCCAAGCCTTAGGAGAGTTCCAAGAACTGCTCTTTGACTATGATGCCACATCTCTTCACGAAACCATCAAAGATTTTCATAATACAGAAAAAAGATTTGAAGATTTTCAGGTAGTGGTCAAGGAAGATCCTAAAGGTCGACTAAAAATTTGCCAAGAAGATGTAGAAAATTATCTGCTCAGAGATAAAGATGTGGGAATTATCAATGAGCTCATTCGAAATAAAGAGATTCCCATTCGAGTAACCCACAATGACACTAAATATAATAATGTGATGATTGATGATATTACTAGAGAAGCAGTCTGCATGATTGATTTAGATACAGTGATGCCTGGAGTCTCCCTTTTTGACTTCGGAGATTCTATACGCTCTGGAGCCACCACCGCATTAGAGGATGAAGCTGATTTAAGTAAAGTGAACCTAGATTTAGAACTCTTTAAAGCGTATACCCAAGGGTATCTTTCTAAAGGTGATTTTTTAACAGAGACTGAAATAGATTACCTACCTTTTGCAGCTAAGATTTTAACCTTTGAATGTGGTATGAGGTTTTTAAAAGATTACCTTGAAGGAGATATCTATTACAAGACAGATTATGATACTCATAATCTGGTTAGAGCTAGAAATCAATTTAAGTTAGTTTTAGATATGGAAAGAGATTATCAGCAAATGATTGAAATTGTAAAAGAAGTAAGAAAAGCCTAAATCAAAAATGGTAATGAATAAGAGAAGACCATCTGCGTTAATATGACAGATGGTCTTATTTTAAGTTATGGAATTATTTGAGCATCAGTTTGAGAAATCACCATTGTAATAAACTTAAACATACTCTTTTAGATTAATTTTTCATATAATTTAAACCAATCTAATCCGTGAAGACTAAGACCTAAGTCAATCGTATCAATATATTTAAAATTTAGTTTTTCATAAAGATTAATTGCGGGTATGTTTTTTTCATATACATCTAGCCTTATGGATCTAGCTTTTACCTTCATGCTATATTTATCAGCAAACCGCAATAAAGCTTCACCTAAACCACGGTTTAAATATAAAGGATGGACAACTAATGTATGTATAACAATAACATCTGAATAGTCAGATTCAAAGCTCCAAGTAGCCTGGGAGTATTCTGGTTCTGGTTTATCATTTAGGATAACGGATCCAATTATTTTGCCATTATGCTTCGCCACATATAAAGTGTTATTTTTTATGCCATCAATAGCATCTTCTCTGATGGGGTAGATTCCTTTTTTCCACCCGGGATAGTTAACATTTTTCTCCAGGTAATCATTTATGTCATTATAAAGTCGTTCTAATTCATCGATATCTTTTATTTGTCCTAATTTTATACTTGTATCCATATAAATCCTCTCCATATATTTGAACTACAAGCAAAGAATTCAAAAATATGACTATTTTATTTGCTTTGCTTTGCTTTGACTCATTCTTGATTTACGAATGGCATAATAATGCTATATTCTGGCAGGTTGATGCTTCTTTATTTAGCTATGTTTATTTTTTCCGAATGGTATAAACAGATAAGGAGCAAATAAAGCCGGTATGGCAAAAAATATATTTATACTCTCAGAGGGGCTTATATTTGAGATTAGAGATGTGATGATCGTAAATAGTTCAGTAGGCAGATATAAGATTAATGCAATTGAAAAATTATAAATACCATAATATTGAGTTACTTGCTCTAGAATTAGGATGGCAATGGAATAAAAGACAAGCAAAGTGGCAGATTTTAAAATCATGCTTTTATCCTGGGTTTTCCTTAGGGTGATGCCAATAATAAAAAAGATGACTAAGCTCAAAATCACATCAATCAATAGAAGTCTATTTCCCATCTCAATGGTCCATTCATTAGTGTCTTTTACCATTTGGGCAATTAAAATATTATTAATGATACGTAGCGCTAAAGCGCTGAGTATAGTTAAACTTGGCAATTTGAGTATGCTTTTATCCATAAGATCCTCCCGATAGGCTAATTAATAAATATTATAGCATCCCCTGAGAACTATAGCGAAAACGCTACGATTGTTTAGACTTAAGTTAATATAAGGTTCAATATTTGAAAAAGCTTCCACCCAATATAATAAATTATATTAAGTTGGAAGAGAATATTCTCTTAATTAGATTGGAGTGTAATACGAATCCTACTGAGTCTTTTCGAGAAATGTGAGGAGCTCATCGTTAAAGAGACCACTATGGGTCTCCATAGGGCAATGATAGGCTCCTGAAATGATTACAACCTCTGTTCTAGGTATTAGATCTTGAACTTTCTCGGCGTCAGATAAGGGCACCCAGGTGTCTTCCTGACCCCAAAGAGCAAGAATAGGCACATCATTATTTTGCAAACCCTCCACAGGGACGTTTTTGGCGGTCTTTACCAAGTCTACAGCTACGTTAGGAGTACCAGGAACTTGCAAGGGATCAAGGTATCCATCAATTTCTTTAAATGTAGCTTGACGTCCATAGGCTGAAGTCAGAAAGCTGTCAATACGCTCTTCACTTAATAAAACCCGATCAAAAATCACTTTAATTCCTCTAGCTAAAGGGGGATAGGCTAGAAAGGTAGATACAAAGCTAGGTTGATTCTCAAAAACGGCTCCATCAACTAACACAAGACTTTTAGTGTCATTTGGCCGATCTATGGTCATGGCAGTGGCGGTGCCTCCTCCCATAGAGTGGCCAATTAGATTCCACTGTAGCTTTGCTGCAGGATTATCTAAATCTTCATCCACCATGCTTTTTAACGCTAAACTTGATCCTACTGTATACACTAGTATGGATAATGAAAATGGTATTACTTTAACGATTCGCTATATGTGTTCTTATCGAAATCGGCGTGATCGAGCTCAAAGTATTTATGAAGATGTATTAACAGAATTTGCTCATCATGAAGATATTGAGTTAGCTTATCCTACACAAAGAGTTTATGACAGGCCAAGAGAGACGAAAATGTAAAAGAGTTGGAGATGGTTTTATGGAGTGCAATCTCTATAAAACTGTCTTTAATTCTAGTGCTATATAATGAAATTACCCTAAAAAGTAAATCAGTTGTTAATTTTCATGTATTTATGTTTTAAAATTGGTGATTTACTTGACAAACCAGTAGGTATTGCTAAAATGGTAGTGTTCAAAATTATAAAAAAGAAGTCACCAAATGAGCAGCTTTTTTCAGAGCTGCTTTAGAATTTGTTTAGGGAGATGTAGTATGCTTTTACTCATTGATGTGGGAAATACAAATATAGTCATGGGGGTCCATGATGGGGAACAAATCATTTCAGATTTCAGACTATCCACCAATAGTATGAAAACATCAGATGAGATTTCCATTGATGTCATCAGCCTATTCAATCTAAATGGATTGAAGATTGAAGATATTGAAGGTGTAATTATTTCATCAGTGGTTCCCAACGTCATGTATTCAATCGAAAATATGGTTAGAAAAATATTTAAAACAGAACCTGTTGTGGTGGGAGCTGGAGTTAAGACTGGAATAAATGTTAAAACCGATAATCCTAAGGAAGTTGGAGCTGACCGAATAGTAAATGCAGTAGCCGCATCTCATAAATATCATAAGAGTTTAATTATCATCGATTTTGGAACAGCCACTACATTTTGTTCGGTACAAAAAGATGGGACTTATGCTGGGGGAATTATTTCTCCAGGGCTAAAGATCTCTGCAGATGCGCTATTTGAAAAAGCGGCGAAATTACCTCGAGTTGAACTGATTAGACCAAAAAAAGTTATCGGTAAGAATACTGTGGTTTCCATGCAATCAGGCTTAGTGAATGGCTATATTGGTATGATTGAATACATGGTTCGCTTGATGAAAGAAGAAATGATGGCTGAAGGACAAGAAGAACCATACGTGGTTGCCACAGGAGGTTTTTCTCGATTAATGAAAAATAACACCTCCGTTATAGATGTGGTGGAATCGAATCTAACCTTGGAAGGGTTGAAAATCATATATGATAAAAATAAGAAATAAAACATTGAATGGAAACGTCTTTTTAGCTCCCATGGCGGGGGTAACAGATATTTCTTTTCGAGAAATTGCCATAAGCCACGGGTGCTCCATGGTCTTCACTGAAATGGTTAGCGCTAAAGCACTTCATTATGGTAGCGAGAATACAAAAACCCTTCTTCGGATTTCGCCCAAAGAAACTCCTTTAGGGGTGCAACTCTTTGGTAGCGATAAAGATATTTTAGCGAAAATTGCAGGGGAGCTAGGGAAAAATGATGACATTGTTCTCATTGACATCAACATGGGATGTCCTGCACCAAAACTAGTAAAAAATGGTGAAGGCGCTTCTTTGATGCTGGTTCCCAATAGAGCAGCAGCCATTATCAAAGAAGTGAAAAAGATGACAGATAAGCCAGTGACATGTAAATTTAGACGGGGATTTAAAATGGGAAATGAAACCGCTTTTGATTTTGCCAAGTCTATGGAAGAAGCTGGAGCGGATATGATTACTGTTCATGGCCGTTATCGGGATCAATTCTACTCAGGTGAATCTGATCGAGAAATTATTAGAAAAATTAAAGAGAGTGTCTCTATTCCAGTAATTGGAAATGGCGATATCTTCACTGGTCAAGATGCATTGAACGTATTAGAAACTGGATGTGATGGGTTAATGGTAGCTCGAGGAGCTCTTGGAAATCCTTGGATTTTTGAAGAAATTAAGGCGGCCATGGCTGGAGAAGTCTATGAAAGACCAAGCTATCATGAAAGACTAGACACTTTACTTCTTCACTACAAAAACACATTAGCTTATGATGGAGAGAACAAAGGGGTAAGAGAGATGCGCAAGCATATTGGATGGTACCTTAAGGGCATGCCCAATAATACCGATATTAAGAACATCATAAATCATGAAACTGACCCCCAGGCTGTGGTAAATACCCTTAGAACATATCAAGAAGAACTTGATAAAAAGGGGAAAGACCTTGACATAGTTGACATATAAGTCAAATGAAATTATAATAGGGAACTAAATAAACCATTAAGGGGTATGAATATGAACGAATCAAAGAAATATATAATGACCTATGACGGGGTCAAAAAATTAGAAGCAGAATTAGAGCATTTAAAAACAGTAAAACGAAAAGAAATAACAGCTAAAATCAAAGTAGCTTTAGGTTATGGAGATCTTAGTGAGAACTCAGAATATGATGAGGCAAAGAATGAACAAGCCTTCGTAGAGGGTAAGATTAGCCAGCTAGAAAATACGCTAAAGAATGCCAGTGTAATTGACGAGAGTGAAGTTTCTCTAGATGTGGTTAATGTAGGATGCAAAGTTAAAGTTTATGACGAAGACTTTGAAGAAGAAGTGGAATATTCTATTGTAGGATCAACAGAAGCTGATCCAATGAATTACAAAATCTCTAATGAATCTCCAGTAGGGAGTGCTCTTATTGGAAATAAAGTAGGAGACATTATTTCAGCTACGGTTCCTAATGGAATCAGCAAGTTCAAAATACTAGAAATAGGAAGAGGATAGGTGCATAAACGTGACTAATGAAGAAAATAGTGTCCATGACCACGAAGAAAACAAGTCAGAACAAGAATTACTAAGACGAGAAAAACTAAAAGAGCTTCAAGATGCTGGAAGAGACCCTTTTGATGTCTACAAAGTAGAAGTAACCCATAATTCAAAAGAGATTAAAGAGAATCATGAAGCTTTAGCTGGAGTGAAGATTAAGACTGCAGGTCGGCTTATGCGTAAAAGAGTTCAAGGTAAGGCCGGATTTTCTGATATTCACGATAGAGAAGGAAAACTTCAACTCTATATAAAATTAGACAATGTAGGTGAAGAGAACCTNNAAGTTCTTTAAGACCTTAGATTTAGGAGATTTGATTAGTGTTGAGGGGGAAACCTTTATTACAAGAACGGGAGAAATATCCCTTCAGGTTACTGATTTCCAATTAATCGCTAAGTCCCTAAAGCCTCTTCCTGATAAGTGGCATGGGTTAGTGGATCCTGATGTTCGATACAGACAAAGAGAAGTAGACTTATTAGTTAATCCTGAAGTTAGAGAA
>LSQX01141409.1_pt1 | contig 17660 bp, 9 predicted proteins | sample 654561 | NCBI WGS metagenome assembly LSQX01 (sample SAMN04489861, study PRJNA283612) | anaerobic digester metagenome | isolation source: 4 biogas reactors fed with cattle manure at either 37C or 55C with and... | place: Denmark: Kongens Lyngby | collected 2014
CACCAGTATACCGGACACTACTTTTCAAACCTTCCAGATAATTTTACAGCCCTGCTGTTTTAGGTTCAAATAATAAAAAATAAGTATAGGATAGGAACATAATACAGTAAACACTTTTGTTTATGTGATGGGAGTATGAGGGTTTTTTATTAATGCACGGGTTCGCGCCGGCACCCTCACGGTTGCTCTTGTCTTTACCACCGTACCTTTGGGCCAAACCTTGAAGGAATCTGCCATGTGCTGGATCTTACTAGGATGCTTGGCTAGCTTTTAAATCTTTTTGTGCATTGAGTATCTTATGTATCATTCTTAGCGCAGCGAAAAATCTCTTTTCGTAGTTTTTCTTGCTGCTTCGCAAGAACTACCGTGCCTAGCTCATTGCGACCATACTCCGCACTGTCCCGAAAAGTCTTTTAGGGTCACCGCTATAAGTAGAACCTCTTATATGGCTATAACTAACACTATGGACAAAAAAACTAACATTTGTAAATATGAAGGGTAGTAACGCTTTTTAACGTAATTAATATAAAAGACTGAAAATTGCTCAACGCAACAAGAAATCCGTTTAATTTTAGGCATTAATTAAATATCAAAAAGAGGGCGTTTGGAGGAAAAGGGTTATGATTGAACTTGACGTTATACAGAAAGAAATAGCTTATAAACCTTACAATAGTCGTCAGTTAATAGTTGCTGGTCCAGGTACAGGAAAAACTGAACTCGTTGCTCAGAGAATTCTATATCTTATCGATGCGGGTGGTCTTCAGCCTGAGAACTTATTAGCATTAAGTTTTTCTAGAAGTGCAGTTAAGACTCTTAGTAATCGTCTTCATTCTCTTGGACCATTGCCGGCAGGACTTGTCGAGAGCCTGCGTCATCTCAGCATAAGAACTTTTGATTCCTGGACTTTTCGCATTTTACGTTTCCTTGGCCATTCTGCAACAGAATGTCTTAACAGGGGTTATGATGCAAATATTGAGCTCTTAAGCCGGACACTTAAGGAAAAGGGGCATGAAATGCTTCAGGATGATCATATTTGTAAGTTACACCGGATCAAACATATTATTGTTGATGAAGTTCAGGACATATCAGGGGTTCGAGCAGAGCTAGTCTTAAGTTTACTAGACTTGGTTTGTAATATCTCGTCAAAAGATAAGGGTTTTACTCTTCTAGGAGACGAAAACCAGGCAATATATGACTTTGCCTATCGCGAAACCAGGAAAGGCATAACGGCCCTAAAATTTTTACAAGAAATTCGCTGTAAATGGGGAAGCAACCTGATTGAAAGTGAACTTACACATAATTACCGGTGCGATCCGTCTATTGATGCATTAATTATAAAAGCTGCTGATATTTTAAAGAAATCACGGTCCCAAGGGCAGAACCCTTTACCAGCTCTGCAGAAGCTTCTAGATGAGGTCAAGTCAACAGACCTTAGGCGTGTGCTTGAAGATGATACAGACAAATCAACGGCAATACTATGTAGAAACAATGGACAGGCTCTCTTCCAGGCGGCAATTCTGTTAGCTGATTTGCAAGCGGGTAGAGCGAGGAAATTTAAGGTACATGCTGGTGATTCACCTGTAAGACTTCCTTACTGGATTGGTGTACTTCTAAGCTTTTATAAAGCAAAAACCACTCTTACAAAAAACATAGTACATGAGATATATAACGCTTTAGCAAAGCGGGGTATCAAGATACCTTATAAATCTGATCGGCTATGGGATATGATGTGCAAAATCATGCAAGAACCCGAGGACGCTAGCATTTCATTGGACAGGCTGATTTCAAGGTTAAGGTGGCCCGATAGCCTCCCTGATGATGAGTACGAAGAGGAAATCGGCCTACTGTTACTTACAACTGTGCATCAATCTAAGGGGAAGGAATTTGATAATGTTCTGATCCTTCGCGATGGAGTTGCAGAAGATAAACAAGACAACTGTGATGTTGCAGAAGAAGGCCGATTAGCTTACGTTGCTATAAGTAGAGCAAGAAAAAATTTGTCGAGCATCGTAGATGATCCCGATGTGAAGCTCAGTAGACGATCTTTTGATCGGGGTAGTCGTGAACGATGGCACGGGTTTAAGTTTTTTCAAGAAGGGAAAAGGAAGAGGTACTATAATTACCTGGAAATTGGAGTCTCCGGCGATGTGGATGAGTATAGTTTTGTTGATCCTCTTTTTCATGGAGGGGAAGAAGAAGTAAAGAAACTGCAACTTTTTCTGGCGAATGAAGCACCCGCCTTAAGTGGCGAGAAAGTTTTATTAAAAAAACGCTTTATGGAAGAAGATGGTATATGGAAGGTTTATTATGATATTTATCTTCAGAGGCCTACAGACGAACACCTATTGGGTGCCTGCGGAGAACAGCTTGGAAAAGATTTAGCGTATCTGAGAAAAGATAAGAATCTGAGTTTACCAAGCAAAATTGAGGGTTTAAGAATATCACAGGTTTTTAGTTTTATAAGAAATGGTAACGAACGCGGCCTACTTGCTGAACCTTTTAATAGCACCGGGATATGGCTATGTGTATCTATACACGGGATCGGTCAGTATGAATACTATTATGGCAAGCGAAGGGGGTAGTTTTCTTTATGAATGCTGTTCGCACTGAATTAAAGGAGCTGGTAAAAAAACTTCTAATGGGGCCTTTATATCAAGATGAAAACGGAGTTGAAATTCTTGAATCTAAACCACTTGATACGTATTTAACCGGTATACTGTGGCCAGTAAATGAGTATGGTTCTTGCTCGGCTCTTGATGAGAGTGAGCAGGAAAATCTTCCTATAAGAGAGACTTTTGAAAGGGAAGATATAGGGGAGGGGGGTGGAGATGAAGGTGCACCACTGCATAGCGTAGTAAGGCCTTCGTCAATAGGATTCACATTTCATCTTCCTCATATAGATACACCTTTCATAATAGAAGTAACGGGAGCCAGTTATATTCAAATTGAGGCAAAACAAAGAAATTCCCATGACGATGAAAACCATGTCTGGGAACGTGTTCCTTTTTTCTACAGTATAGGCTCTGCAGATTTAGGATCCAATCAATATACTATTGTAAAAATATTTAAAGATTCTACTGGACAGTATATAGAACCTGGTTTCTTGGAAGTGCATCTACGGAGGCGTTTAATTGACAATACACTTGTTGTAACAGCCACTGTAATAAATCGTTTTCATTACAATAGTAATGAAGATCCTAATCCCAAATCGCTTTTCCAGGTCTCCCTGTCTGCCAGAGTGAAAGAACCTGGATATTTTTGTGCAAGAAAGCAGTCCTTTAAAATTAATGACGAAGATAGAGCGACGAATGCGTTAATTTATCAGCATGCGAAAGAATATGCGGTTGGGCATGGTATTGCCGCAGGGTGGGAGCCTAAAGACTCTGAAAAAGGGGTAAAGAAGGTTTTTACTTCATGGCTGCCAGAATGGGAAGTTTCACCTATATCTCCTGAAGGCCATCCAGATTTATTCACGTTGAAAGAAAAGGAAGATTCTGTTTTTAAGGCTGAAATTTTAAGCAAAAAGGAAGACAGAAAGAAAACCCTGCAAAAATTACGGGAATTTGTTAATGTTTATAATAACTGGATAGACACTCAGGAAAAACTTATTAATCAGCTGGAAAAGGACCTGGTAGAAACGGCAAAGGAACACATCAGGCTATGTAGAAAAGTGAAAGATCGCATGCTTGAAGGGATAAATTTCCTTGAAGAAAATGAGAGTGCCTGGGATGCATTTTGTCTTGCAAATCTTGCTATGGACAACCAGGCAAAGTCATTGAGCCGCCGGCCTGAAGAACGAAAGCCTCTTATCTGGCGACCTTTTCAACTAGCCTTCTTATTGCTTACAATAAAATCAACAGCAGAGGAGTCGGATCCGAACCGTCAATGTGTAGATTTATTATGGTTCCCTACCGGTGGTGGGAAAACTGAAGCTTACCTTGCGCTCACCGCATTCATTATCTTCTACCAGAGATTGAAGTTTCCTCAAACTCGAAATAATGGATCGGTTAATGTCATAATGCGATATACATTGCGTCTTTTGACTATTCAACAGTTCCAGAGAGCGGCAGCTATGATATGTGCAGCTGACCTGATTAGAAAAGATAATGTAGAAAAACTGGGGCAAGTGCCCATATCACTTGGCCTCTGGGTCGGGGGCGGTGCAACCCCAAACAGGCTATTCCCTAAATATGGTAATGATGAAAATACTGCCGAGTATGCGCTGGAAAAGGAAATAAAAAGTTATAAAAGGCCCCCATCTACCCCAGTATTACTACTAGAGTGTCCTATATGTGGCACCTCATTAAATGCAAGAAATTATGTGTTAAATAGAGAACCTGAGGCTTTAGACATTATATGCCCAGATAAATCGTGTCTAAGCAATGGTGACCCTCTACCGGTATATACAGTAGACAGCGAAATATACAAAAACCGGCCTTCTCTGATCCTTGCCACTGTAGATAAGTTTGCCCAGTTGCCTAGGAACAAGGATACCGGGGTATTGTTCGGAAAGCCAGAAGGACTTCCTCCATCATTAATTATCCAGGATGAGCTTCATCTTATTTCCGGTCCGCTTGGAACCATGTGTGGTTTGTATGAAACAGCAATTGATTTTCTTTGCAGTTCCAACGGTTATCCGACTAAGATTATTGGGTCGACTGCAACAATTGGTAGGGCAAAAAATCATGTATTAAACCTATTTAATCGTTCTGTTCTCCAGTTTCCTCCGCCTGTTTTAGATTCACGACATTCTTTCTTTGCTGAGGAAGACAGGATTAAAGATGGGCGACTCTATGTAGGGATTACATCTTCAGGCCGCAGCCCCAAATTTGCTTTACAGGCTTTGACTGCTGCATTATTGCAGGCAGCTAGCGCAATATATGAGAAAAATCCTCACCTTAAACATGATTTGGACCCGTACTGGACAGTTGCTATGTACTTCAACTCTTTACGGGAACTGGGTGGGGCAGATTTCATGCTTAACGACGACGTCCAAAGATCGATGGAATTCTATGCTCATCGTTTAGGTGTGCTATTTAGAGTTGACATTGATAAGGAGGAATTGACCAGCCGAGTTTCTTCTGTGGAAATTCCTGATAAACTAAAAACTCTTAGTGTCGAGTTAGGAGCAGATATTCTTAGTGAAGGAAAGCCGCTCGATGTTTTGCTGGCAAGCAATATGATTTCTGTAGGAGTCGATATTAGCCGCCTTGGACTTATGATAGTAAATGGCCAGCCCAAAACAACCTCTGAGTACATTCAAGCGACTTCACGTGTTGGCAGGCAAAAACCTGGGTTAATTTTTGTTGTTTATAATGGTTCTAGACCAAGAGATCTGTCTCATTTTGAGCATTTTTCAGGTTATCATTCTGCATTATACAGAAGTGTTGAAGCAACAAGTGTTACCCCCTGGTCGCCAAGGGCGAGGGACAGGGCGTTGCATGCAGTGCTGGTATCAATGATCAGGCATGCGATTCCTCATATGCGAGATGATGAAGCAGCTATTCATCTGGATCCAGATGATGCTCAAGTAAAAGAAATAATTAATACCATTATCAGTAGAGCCTGTGCTTCTTCACAGCCTCCGGAAACCAGCGCTATATTAAAACAGCTTGAATTGCTTGTTGAACATTGGCGGAATCGGGCTTTAAATCAGGCAAATGAGCAGGATAAATTAAAGTATTTTTATAAACATCTCCCGTATAGACGTGACGTTTCCTTTAATTACCTGATGAGGTCAGCTGAAGAAGTTTTTGAGGATCCGTCAAAAATAGTATGGAGAGTTCCCAATTCTATGCGCAATGTTGAGCCAACAGCATGGTTTACATTGTGGCGATAAAGGAGTAGTTGCTATGAGTGAAAATTTTTTTGATTTTAGTATTGGTTCTGTAAGAGAATCACAACTAATATATAATTATGGGCCGGGCTCTGTAGTTGATTTCCTTTCTGGTTCATACATGCCTATGGGTCTTGATTATCAAGAGATACGACTGAGAAGCCTTGGTTCTAAAAGAGCAGACCTCAAAATACGTGAAGAGCGTCTCGAGAAGCTTTTGGAAGTTAGATATTTTAAAGTGCCTCCTACACCCGATGAGGACAACCTGAAGGATTTTGGCAGAAAAGTTAATAGATACTGGGCCTTACCTGCTGTACGTTTTCCTGAATGGCTGGAATGCCCTTACTGCCATCGCTTGGGAAAAGAGGGGGAGCCTTTTGAGTTACAACCAGACGGCAGGGTTTTCTGTAATGGGTGTAATGGTAAAGAAGTAAATCCTGTGCGTTTCATTGTGCTGTGTCCGCAAGGTCATATTCAGGATTTTCCGTGGCTTGAATATGTCCACCACGATGTAGATAACTGGAAAGCCCGAAGCGGGCACCGTCTTTTTCTCAGGTCCGAAGGGAAAAGTGCAGCTTTAAGTGATCTCTATGTAGAGTGTATTGATTGTCAGGTACGGCGTGATCTTGGCGACATATTTAAACTTCCTAAAATTAGAAGACCGGCTATCAATTGTTTGGGCTACCGTCCATGGCTGGGAAAAAGAAACAGAGAAAAATGTTTGGAAAGTGATACATTGTGCGTAAGTCAGCGTGGTAGCTCTAACACTTACTTCCCGGTTATTGCTAGCATGCTCTCTATACCACCTGCAAGTGATGCAGTTGCAGAGCATCTACGCAACTACTACCCAATGTTAGTTACGTCAAATGAAGAAATGAGGAAACAAATCCTTCAAGGATACTGTGAGGTAAATGGTATTCCTTTTGAACTGGCGATGGCGTGGTTTGAACGTTATCATGCAGCTTACACTGAACAGAGTGCACCTGATGAAGCTGCTGCCAGATATGAAGAATATCTAGCACTGAGTATGAACCACGAAGAAGAGCCAATTGGCGGCAGGTACCCAGAATTTCAAAATAAAACAATAACACCACCCTGTTCAATAGAGAAGTGGTTTGATCTCTTTTCAGCAGTCGAGAGGTTGAGAGAGGTTCGAGTCCTATGTGGTTTTACCCGTATTACCCCGGCTTCTCGTCCAGTTGAAAAAATAAGGGATGCGTTAAATAAAAGGCAGATATCACCATTGTCCGAAGAGCGTCTTCCCTGGCTTCCGGGAATCGAAATTCGCGGTGAAGGGATATTTATACGTTTTAACCAATCTATAATTCAAGAATGGATTAACAATACGCCGGAAGTAGTAGAGCGTGTGGAAAATATTAACAAAGTGTACTTACAGATATGCGAAAAATTCAACAGATCTCCTGAGTATACGATAACACCGCAGCTACTTCTTATTCATTCATTTGCGCACGTTATGATAAGACGGCTTTCTCTTGATTGTGGGTACTCTTCGGCGAGCTTAAGAGAAAGATTGTATATTTCGGAGCCTGATGATAGCAACAGCATGGCTGCTATGTTAATTTATACCGGTTCTTCCGATTCTGATGGCAGTCTTGGTGGTTTGGTACATCTTGCCACTCCTGAAAAAATCGAAGACATAATCATGCGAGCCATTGAGGACGCTAGCTGGTGTGCAAGTGACCCTGTTTGTGTTGAGACGGAGCCAAATCTTGCTGGTGAAAGATTGTCCGGAGCTTCCTGTCACTCCTGTCTACTACTGCCGGAAACAGCCTGCGAGAGGCATAACAAAGACCTTGACAGGGTAATGCTCGTAGGCACCCCTGATGGTAGGATAAAAGGATTTTTCCATGAGTTTCTTAACAGCATGAAAGGATGAGGCAACCGTGGCATTTATGGTGCCGGATGACATAAAAAAAGAAGCACCTTACTGGGAGCGTGTATTATTTAATCGTTTAAGATCTGAACTGTCAGATGAGATAATTATTCTTCACTCGCTTGGTATAGCCCGTCATCAGCAGAAGAGATGGGGCGAGTGTGATTTTGTCCTTGTTTCCCCGGATGGTATCTTTGTTATTGAAGTAAAAGGAGGTAGTGTATACTGCCGGGAAGGAAAGTGGGTTTATGTTAGCCCCGACGGCTTATCTTATACAAAGCATGAAAGTCCGTGGGAACAGGCGAAGAATGCCATGTTTTCTATAAAAGAGGAGATAGAAAAAGAACAACCACTTTTTAAGGATATTCTTTATGGCTTTGGAGTAATATTGCCTGATGAGTTGTTTCTGGTTAAAGGTCCTGAGATAGAACAGGAATATTTATTAGATAGACGTGAATGGCATAAACCTTTAGACAAGTATTTTAAGCGCCTTGTCTCAGCATGGAAACAACGTTATATCGAGCAGATGAATCGTACACTTGGAACAATTGGCCGGAAGCAGAGAGAAGAAATACGTAAAATTCTTCGGCCTGATTCTGTATCAGCATACACTCTAAGTTCTAGACTCAATAATGCTGAAAGACAGCTTGTTGATCTCACTTCTGCACAAATCCGGGCATTTCAAGGAATGCAAGATAATTTGCATGTTATAGTTGAAGGAGGCGCCGGAACAGGTAAAACATTACTGGCATTTGAACAGGCAAGGCGCTATGCTATGGAAGGGCTAGATGTTTTGTTTCTATGTTATTCACGGCTTCTCGCTTTACACTTAAGAAACAATGTAAAGATGCTAGAAGGCATGGCTGGAAAAATTTTTGCGTCTTCTTTGCATAATTATTACATGGACGCAATTGCTGCAGCAGGCTATAGAGACAGGCTAAATGAACTGGCAAGTTGTGTTGACGAAGATGAATTATATGGAACTGTTTTTCCCCACCTATTTATGGAAGCTGTAATAAAAACATTACCACACCCGTATGATGTTTTAATTATTGACGAGGCTCAGGATATTCTTAGTGTTGAAAACTTAGAAGCTTTGGATCTGGTACTTGATAAAGGACTCCGGCATGGCAGGTGGCTTATATTTCTGGACAGAATGCAAAATATTTATAACCCGGACAAAATAAAATCTTCCTTGCAAAAATTAGAAAATATTGGATTTGCCCGTTATAAGCTATCTTTGAATTGCCGTAACACACTTAAGGTAGCTGTAGTTACTTCAATAATTTCTACAATTGACATGGTCCTTACCGGTGCGACGCTGGGGGGATATCAGAAAAGCATTTACTTTTCTGACGGGCAATTTAAAAATACAATTGAAAAGCTCCTGAAAAAACTTCATAATGAGGGTATTAGCTCAGACGATATTATTTTTTTATCCACCAGGCAGTTTGATAAAAGTAGTTTTTCCGGGTTAAAAACAATAAATGGTAAGAGAATAAACGATTTATCAAAAGGTTTTAACAGGAAAGATGGATATGATTTCTGTACCATGCAGGCTTTTAAAGGTCTTGAGCGGAAACTTGTTATCGCAACCGATGTTTTTGATCGGAAAATTCCAGAGAAAATTCGCCATCTTTTGATTTATGCGGGCCTCTCAAGGGCTACGACTGGTCTGATTCTTATTGTTCACGACAAACACAAGAAAGAACATGAACAGGCAATGAAAGCATTCGGCGCTAGGCTTGCTTCTATTAAATTTTAGTCTCCGAGGAAGTTCTGCTAAAAAGTAAAATTAAGAGGTGCCGTGCCGGACAGTATTTTGAATGTTTAAGGAGCAGGTGATAGTTGCAGAATGAAAACTACTTTTAAAGTTGTCGATCTTTTTGCTGGTGCAGGTGGTATATCTCAGGGATTTTTAATGGTAGATGGGTTAGGTCCCGGGCCTGCTTTTGAAATAATTAAAGCTGTTGAAGTGGATGAAACATTTAGTAAATCACTTCGTGCCCACCTGAGCTCACAAAAGCGTGATATAAATGATGTGGTACTAAATGGCAATATTGAAGACAAAAATGTTAAGGAGGAAATTGTCAATAGTTGTAGAGATGTCGATATCATTGTGGGTGGGCCACCCTGTCAGACATTTAGCCTGGTTGGCCCTGCCAGATCTGGCAGTGAAGAATTGAGAAAGAAGTTGGCTAATGACAAACGTGATGGTCTTTACCGTCATTACCTGGAAATTGTATCTAGATTAAAACCTGTTTTTGTTGTTTTTGAAAATGTTGAAGGAATAGCTTCAAAAAAAATTGTTGACGAAACTGGTAAAGAAAATAAGGTGCTGGATACTATTATCAGTAACCTTAATAATATGGGTTACAATACTACCATCGAGGTTAATGGACTAAAAAAGGATTATTTAATTCTTAACGCGGCCGATTATGGGGTTCCACAAAATCGGGAAAGAATTTTTATCGTTGCAAATAGAAAGGGGTTGACTAACCCTGCACCAGAAAAAACACATGGCCTTGGGACTGGGAAACAGCATAAAACCACAGAATCCGCAATTTCTAAATTGCCACCCGTTATACCGCCAATCACAACACTAAAGTTTAACGATTTGAAAAAAATAGAGCTGTTAATACAAAAGCCGAAACAATACCTTTATTATTTTGTTAATTTAATGGTTGAGCTTAAAGAGGATTATGTCAGCAGGAAAGGAGAAGAAGAGTATAACAAACTAGTTACAATAATCGAAAAGAATTATGATAGGATCCTTAAAAGTAAAGTTAGCAGGAAAAATGCTTTAAGACAGCTAGTGGATGAATACAATGAAAATCTTTCAGGCCTGGATGGGCGCATGTTAAAACAGAGTAAATTTCCTGCACTTCATATTTGCCGACCCCACAATATCCGCGACATTTGTATTTTTTCACGTATGAAGCAGGGAACTACATCGGCACAATTTTTAAATGAAAACAACGAGTATTACGACAGTTATCTGGCAGACATCTATCCATATAGCCGGGGAAACCATAAAGATACATATGTAAAGCAGAGCTGGGGATCACCGTCAACCACTATTCTTTCCCATATGAACAGGGATGGTTTACGGTTTATTCATCCTCAGCAACCGCGAACTTTCACGCCATGCGAAGCGGCATTGTTGCAATCATTTCTACCTTCGTCTAGCTTTTGTGGAACACGGAGTAGTATGTTTGTACAAATAGGCAATGCGGTTCCTCCATTGCTTGCAAAAGCAATTGGGAAGGCTATTTATTCAGTATTATCGAGGAGTTATTATAAGTGATTATTTATAAATAAGGAGAGATTCTGGCTATGGAAGGAGACGTTAATGATAATGGTGTTTCACTTGATGCTTATAGAAATAACATTATAGCTTATAATTCTTATGAAATAAATGTTAACGAATACAGAAAAAAACTCATCGCATGGGGGAAAAAAAATTTTCGCACTTTTCCATGGAGGTTAACCAGGGATCCATATAAAATTCTTGTTGCAGAAGTAATGCTCAAACGCACTCAGGCCAGGCAGGTTGAACCTGTTTATTCCAGATTTATTGATCGCTATCCTTCTCTAATATCTTTAAAAGGCATTTCATTTAATGAATTGCAGGGGATACTACAGCCATTAGGATTAAAATATCGCGTGAGTATGTTTTATGATACAATTAATATTTTATTGGACAAATACAATGGCGTCATACCAGAAAAGCCTGAAGAACTTATGAGCTTGCCTGGTTTGAGCCACTATTCAGCTGGAGCAGTGAGGTGTTTTGCATGGGGTTATCCTGAAGCATTAATAGATACCAATACAATGAGGATTATTTGCAGGGCTTTCAATAAAAAACCCTATGATTCGCTACGAAGAAATAAAGAGTTTATGAAGCTTATGAAGACACTGGTGGATACAAAATACCCCAGACAATATAATTATGCCCTACTGGACCTGGCTGATAAGATTTGTTTCAAAAAAAAGTTTCCCAGTTGTTTCAATTGTCCATTAATAAATATATGCAAAACTGCTGGGGAGTACATTAACTATCAGTATGCTGCAGAAACCCCTAATATTATTGAATACTGAAATGTTGCAAACGTGGGATATGGTTTTAGGCTCCCAAAACCATTGCTATAATTTTATGGAAGGATTATACCAGGACACTTCTTTTCAACGCTCATAATTACTTAGCCCTGTTTGGAAGATACCACAAATGCGTCAATAATGTGTCACTATCTCCTGTTAATATAGAGAATAGATTAAAATCCTGTAGAGGTGTAGAGGTAAGGTTTATTGGCATTTTCCGCCACTGATAGACGCAAAAAGGCAGGATTATTTTAACTTGTAAAAGAAATATATATATTAAGTAATTACCTGCAGTAGCAATGCAAATTATCCCATTTGAACAATCGTGATAGGAGTTGATCCTTTGCACGATACTTCAGAAAAACAATCAATAGAACAAAAACGTGTACGGCTTGTGAATGACCCTACCAGGGTAGGTATTTTAACCGGGCGTGAACAAACCCGAAAGAATCGTCTCTTGCTTCAAGTTCAATTTACTGATGGTATACGATGGGTTCCCACCAACCAGCTTGAGAAGGTAAAGAGTATAAGTCTTTCTCCCCTGGATATGCTTGAGAGGAAAAAGCTAGGTCGGCCTGTAGATTTTCGACGTACGCTAACGCACGTCAAGCTCTCCGGACGCCTTGCTGATGTTATTTACAGCATGGAGGCCACTAACACTGATTTTTATTCATACCAGTTCAAGCCAGTTTTGAAAATTCTCGAATCACCATCAAATGGCCTCCTTATTGCTGACGAGGTCGGTCTTGGAAAGACCATTGAGGCAGGGCTAATCTGGACTGAACTACGAAGCCGTTTTGATATGCGCAGGCTCATGGTGCTTTGTCCTGCTGCTTTAAGAGAAAAATGGTGCCAGGAACTTTCTAATAAAATTGGAGTAACAGCCCAAATCTGTGATGCCTCAGAAGTATTATCCATACTGCAAGACGAAGGTTTACAGGCTAGAGGATTTGCTATTGTTGCCAGCCTTCAGGGTCTTCGCCCGCCACGATGGTGGGAAGAAAATGATGATCAGCGTCCTACAGCCGAACTTGCACGTTTTTTAAGAGCTATGGAAAGCGAGGATAGGTTAGTGGACCTTCTAGTGATAGATGAAGCTCATCACCTTCGAAATCCAGAAACGCAGACTTATGAGCTTGGAAGTCTATGCAAAAATGTTTCGGAATATACTGTCTTACTTACTGCAACTCCAATCCATAATCGTAATCAGGACCTTTATTCACTGCTCCATCTACTTGATCCAGATACTTTTACTCGCTCTGAGGCTTTTACCCAAATACTGGAGGCTAATGAACCATTAGTCCGAGCTCGTGATCTTATACTTGGTCCCAACCCCGACCCTGATAGATTCTGCAAGTTGCTGAAAGAGGCACGCTGTCATCCTCTTCTTTATGCTAACCGGCAACTATCGATGATAGAGAAGACTGATCTGACGCCAGAATACCTGAAACGTCGTGATATCCGTAGCAAACTGGCTTATCGTCTCGAAAAGGTGAATCTTTTAGCCCATGTCGTAACCAGAACTCGTAAGAAAGATGTAAAAGAATGGCGAGTCATACGGGAACCCATCCCTGAATTAGTTAATTTAGAACCGGTTGAAAAGAAATTCTATGATCTTGTTACCGGGGTTGTTATTGAATACGCACAAAGAAGTATGGCCAATGAACGCTTCTTATTGGCCCAGCCGCAGCGCCAGATGACAAGTAGCATGGCAGCGTCTCTTAACTTATGGCAGAAAAAGCTTGTTGAACTGGAGGAAACAAAGGAAAGCGGTGGGGGCGAAGAAGACGATGAAAAGAAAAAGGCGCTAGGCCCCCTTGTTACAGAGATAGTGCTCCGGGCTAGAGATTATGTGGAACTCGATCACTTGGTCGAGGTAGACTCCAAGTATCGCCGCCTAAGAAAAGTTCTTACCGATTTTCTTCGAGAATATCCGCATGAGAAAGTAATTGTTTTTTCCGCATTTCATGCCACACTAGGCTATCTCGCTGAACGGCTAGAAAGTGACGGAGTATCTTGTATTTTATTAAAAGGAGGCCAAAAAGAAACTAAAAGCGAAATAATCCACCGCTTTAGCCGCCCTGAAGGTCCAAGCGTTCTGCTTTCGTCAGAGGTAGGCGGAGAAGGGGTTGACTTGCAATTCTCTCGCGTTGTTATAAATTATGACCTTCCATGGAACCCGATGCGTCTTGAGCAACGAGTTGGACGTATTGATCGACTTGGGCAGACAGCAGAGAAAATATTCATATGGAATATTCTTTATAAAGACACTATTGATGCCCGAATTTACCAGCGCCTTTACGAAAAACTTGATTTGTGTCGCAAAGCTTTAGGTGACTTTGAGGTTGTTCTAGGGGATGAAATCAGGAAATTAGAAATAGATTTAATTTCGGGTCATCTAACTGTGGAAGAACAGGAAAGGCGAATTGATCAGACTGCTCAGGCTTTAGAAAATCTGCGCATTGAGGAAGAGCAACTTGAACAAGACGCTGCAAATCTTGTTGCATATGGGGATTATATTCTCAATCAGGTCAAGGCTGCACGCGAATTACACCGGTGGATCAGCGGCGATGATATCAGGAGATACGTCTTTGATTATCTTCGTTTACACTATCCAGGATGCGAACTGCGACAGATAGAACCAGGTTCTCTTTTATATGAAATTGAACTATCGGACAAGGCCAAATTTGATCTGGCAGAGTTTATAAAAAAGAATCGGATTTCCTTCTACACCAAACTAACCTCTGCCTCAAGGCCGTTCCGGTGTCGATTTGAAAATCAAGTTACTGGTTCATTAAACCGCTTGGAGGAAGTGATTTCGCAGTTCCACCCCCTTGTGCGGATGGTGAGTGCCCATATTACAGAAAGGGATGAACAACTTACACCTGCTGTTGCGCTTGTTTTGAACAAAGCAGATTTTAAATTTCCCCTGCAGAAAGGTATCTATGTTTTGGCAGTAGCCCACTGGTCTTTCAGAGGACTGCAAGATACAGAAAAACTGGCCTATGTTGCTACATCACTAAAAAATCCGAACGATATTTTAAAACCAGACGATGCAGAAAGGCTTGCAGCTGCTGCTATCGCCAGCGGAGAGGATTGGCTTGAGGCATGTAATGTAATTGAGTTGGATCATGCGTATTATGTGGCCAATGAAATTCTTTTTGGCCAACTAGATGATGAGTATGAATTGTTTGTCCAGGAACTAAAGGCAAGAAACGAAGACCGCGCGGACATCCAGCTTCGTAACCTGGAGCAACATTATGAAAGACAGATGGCAGTTTTAAGAGAAACCCGGGAAAAACACCGTGCACACAATCGTGAGGCGCTGGTAAAAGCTACAGAAGGCCGTATGCGTGCGCTAGAGAACCGTGTTAAACAGCAGCGTCTAAAAATTGAAAGCCGGAGAAAAGTTCGTGCAGAGACCAGAGAAATTGCAATTGCAATAATTCAGGTCAGGTGAAGTCTAAGGAGTCAATTGATATGTCATTAAAAAGTAATAGCTCAAGGGGCATGACTGTTAGAAACCGGAGAGCAAATGTTTTACCTATCTGTGACCCCCAGATGTTGCAGTATGCTCAACCTGGCAAAAACGGCGAATGCGAACTAGTTATTGGCCTTGACTTTGGCACTTCATCAACCAAGGTGGTTATCCAGGCGCCAGATCTTCCGGGTTGTCCGAGCTATGCAGTAAATTTTGGCCGGTATTCTTGCGAGCCCATGCCACATCTTTTACCAACCAGACTATGGGTTGAACCTTCGAGTGGGCTGTGCACCCTTACACCCCGCGATGGTTACATATTGGTCAATAACATTAAGTTGGAACTTTTTTCTAAAGATGAAAACTTGAATAGCAACTTTGGCCCCATTAGGCAGCAACTACCCCCTGAAGAAATTGCAGTTTGCTATATCGCACTTCTCCTACGATATAGCCGGCGGTGGTTTTTAAGAACCAAGCTGGATCTTTTGCGGCACTTTAGCAGGTTTAGATGGAGTGTAAATATGGGCGTACCCTCCCCGTGCATTGAAGATAATGAGGAAAATCGAATTTTCCGTCGTGTTGGTAAAGCAGCTTGGTGGATGTCTACACTGCGTGAGGATCATATCACTATTGATAAAGCTTGTAAAGAGTTAAAGTTGGTTTGTGATATAGATTACTGGGATACTGATGAAGATTTCGCCTGTGATTTTGAGATTATTCCTGAGATTGCTGCTGGCGCGGTGGGTTACGCTTTATCGGACCTGCGGCGAGAAGGTTTACATGTAATGGTGGATATTGGAGCTTCTACTGTAGACGTATGTAGTTTTCTCTTGCACGAAAAGGAGGGGAATGATCGTTATAGTCTGTTAATATCAGATGTTCAGAAACTGGGTTCTATAAAGCTATACACTGATCGAATTGTTGCATTTAAGCAGGTCTATGAGGATCTTGCCGAGGATTTACTAAACAAACATGATCCCATGGCGCCATTGGATGAAGATATCAAACCTTATCTAATCTCAAAGGATCAGTTTCTAAGTGCCTTTGAAGACGCCAAGGGACAGCACAAGGAACAATTTCTTTACATGGTTCGAAGGCTCATCTGGCAGACAAAACTCCGCCGTGCCCCTAATACACCAATCTGGCGTGAAGGACGGCTGCCAATTCTTTTAATTGGTGGTGGCAGCAAACTGCAGTTCTTCCGTTCAGCAGTTGAGGAGCTTCACGATTGGTTGAAATACCATACCAGGAATGATGGGATAATCTTTTTAAATCCGCCTATACCTGATTCACTTACCGACTCTATAAAAAATGCAGAAGAATATCAATTATTTGCTGTAGCATGGGGCTTAAGTCATCGCGCGTTGGATATCGGTGAAATAATACCTGCAGATCAAATTCCAGACGTTGAACCGCCCCCACGAGTGGATTGGAGAAAACGGTTTATAAGCAAGGAGCTCGTATAAGCCTTCATGGGCCAAAACATATAAAACAGCAAACTCATAGTTATTACAAAATAGAAAAACTTGAAACCTGTAGTTTGAGAGATTGTAAGTCTGGTTTACTGTAATAATTCGAAATAAAAGCTGGGAATCAGTAAAATACTCTGGAAAGTACAAAATAAGGCTTCAATTTTAGTAAATCCACTACAACCTTTTTGAGGGAGTTAAAAATTCTTGTCAGAAGGAATACAAAATGTACAGGATTATCATTTACGGTATCAAAAAAGGAGACATTCAACCTATATTAGAAGAACAGACCGGATACGGTGGTTTTCAGACATTTATAAGAAAAATGAAAGATCAGTATTCGAAACAACGTGAAGAATTCATCTTGACAGAGAAGATATATAGCGTCTTTATCGATATGCATACGATTACGGAAGAGGTGGTTTCCAAGACAGAATACAAGTGTTACTTGAAAAAATAAATATGATAAAAGAGGATCTCATTAATATCCTTAGATAACGATAAGACGTAAATCAGGGGGATGTTTCCTTGATAAATTGATTTATCGCCTTTGTTGCAAACTGGACTTTATGGTAATTGCAAAGTGATTCTGTTTCCGCTACCCCATAATGCCTAGAAGCTGACGGTATTGCCTGTCCAGGATTAGATATATATAATGTCCATATTAAATCTTAAGAAAGGAAAGACGCCTCTGTGAATGTACTGCTGTGGTCAGCAACAGCACTAGAGGCGTCACCAAGTTGGTATGGTCATTGTATCAGAATACCAGCTAATTGAAAACCCCACCCGGGGTGTTTTTCGTTAGGAGCGGGGAGCAGCTTTATTGCCCTTGCTGTGGTGGAGCGCTGAAGGTTATAGGCAGCAGGAGACGCGGCTACATCA
>LSQX01099659.1_pt1 | contig 17658 bp, 3 predicted proteins | sample 654561 | NCBI WGS metagenome assembly LSQX01 (sample SAMN04489861, study PRJNA283612) | anaerobic digester metagenome | isolation source: 4 biogas reactors fed with cattle manure at either 37C or 55C with and... | place: Denmark: Kongens Lyngby | collected 2014
AAAAGGCCGCACAGCTTGAAAAAGAGAGGGCTGCAAAGGCAAAACAGCGTGAAAAGGAACGCCTTGAAAGAATAAAAGCCGCACAGCTTGAAAAAGAAAGAGCTGCAAAGGCAAAGCAGCGTCAGCGCGAAAGAGAGCGCATAGCTAAAATAAAAGCAGAGCAGGATAAAAAGAGTTCAAATGATGTGGGGTAAAACAGCAATATTTAAACTCAACCTGCAATAATAATCCGTAAAGCTTATATACTTTACATACATTATTTCGCCGGAGGTAGCAAAATGAAGAAAAAGATAGTCAAAAGGTTAATGGTAATGCTGTTAACGGCATCTGTTTTGCTGTCTTCAACCGGAATCAGCTCCATAATTGTATCTGCGGAGGATTTGAATTCAACAGCTACCTCCGCAGTTAAAGAGAAAAAAACAACATCAGAAACCGAAAAGACTACAAGCGCTCAAGTAACAACCGAGGGCGGAGAGTTGGACCGTAACGGTGTCAATGTCATAACCGGCGGCGGCCGTGTCAAACATTCCGTTCAATCCCTGACTATTGACTATAATGGGGGAACGGGTACACAGCAAAATCCGTATCAAATTAACACTTTAGATGATTTTCTCGGTATGCAGTCTATAATCAATAATACATCTTCAGCCGATAAGTATTTTAAATTGACTGCAGATATCGACCTGTCTCCGATTACCTTCAGCGGCAATCTAAACCCTGATTACAATTTTAAGGACTATTACGGCTTCACTTCACTGATTTCAATGAATCCCGCCGACGCTGTCAGTTACCCGTCAAATGTATTCTTTTCACTTGACGGCGACGGCTATACAATCAGCGGTTTGGATGTAACCAGCCAGGGCAGAAGTACCACTGCCATTTTCGGTTATCTGAGCTCGAACACGGTAATTGATAATGTAAGTTTTATCAACTGCAATCTCACCACCTCATATATGCAGAATGCTGTCAGCGCAGTTTTGGCTGTTCAAAATGCCGGCACAATCTCAAACTGTGAATTTAATAACCTCTCCTTGACGGTAACGGGCAACAACACTATTACTACGGAATCCGTTGAAATAGGTTCAGGTTATATGCTACCGACCGGATATGGCATTATTTGCGGCTCAAACCTCGGCACAATCGGAGGTACAAATACCCCGGTGACAGCCAGCAATATCACAATAAGTATTACAGGTACCAGAAAATATATAGGTTGTGTAACGGGGCAAAACAAAGGCACAATAAGCGATGTTTCAATTTCGGGCATAAAAATCACTTCAACACCTTCGAGCCCGACTAACGACCAGTCGTCCTCTACATATTCGGGTGCCATAGCCGGCTACAACCATTCGGGCTACACTATTACGAAGTGCAGCGTAGATATGTGTGGCACAGGCACTCCTGTGACTAATAACTTCACTAAGGGTGGCGTTGTTGGTGGCATTTCCGGTTATAATGCCGGCACAGTGTCCTACTGCACGGTGCAGGGGAGCATCTCAAACGCCCAGAGCGTGACAGCCTCCCATTACAATATGTATGGCATGAAGGTTTTTGGCGGCATTGTTGCTGAAAACGAAGGCTCAGTTGTAAACTGCAGTGCGCTGGATATCGGTATGTATTACTATAAGCCAGATAATTTGCTCAATATATACGGCGGGATTGTGGGCAAAAACTCATCCACAAGCCCAATTTCAAAATGTATTGCCACGGGTAAGGTCGGCAATGAAAATATAGGTTCATTCTATACATATCTTCAAACGGGCGGTATAATCGGCCAGGCTTCTTCAGGCACTGTGGTTGAGAATTGTTATGCGCTCGTTTCGCTCCCTTCACTGCCCAGAGATATCGGTGCAGTTATAGGTAGAAACGGTTCATCCGGAGTGCTCACCAACTGCTACTGGTCGGCGGAGATAAGCGGCAGGAGCAATCCCTGTGCCTATAGCGATTCCCAGTTGCTGACTAATAGTATGACTAGAGCTGTCAGCGTACTCAATGTGGCAGTTGAAGACACTGATGTGCCTGTGTCAACAACAGATGTTGTCCCGACATGGGGCAATACAAGCATTGACTTTGACACCATAGCAGGCTACTCCCTTGTAAGCAGCGATACGGGAATGAGTTTAACTCAAACTCAAAGCGGATTTGAAATTGACGCCGGAACATATCCGGGTGCATGGAATCAGGTGAATTATAATGTAAATATCGAATTCCCAACTGATATCGGTGCTCAGGAAACCGTCATTTCACAACAGCTTACGGTCACTGTTTTGCAGACTTTAACCGCCGAGGTGGGTGCCGGTCTTACATATGAAAACCCGATTATTATTTCAAATTCAAATGAGCTTAACCTGATAAGACATGCCAGATACTCTCATTTTAAACTGGGAGCAGACATTAATGTGCCCTCTGGCTGGATTATCTATGCTTTTAGCGGAACGCTTAACGGTGACGGACATGAACTGACTGTGATATCAACTCTCTTTTCAGGTGTTTACGGAAAAAGGGACTCTAATACGAGTGACTTGGAGGCATGGAAGACAAGTGCCTCTAACCTAAGATATGGCTATATTTGTAACCTTGACATCACTCTCAACGGTAACATATCATCAGCTATTTTCGGAAAGGCATTCAGTGCCACATTCTCCGACGTGAATCTCTATGCTACTGCAAACGGGAAGGTGACGACTTCCGCAACGGAAGTAGGTTCATTTCTCAATGAAATTGAAGGCAACTGCTATCTGACTGATTGCATGACAGATATAGATGTAATAATAGAGCGAAAGTCCTGCTCAAATGTAGGCGGCTTTGCCGGAAGGGCAAGTGGTGTCTGCATTATTGAAGATTGCGGCTCTCAATCCGATATGCTCAAAGGCGAGAGCTTTAGTGCTATACCCGGCACACCAAACGCCATTGGCGGCTTTATAGGCTCGGTGGGCAGCAATGCGCGCATTACAAACTGCTTCACTTCGGGCTTAGTCAACGATTTACTATTCAAATATTTAATTTTCGGCTCAGTTGCTTCAGGAGCTGTTATTTCGAATGTTTACTGGAGCTTTAAGAGTGATGATACCTCTGTCCAGCCCTTGTTGCCTACCAGTCCGTTAACAACAGGTTTTGTCAAGTGGGCTTTCAACGAAAGTGCAGGCTCGGTTGCACCGGGCGGTTCGAGCTATGTTACTCTTAATATGCCGCAGGGCATTGAATACTTTGAAAATGTTCAGCTCTCAGACCTGACAATTGACTACGATAACACAATGCTGTCCAATGTTTCCACCGTATTTCAAGGGCCAAACAACAGTGTTCTGAGGTTTAATTTTTCAGCTCTTGGAGATGTTGTCAACACTACAGTCACAATTACTCACAATCAAACAGGGCTCAAGGCGAGAATAAATATACTAAACGGCCTTTCAAAGGATCTCGAGTTGAATGCATATATCATTTCCACAAGGGACGACCTCATTTTCCTCAATGAGAATTATCCGGAGTTAGCTGCGGATTCAACTCTTGACGAGGAGGATTATGTTATCCGTGGCGATATTGACATGGAGGGCTATGAATTCACAGCCATGGGCACCAATTCAAATATTGGCGCACGCGCTTCATTTCAAGGCTCCTTCTTCGGTGATGAAAAGCCCGGCGGGGGCAAATACACAATAAGCAACCTGAATATCGTCCCTGAAAATGATGCTTATGGCAACCCTCTGTCATATGAAAATGTGGCGTTTTTCCAGAGTGGAAACGGCTGCTCGTTTTCAAACCTTGACTTTGTCAATATCACCTCAACAGGTAGCGGGCTCTATTCTTCAATATTTGTCGGCTACATGGAAGGCGATTGTTCATTTACAGATATCAGCATCACAAATGCAACCCTTACTGCTACGACCACAAACGCAGGCATATTTGCCGGTATTATAGGCGTTGATAATTCACATTGCATAATCAGCGGTGTAACAATAAACGGTGCAACAGTTTCTGCCCCAACCTCAAGATTTGTCGGCGGGTTAGTCGGCAGCTTCGTGAGCACTGGCGGCACACTTCAAATCGGTGCCGCCTCTAATCAGGACCCTGTTGAGCCGGATGTGGTCATCAATGATTTAAGCGTAAACGGTTCTGAATATGTTGGTGGTCTTGTAGGCATGGCTGGTGCAACATATAGCTTAACCCCAACACTTACGACAGCTGTCGGTACTCTGACAATAAACGGTGTCAGCCTTGATAAAACAGGGGAATCTAATAGCAGCATCACAGCTCAGACCGGTTTTGCCGGCGGCTTCGTGAGCAGTGCTACAGTTACCTCCTCCTCAATTATAAAAAACTGCTCAATAAGCAATACTACTGTTAATAATGTGAATGCAACATCTAATACACAGGGCGGCATAACGGGCGGTTTTGCAGGTGCCTTTTTGGGCACAATCCGCAACTGTAATTTGTACGATTCCAGGATTGAAGGGGCAGTTGCGGCAGGTATTTTAGCCAGAACAGCATCTGCAGCCAATGATATGACTGTTGAGAATTGTAATGTATTGGGCAACACTGAAATCGTTTCGAATGGCGCAAATAACAGTTCTGCCTCCGGAATTTTCGGGCAGCACAACAGAAGAAACAATGTAAAGGTGATAATAACAGGCTGCAATGTCGGTTCGGATGTTGAAATCGGTGGAGGTGTCTACAACGCAGGCATTATGGGTTATCACCATGCATTGGCCACCTATGCAGATTCAATAGTTGAAATAAGCTCGTGCAAAACATATGCCGACATTTACAGCGGAAATGTGAGCTCCACATTGGCAGGTACAGGTGGGATTATTGGAACAGTACAGCCTATTAATTCCTTTTCGGTTTCTGACTGTGTTGTCAGCGGTAATATTTCTGGCATTAAAGCTACCGGCGGAGTTATTGGGTATGTTAACTCAATGGCAACCGTTTCTTACGATACAAGCAAAACAATAGCTAAGTATTGCTACCTTGATGTTAATCTCGGCTCTATTCAAGGTGCAACAAGCAATTCAATGGGCAAGGTTTTCGGAGGCATTGCCGGCACATCATCATACTGCTTAAAAAACGATTCAATAGATGATGCGTTTAAAGACATTATCTTTTCAAGCTTCCCTGACGGGGTTAGTGTCGGCTTCGGTACCGCAGCGATTCAGGCATATGCAAATGCCACAAGCTGCTATTATGATGCAAACAGGCCTTATTATGCCTCAGCGGGTGAGAATAGATTTATTGACGGCTCCGCTAGCGCAATCACCCTGACCAACTCTTCACCAACTCAAACTATTTCAATTGTCAACCTTCCCAATTCACCCATGTTAACAGGCTTCACATTTGACGATGAGGGCGGTTGGTCTGTTGTTGATTCAGAATGTTTGGAGATAGACAATGCGACCTTTGATATTAATGGAAATCCTGCAACTGTATCCGTATCTGCTTTCGGCTATGGCGATAACGGCGTATCCATTAACTACTATTCATCCTCCGTTGCCGTTTCAGGCGGTGGCAGCCCAATGGACGCATCCGACCCACAGACCAATAACCCATTCAGGATGCAGATTTGCGTGCCTATCAACTGTAACATTGTTGACACCCCAACAGGGGATGGCTCAGAAAATAACCCATATATTATCATTACAAAAAGCAACTGGACTGCGGTTGCAGGCTATATTGAGGACGATAACAGCGAATATACCTATATCAAGCTCAACAACGATTTGGAGTTTACGCAGAGCGATGCCTTTACACCTATCGGCACTGCAGCAGAACCCTTCTACGGTGAGTTTGACGGTCAGTCAAACACAGTTTCGGGTGTTCAGAACTTCACAAGCCTGCTGGGTGACTATGTAGGCTTATTCGCAAGTGCCGAGAATGCCGTAATTAAAAACATCAATGTTGAGGATTTCACCTATAATTCACCGACGGTCAAGAGATACGCCGGCGGCATTCTTGCTTACGGAATTGATGTAACTCTGCAGAATATCAATGCTAGAAACATAACCATAAGCAACTTAAATGTTATCGGCGGTGTTGTAGGTCATGCAGAAGTTTCGACATCAGGCTCAACAGTCATTGAGAACACAGAAGTCAGCTCAGTTAACCTGACCGCGATTACCGAAGGCACAAACAGAGGAGCCGCCGGTGGAGTAGCGGGTGAATTTATCGGCAATATGGGCGACAGCACTCTTTCCTCAGGCTATGATGTTATTGTTAAGGCAGGCACAGACGGTTCGACAGTTGTTCCCAATGTCATAAACGGCACGGAATTTGCTGGCGGCGCCGTAGGCCGTTCAAGGTCACTCTCAGGTGGTTCCCTGACCTCCGTTTACAGTAGAGTCAATGTTTCCGGCTCAATAATAACGGCGACTGCCACAAAAGATTATAATCCGGACCATGCCTGCGCAGGGGGTATTCTTGGCCTTGCAAGCAGCATTAATGATGATATCAATATATCAAATTGCATGGTTGAAGACGATGTTAATATAACCGGCACTAATCGTATGCTTGCTGTTGGCGGTATCATAGGAGGGACGGAGTCCTCTGCTCTTGGGCAAACAAATATAATAGATTCTCAATCATTTGCAAATGTTGATAATAACAGCGAAACCCAAGGCGCGGAAAATGCGGCGGGTGGTATAGTCGGCTATGTCAAGAACCCGCAGTTACTCAAAGTGTCCGGGTGTGTTGCCGGTGGTACTGTTCAATCTTTGACAAATGCCGGCGGCATAATTGGACATATAGTTGTCAACCTTCAAATTGCACCTGATCGTTCATTGGCGGATGTTGATGTAACAACAAGCATGGTGCTCAATACAGTTGTTTCTGCAAAAGTATCGGGGACTACAGCTTTCGGCATTGTTATAGGCGCAATAGATAATGTAACAATAATATTCCCCGACAGCAACAGCCCAAGCAAATATTATGTTGAGCCGATTAAGAATGTTTACTATTCATCATATGAGAATATTGCCGACTTTACAGGCAACGGTACGCTTAATACTGCTCAGCAATATTTGATGTATGACGGTGGCTCAGGCACTCCAACATCGTTCCGTGCAACCTATCATGATTTAAATTCCATTCAGTATTATGACGGCACTCTCATGCTAAGCAGCAATTGGCAGAAACTGCAGGAGTCAGACATTGTTTTTAATCCGAGCTTCTCCTCCTTTATTTCAGGCAATTACCAGAGCTTCACTGCTGATGCCAATATTGCTTGTGAAATTGACCCGAAAAGAACAAATGAGTATGTTGGCGCTGTTGGCGAATATAAGATTTTGACCGCAGAGGATATTCTGCAACCCGAATTCTCAGATTTCAGCGCAGGTGACCATGTCATGCGTGCCACTATTGAAGAGGCCGCCGGTCAAATGATTTTGATATACAATAACGGGCTCAAGCTTTCGCTTGGCGTTATAGCGTTTGGTGAGCTTGAGGGCAACGGCTCAGCAGACAACCCCTTTATCCTTTCTGCAGTAGACCACTTTTCACTGCTGAGAAGCTTCCCGGACAGGTACTTTAAACTGGGAGCAAATATTGACTTTTCAAATGAGAGCTGGGAACCAATTGATTTATTCACCGGCAGCTTTGACGGCTATCACGATGACAAATATTACGAGATTCAGAATCTCACAATCAGTGGAACGGACAATATGAATCTCGGCTTCTTCCGCAGAGTGTCAGGCGTGGATGCAATAGTCAAAAATTTGACATTTAACAATATAACCGTAACCGGCAATAATAGCGACCTGTCTTTCAATATGGGTGCAATAGCAGGCATTCTGGAGGCAGGCGCAGAGCTAAATAACAATAAGATTAAAAATTCCTCCTTGACCTGCACCTCCTCAGAAATTCCAACAGCAGCCAGAACATACAGAATGGGAGGCATTGTAGGCAATACGGATATGTCGCCCTACTCCAAAATTTCCTTCTGCTCCGTTGAAAGCTCAGAAATAATAGCAACAATGACACACACTTCAATTGTGGCAATTCCCTATTATTGCATCGGAGGTATAGCTGGTGCCGCATTGAATGTTGATAACTGCACCGTTAAGGGCACTGATGATTCACCGACAATAATTAATGGCACGAATATTGGAGGAATTGTCGGCTCCCCGGTTCTTGAGACATCGTCTAACGGGAGAACGGCTGTATTTGAAAATTGCTCATTAACAGGCACAGTTTATGCTGAAGGTTCAAATGTCGGCGGAATCTTAGGCTTAGTAAACATTCTTGTGGCAAGGAAGTATGATATCACGGTAAGGGACTGCTATGTAGGTGAACAAGTTAGTTTAGAAACAAAAGATGTCGTATCATATCAATTTGGCGCAGGCGGAATAATCGGCAGTTTAAACATGTCTCAGAGCTCTTCAATCAGAATTAATTCAGTGATTATTGACGGCTGCCAGTCTTATGCAACTGTTGTTTCCAGTTCGAATGCAGGCGGTATTATTGCTGTTGCCTACAGTGCAATTCTTTCGACTACTGACCCTCAGCAGCTTAAAATAACCGACTGTGTCGGCAGCGGCAACATAACCTCCACCAATACCACTACGTCAACCGCCTCACACCTGGCTTACAGGAGCTGCGGAGGAATCATTGGCAAACTAGCAAAACATAATAGTAGCACGGGCTTAAACAGCTCACTGATTGAAAACTGTATTGTCAGCGCACAGTTGGCAAAAATAACTGAAGACGACAAAATGCCGTCAATCGGTTATGTTGTGGGTGGAATCGACTTTTCCACAAATTTGACGACTATTATTGCAACCGATGCCTCAGCAACTGATGTTTTCAAATCCATATACTATTCCTCATATCAGCAGAAAAGTGCCAGCAACAGGCCTTATTCTCCGTTCGGTGATGTGGGTTGCGGCTCCGACGATGTTTATTTTATCGAGCCAGAGCTAACGGATGTGGCACGCAAGTCCGAAACTGAAGGTTCCTTTATGGCAAGGAGCTTTTTAGATAATCCCGATGAGGAGTTTAACCCGATAGCCATTGCACCGTTCATGATTGATGAACCCTCCCAGCTTACCTACACTATCCCCGTCAAAATTATGACTGATTCCGCTACGGACCTCGGGCTTGTTACTTCCGGTGAGTATCAAAACTTCATAAGCGCGGCAGGTTTGAATATTACGCTTGACAGCTTCAGCCTCAATCAATCCGGGCAGAGCGTGTTCAATGTAAACTCTCTGGTTATACATGAGGACAGAAAATCAGTTTCAATAACACCGATAAAAGCGGGCGGAGGTTACCTTGAGGCAGTCCTCACAGCAGGCCTGAAGGTTGGCATAATGATTCTTTCGTTTGAAATTGAAGGTTCTGGGGTTTCCGATAACCCGTTCATAGTCGATTCGCCCGAAGTTCTTAAAATTATCAGCGACCTGCCATACGATTTGCATTGGAAGCAGACGCAGGACATTGAGATTGATGATTCACATTATGACCAGAACGGCGGTGTGTTCTATAACGATGGCAAGGGCTTTAAGCCAATCGGCAATGATTCCTATCCGTTCGAAGGGCATTACGACGGCGACGGCTATGTCATCTCCGGGCTATATATAAACGACCCCGAACAGTCAAATGTCGGCCTGTTCGGCAAAGTAGATGAAGGAGCCTCACTCAAAAACATTCATCTTGAAATCTCCGAAATGCCCAACCTTTCAGGCATAACCGGCAAAGATTATGTCGGCGGCATTGCAGGCAGCTACTGCTCCGAGGAGATTATTGAAAACTGCTCTGTTTCGCATGGCACAATAACAGGCGAGTTAATTGTCGGCGGCATTGTCGGCCAGCTTGACGGTTCACTCAGGGGCTGCTTTACAACCTCCACGGTATATTCATTTTCGGAGAACAACAATGATGCCATTGCAGGCGGGCTTGCAGGCGAGTTATTGTACTCAGGAGCTTCGGGAACGGCGAATATTGAAAAATGCTTCTCCACCAGCATTGTCCATGCACAGGCATTGTCAGGTGGATTAGTAGGCCATGTCGCAAATAATAATGATTTGAACCTTTCCGACTCCTTCTTTACAGGCAGCGTTTCAGTCTCAAGTTTAGATCATAATAAGCAGGCTCCGATTCTTATAGGGTACCTTACCACAATTACCGGTACGGTAACGGCGAACAACATATATGCTGCCGGTGCTAATGTCCATTTCGGCCAACAGAACTGCCTTATCAAGGTTGGGCTCGACACCGATTCCTCCAACATCTATTATGACAGCAATATGACTGGCACATTGGATTCGACTAACTCAGAGTATCAGACAGGAATTGTAACCTCGCAGATGACAGACGGCTCCCCGCTTGCGGGGTTGACGGCTGAAAACGGCTGGCTCTACAGTTCAGGCAGCTATCCGAGACTGAATATCCTCAAGAGCGATAATGTAACCGTTGATGACTATGCTGCGCTTTACTGCGCTCTTGCAACAGCACCTGTTATTTACCATGAAAAGGATACTACGGGCGGCGCAGATGCAACTGACGGTGTTTTATTCCCGGTGAAAATCAGCCAAAAGGTTGACGGTATGAATATTACCCCGACATCCTCAACTTATTCGTCGGATTTCAGCACCTTTGTTGGTACAAAATCCTATGAAGATTCAGTAAACTACCCCGAAATGTATGACATTAACCTTTACGGCAATGGGGGAAACCGTTCAACCGACCTTCTCTTTAAGAATGAGGACGGATACATTTATGCCTACAGAAATGTTTTTGGCACTACCGTCGGAACAATAAAATATCAGAAAATGAATACCCCCGCTGTAAACTATGAGGTTACGGGCGACGGTATTACGGCAACCAGAAATGTCAGAATCCCCTATACTGACGAGACATTGGATGCTGGCAAAATCTATCATTACTATATTTCAACAGAGCGTCAGCTTCGTGCCATTATGGATATCAATAACAATGAAGCAGAAGGCTCAAAATTCAGTTATTACGAGGGCGTTGTCACCACCGAGAGCAATGTCAGTGTGTATGTCAATATAACTGGCGATATTGAGCTCTGCCAGGAGCTGTTCACCCCTATTCATGAATTCAAAGGCAAGGTTTTTGATGGCAACGGGTTTAAAATCAGCGATATGTATATCAACAATTTTGTCGGTAATGCCGGCTTCTTCTCCCAATTAACCTCCTCGTCAGCCAGCTCGGAAAGGATAAGAATTCGAAACCTTGTTTTTGAGAATTCTACGGTAATGAGTACGGGCAATAATGTAGGCACTCTTGCAGGCTCAACAGACGAGGGCATCCTTATTTACAACTGCTCCGTAGTAAATGACGGTATTAATGACTGCACGGTTTCAGGCAGCGACTTTGTCGGAGGGCTGATTGGCAAAACCAGCAGTTACATAGGCTATGAACACGAAAGAACACTTGGTGAAAATATTTACACCCCAATTGAGCAGAGCAGCGGCACAAATGTTCAGGTTACGGGCACAAACTTTGCCGGCGGCTTCGTAGGCTATGCTTCAAACCCGATTTCAAACTGCTATGCAAACGGCAGTGTATCCGGCAGAATAGATAGTGACCCGGTTACCTATCAAGAAATAATAGGCGGGATTAGCTATACATTTGAGGAGCCCAGAGGTATCGGCGGTTTTGTAGGCGTGCTCAAATCAAAGGTTGAGTATTCATTTTCATCAAGCGATGTCACTGTCTACGACATAGATGCAAACTCAGATTTCAGCAAGGTGGGCATCGGCGGCTTTGCAGGCTATATTATTTCTGGTGAGGAGGATATTTCGTCAACGCTCTTCTCCAGCGGTAAAATAATTGTTTTCGGAATCGGAGAGCAGCTTCATGATACGCAGTTTGGCATTGGCGGGCTTGTAGGTGTTTCTGACGCACCGATTACATCCTGCTATTCAAGCTCTGCAGTTAATGTTGATTTCCCCACAGGGTACACAACAAATGCCACTCTCGGAGTGGGTGGAGTTATTGGCATTGCAAACACCCAGCTAGGTGACGCATATTCTTCAGGTTATGTAGAGAGAACAAACTATACCGACCCTGTCGGGACTAAGACTATCGGTGGCGTAATAGGCAATGCAACGGATGACACTGTCCATTATACACAGCTTTATTTTGATAAGCTCAATAATAATGACCAGACTTTGACCGCTATCGGCGGCGAGGCAGACAGCCAAACACAATCCGTCAAGGGCATTGACACAAGGGATTTCTTCGGCACCGAAATGAGCGAAACGGAGCTGAACTTTGACTCTAACTATTGGGGCGTTAACGATTCAGCTTATCCTTACCTGAAATCCTTCTTTGGTGATAATGTATCCAATGCAATTAAATACCCTGCTGTTCTGAGCGTTATCGCCGTTACACCCGATGAACGCGACCAATCCGCTAATAACGGCATGGGTATATCCATGGCTATTCAGATGCCGTCAGTGCTAAATATATCAGATGTTGACTATTATCTGACATGGAGCAACTCGGAGACATCGGGAACAGGCATAATTACTCTGGGCAACAACACTTATTCACCGATAAGAACCGCAAACCTAAACCAGACAATGGGGCTTGTAGTGTGCGTAACGGATAATGAGGAGTACGGCAGCAGGTCATATGAACGCCAGTGTGCCGATATGATGGGTACACAGACCAACCCTTATCTGATTTCCACTAAGCTTGACCTTATGCATATAGGCCAGAGTTCAGCTGACATCACTGAGCACGAATTCCCGTATTTCTATGACCAGTGGCTATCGCCAATAAATTCATTGGGTCAGAACTACACGGGCAAGGTTCATTATCGGCTCATGAGCGATGTTGATATGACAATGGATGTAACACTGACACCGGATGAAGGTAGCTATACAATAACAATCACAAACGACGACCCCACAACGCCGGACGGCGTGAGCATTTCGCCGTTAGCTCTCGAAGCCAGTCTCGGCATTGGCGACTCTACGACACCGAGCGAGGGAGATATGATTACATACCAGGGTATGTCTTTTGACGGTTACGATTTCATGATTAAAAACTTCACATTTGATTGCCCGTTTATTACAACCCTCGATGAAGAATCCGAAGTAAAAGATGTTTTGTTTGAGAACATAGGTTTGTCAAATGATTCGGGAGCTCACTTAGCCCTGATAGAAACAAATAACGGTTCTGTTGACGGTGCTATTGTAAGAAACAGCGGTCAGGATTCAAGAAAATTCAGTACATTAGGTTATGCGGCAGGCATAGCAGTCTTTAACAACGGCACAATCTCAAACTCAATTGCCGATGTAACAATTGAAGGCGGAACTTATATTGGAGGCATTGCAGCAGAAAACAAAGGAACAATTTCAAAAAGCGTTTCCGGCTGCGATATAACAACAAGTGCGGCAAGCGACTCATTTGTCGGTGGATTTGTCGGCAAAAATGACACATCCTCTTCAATTACAAACAGCTTCTCATACGGCTCAGTCGGCATCGATAATGAATCAGCCGCAACAAATATCGGCGGATTTGTCGGCACAAACAACGGCTCCATTTCTGCCGCATATTCGAGAACCAACACAACGGGATATGACAATGTGGGAGCATTTGTAGGTGCCAACAACGCAAGCATCGAATATGCTTACGCCGCAGGCAGGGCAACTGTTTTAAATGAGCTATCAACACAAAACTCTGTATTTGCAGGCTTCAGCGGAGTCAATTCAAGCGAGGATGAGGTAGTATTCGATAAGGCAATGGCTGGCTCGTCACTGTATAAAGTTCTTACAAATGCCGCCACGACTGAAGACATCGTTTCGCTCAACGGCTTCTCTGAGAACGCCATTGAAAGCTTTTCTTTAAATACTGAAGAAATGGCATACCCCCAGCTTTCAGAAATTGTTAACAACGGCGTAGTTGACCAAAACGGATACGAGCATGTTAAAACAAAGCTTCTTAAAGCCTATTCGCAAATAAGCGTATTCTCGCTTAAAACAGCCTACGGTCAGTATGTTGATACCTTAACACTGGGCAGCATCAACAGCCTGAGTATGGACAGCGATCTTGTATGGTCCTCAAGCGATGAGAGCGTGGTCATTGATGCCGGCTCGGTTACTGTACCGAATGAACCTGGCAGTGCTGTGCTGACAGCTGCGCTGACTGTTGTCTTAGACCCTGATATAAGTCAAGAAATCACAATTGACGCCGATCTCCCGATTTCTTTCGGCGGAAGAAACCCGAACTTCGCACTCATAGACTCACAGTACGGTGACGGCACGGTCTTAAATCCGTATCTCATCGAGTCTAATGAGCAGTTCGCTTACCTCTCATTCTTCGGCAGTGAACCGGAATCATCCTATAAGCTTGTCAGTGATTTAGATTTTGAAGGCTTGTACTGCGACCCGATTATAACCTTCCGTGGCAATTTCGACGGCAACTATAAGTCAATCAGCGACTACACCTTGTCAAACAATACAGGTCTTTTCGGCGACATAATTGACGGCTCGGTTTCAAATCTTGCCCTTATGGGAGTCAATCAAACGGCACCTGTTCCGGCAAGTGAAACTGCATTGTGCTACGGCTTGCTTGCAGGCAGCATTCAGGGCGCGGGAGCATCTTTAAATAACTGCACAGTTGCAGGCGATCTTGAAATTAACCCACTCACCTCCGAAGATTCTCCAACCGTTTATGCCGGCGGCATCGTCGGATACGCAGGGCCGGGCACACAGGTCAACAGTTGCGCAACTACGGGGAGAGTAATTTGCACAGTTGAAAACAGCGACTGCTCCGTAGGCGGCGTGGTTGGTTTGGCGGACACTGCGGAAATATCCGATGTTTTCTCAACGAGCTATGTTATGAGCATTGGCAATATAGGCGGCCTTGCAGGGGCGCTGATAAACTCCTCATCACTGGATGGCGGCATATTTGCAGGCACGGCTCTTGATTCTGCCGCAAGAATCGGCACCGTGGCAGATTCAGCCAACAACTTGGGCAACATTGCAGGCATATGTGATTCGGATATCAGCAATGTCTATTATGATTCATCATATGCAATTGTATCTGATTTCATTGGTGAAATTGCTGTCGACTCACAACTGAGCGGATTCTACGATGATTACACACCCGGAGTGTTAAACGCAAATATCCCAGGCTGGTCAAGAGTGAGTGGAAATTATTCTGTTCCGGCAGGGCTAATCTCCGGTGCATCGGGCAGTGTTTTTGAAAAAGTCGTTTCATTCATTTCAATGCCGGTTGAACTGCAATCGGCGGCAGGTTCTGCAACAATATTCTCGTTCAACCAAATTGGCGTGCCGACTCAGACCAGTGCCGGTGATAGCGTCACAGCAGATGAGTTGCCCAGAGAATCAGATATTCTTAACTCTCAGGCACTGCAGAATATAACACTGTTCTTCTTACCTGATTCTTTGATAGATACATCCGCTGTCTATACCGGAATAGAATTCTCAATCGGCAATCTGAACAACACGGTTTCAAGATACTTTGAGCCCAGACTTTCAAGAAGTATTACGGTTAGTTATACGCTTTTAAATTCCAGCGGAGTTTCCAATCTAGACAGCAAAACTGTTGGAATTTATCTCAAAAATAAGCATGGCGGCACAATGACTACATCTTCTGACATTTTCACAACGGTCAATTCTACGGATAAACCTGTTTTCGATGAAATTTCTGTTTCATCCAACGGCTTCTACATAGGGCAGAATCTACCCAGCGACTACAAGTACAAAGTCAGTCTGCTTAACGAGAGTAGTCAGTATGTCGAGTGCACGCAAAAGCATGAGAATGAATACGGAACCTTTGTTGATATTTCTTCATTTACTGTTTCAAATGACATTACCATTAAAATTGAAATTATTTCAATCAATCCGAAAATTTGGGGCATAAAGAAAGTATGGGACAGTCTTGTTGATTTTTAATCTAAAAACTAGCGTCGGGGGCTGAAGGCATGACAGATAGTAAAAAAATATATAAAAATTTGGTGCTTACAATTGTCACAGCTCTCGTGCTGGTGGCTGCTACACTTGCATGGTTTTTACTTGCCAGTAATCAAGCGCAAACCAATCCACTGGAAGTTGACGCCTTGACAAATGACTATGTAATAAAATTCTATCAGGCAATTGATACTAACCATGACAATGTTATTGATGAACAGACAGAGCCTTATGAAGAAATTCCATTCGGTACTTCATTGGATATTTCAGATATGACACCGGGCAAAACTAACTATTATTTCATTGAATTAACATCTTATTATCCTAAGAATTTTACGCTCCTTCTCAACAGCATAACTACTGAAATCGAGGGAGAGCTTGTGTCGGCTGAGGATTTATACGAGATTATAAACATTTCGATAAGCTGTGAAACTCCCCAAGGGTTGACTATTACCCCCCGAAGCAGCGGCACCATGAAGGACTATATTTTGGATTATACGGGAACCTCTCAAATTCCGGAAGAAGGTACTCTCTGTGCAAAGCTTGCTCCTGAATTTTTTCTTAACAACGGGGAAACGGTTTCAATTTATTACCAGATAGGAATAGACGGTGAAGAAAACAATTTGCATTTGACAGACGGTTTTCAAGGTGCTAAAGTTAATATTAATACTATTGGATTTACTGTTACGGATGTCGAATAGCAAATAAAGCTTGTAGGGGAATTTCTTTTGAAAAAGGGCGCCATAAAATCAGTTTTTTCCAAAATTCTTAATGTCGTATTTGTATTGTTTTTCCTAATCGGAGTAGCTGTTATTATTATTGCGGCAACATCGCGTGGCAGTGTTCCAAGCATTGCCGGAGTCAGCTTCTTGAGAGTATCAACCGGCAGTATGGCTCCGCACTATTCCATCGGAGATATAATATTAGTTAAAGATGTTGATGCACATTCTCTGGCTGTCGGCGATGTGATAAGCTTCTACTCCGAAGACCCTGATATTAAAGGCGTTGCGAACACACACAGGATAGCCGAAATCATAGTTGAAAAGGACGGTACCCGTTCCTTCATCACCAAGGGCGATGCAAACAGCGATAAAGATATTTACAGAGCTCATGAAGATAAGATAATAGGCAAGGCTGTGCGTAGGATTCCGGGATTAAACAGGGTTATCGACTTTTTTCAAAATGATACTAGATTCTTTATCTTCATATTAGTTCCCGTTATTGTTATTGCGGCATTCGAAGTCAGAAATTTTATGAGAATAGTCAATGAAAAGGATGAAGCCGTTAATGATAGAAAAGAGGGCAGTCAGCAGGGGAGCGATGAAAAAGCTGAAACGAAAGAGTGATTTAGTTTTTTGGCCGCTGAACATATTGCTTACGCTTCTTCTGGTTTTGATACTTTTACCTCAAATTTTTGGATGCCGATTATATTATGTTGCCACAAGGAGCATGGAAAGTACAATAATGCGAGGCAGCATAGTGATTCTTGAAAAAGTCGAGTTCGACGAAATAAAAGTCGGCGATATACTGACTTTTAATGCTAAAGAGAAAAGCAAGTCATTTACTCACAGAGTCGTTGAAATAAACAGCAGCTATCGTTATTTCATTACCAAGGGCGATGCCGGCACTGTAAATGACCCGCAGCCGACAGGATATGATTATGTAGTCGGTAGAGTAAAATTTGCCGTGCCGTATATCGGATTTTTGCCGATGCTTATTGATTCCACAACAGGCAAAATTGCTGTAGCTGCAGTATATATTG
>LSQX01114006.1_pt1 | contig 17658 bp, 18 predicted proteins | sample 654561 | NCBI WGS metagenome assembly LSQX01 (sample SAMN04489861, study PRJNA283612) | anaerobic digester metagenome | isolation source: 4 biogas reactors fed with cattle manure at either 37C or 55C with and... | place: Denmark: Kongens Lyngby | collected 2014
AGATGTGTATAAGAGACAGGTCTATTCTGCAATCGGAACAATCTTTAATTTCACCATAATAGGTGTCTCGATATTTGTGGATTGTTTTAAAAGGAATGGTAAGGAATGTCTTTTGAATATAAACCACATTGGTAGTTAACATTCCCATTTTTTTGGAGTATCGTTTTTCTGTTTTTGTTTTTCGTTTCACTGAAACTAAATTCATAATATATATTTATTGTTTTCAATTTGTACAAAACAACAAAAACCGCTTTCCAATTCCAAATATTGAACGTTAAACCTTGCTTAAACGCATTTATATTCAATATTTTACATTCAATCTAAAAAGCACAGGCTTATAATTCTCGAATCTTTTTTTCCCATTTCCAAGCTGAAAGCAGAGCTTCTTCCATGCTTCGTTCTGCTTTCCAACCCAACTCTTCATTTGCTTTTTGAGTATCTGCATAAACGGCAACAACGTCTCCGGGACGGCGTCCCACGATTTTATAATTTAGTTTGACTCCCGTTGTTTGCTGAAAAGCGTTAACCACTTCCAGCACGGAACTTCCGCGTCCGGTTCCGAGATTAAAAACTTCATAATTTGAGACATTTTTATTGTCCACCAATCGCTGAAGCGCTACCACATGCGCTTTAGCCAAATCGACTACGTGAATGTAATCGCGGATACAACTTCCATCATCCGTATCGTAATCAGCTCCAAAAACCGAAAGAATATCCCGTACTCCGGCAGCAGTTTGCGTGATAAAAGGAACCAAATTTTGCGGTACACCGATGGGCAACTCCCCAATTTCTGCTGTTTCGTGAGCGCCAATTGGATTAAAATATCTTAATGCTATCGATTTTAAAGAAGTTACTGCACAGGTATCCCGAAGAATCTCTTCACTAATTTGCTTTGTGTTTCCATAGGGCGAAGTCGCTTCTTTAACAGACGCAGATTCTGTAATCGGCAACGAATCCGGCTCTCCATAAACCGTACAAGAAGAACTGAATATGAAATTTTCAATTCCATTATTTTGGCATTCTTGCAACAAATAAATTAACGTATGCAAATTATTTTCATAATACAACAGAGGATTTCTCACACTTTCTTCAACAGCTTTACTCGCCGCAAAATGAATAATCCCTTCGATGTCTTTATTTTCTCTAAAAAAATCAGTTACGTCATTTTTAACGCGCAAATCGAATTTTTCAAACTGAATCCGTTTATCGGTTATTTTTTCAATTCGCTGTAAAACATCCAATGAAGAGTTTGACAAATTATCAATAATAACTGGTTCAAATCCGGCATTGATAAGTTCTACAACAGTATGAGACCCAATGTAGCCCAAACCGCCGGTTACTAAAATTTTTTTCATGATTACTGATTTTTCTATTTGGTTAAATTGGTTATTGATTTATAAATTTTAAAAGGGTGTTCGCTATAAATTCTATTTGTTCGTCATCCAATTCTGTATGCATCGGAAGGGATATCACTTCATTTACCAACTGATTTGTCACTTTAAAATCCGCTTCACGATAACGTGAGTCTTGATAAGCTTTTTGCTGATGAAGCGGAACCGGATAATACACGCCACAAGGGATTCCTTTTTCATTTAAAAAATTTACCAACCCATCACGATCAACGCCTTTTAATCTTAAGGTGTACTGATGAAAAACATGCGTGTTGCATGCGTCATAACGCTGTGCATCACAAGCAGTACAGTAATTTGGAGTAATTATTTTATCATTTCCGGTAAATGCGTTTGTATATTTTTGAGCTGCTTGGCGTCTGGCTTTATTATACGCATCCAAATGGGGAAGTTTCGCTTTTAAAACCACCGCTTGAATAGAATCCAATCGGCTGTTAACACCCACAACATCGTGGTAATAGCGTCTGTACATTCCGTGATTCACAATTCCTCGTAATGTATGGGCAAGTTCATCATCATTGGTAAAAATTGCACCTCCATCGCCATAACAACCTAAATTCTTTGAAGGAAAAAAAGAAGTCGCCCCCACATGACCAATTGCACCGGTTTTTTTAACACTGCCGTCTTTGAAAATATAATCTGCCCCGATTGCTTGGGCATTGTCTTCAATTACAAATAGATTGTGTGCTTCTGCAAGCTGCATAATTTCATCCATATTGGCGGCTTGACCAAACAAATGAACGGGAACAATCGCTTTTGTCTTTGGTGTTATCGCTTTTTTGATCGCTTCGGTATCAATATTGAAAGTCACCGGATCCACATCCACTAAAACCGGTGTGAGTTGAAGCAGAGCAATCACTTCTACCGTTGCAGCAAAAGTAAAATCGGCAGTAATTACTTCATCCCCGGGTTTAAGTCCCAATCCCATCATCGCTATTTGAAGTGCGTCCGTCCCATTGGCACAGGGAATTACGTGTTTAACTTGTAAGTAATTTTCTAAGTCTTTTTGAAATTCATGGACTACCGGTCCATTAATAAAAGAAGTAGATTCAATCACTTGACGGATTCCGGAATCTACTTCATCTTTGATTTTTTCATATTGCCCTTTGAGGTCAACCATTTGTATTTTCTTCATAGCTCAATTATTAACGTTGTAAAAATACAAAAAGAGAATCGTTGGAATGCGTATTTTCGGGAATTGTAAATCGATTTTCAGTAATTTTACCATATTTTATCGGCATGAGAACCTTTTATAACACCCTAATCACATTTGTTGTTGTTGCACTTAAGATCACGGCTTTATTTAACAAGAAAATGGCTGTTTTTGTAAAAGGCAGGAAAAATGTATTTGACCAATTGGCATCCAAAATTCGTGCTGAGGATAACGTAATTTGGTTTCACTGTGCTTCTTTAGGCGAATTTGAACAAGCAGTTCCAGTAATTGAAAATGTGAGAAAATTGTATGCTTCTCATAAAATTCTTATAAGTTTTTTTTCGCCTTCCGGTTATGAAATTAAAAAAAACACACCGCTTGCCGATGTGGTCGTTTATCTTCCTATGGACACCAAAAGGAATGTCAAGAAATTTCTATCTCATGCCCATCCGAATATGGTATTTTTTGTGAAATATGAATTTTGGCCGAACTATTTATACCGTTTGAAAGCGCTTCAAATTCCTACTTTCCTAATTTCCGGAATTTTCAGAAAAAATCAATTGTTTTTTAGCAAATATGGAAAATTTATGAGAAAAGCGCTTGATGCTTTCACCTATTTTTTTGTTCAAAATTCAGAATCTCTAAATTTAATTCAATCGTTGGGTTACAAAAATGCTAGCCTTAGTGGAGATACCCGTTTTGATCGCGTTTCTCAACAATTGAAACAAAACAATCACGTAACGTTTACAGAAAATTTTACCAAAGACAGAACAAGCTTAGTTTGTGGAAGTACTTGGCAAGAAGACGAGGCACTTTTACTGGATTTTATAAACAATGCATCGGATGAAGTATGTTTTATTATTGCGCCACATAAAATTGACAAAGAAAAAATCGAATTGTTTAAAAATCAGTTAAAGAAAAAATCGGTGCTATTTTCGGAGGTGAACAAAGAAACGACACTTCAGGAATTTAAAATTCTCATCATTGATTGTATCGGTTTATTAAGCAAACTGTATGCGTATGCTGACATCGCTTATGTAGGTGGCGCAGCCGGAAATACCGGACTTCACAACATTTTGGAACCTGCTACTTTTGGAGTTCCAATTGTAATAGGAAAAAATTATGAGAAATTTCCCGAAGCCATCGAATTAAAAGAAAAAGGAGGTTTATTTTCTGTTTCAACTCCCGAAGAAACAACAGCCATCATGGAAAAATTACTTTATGATATTTCTTTACGAAAGCAGGCGGGAGAAATTTCTGGAAATTATATTCAGAATAATAAAGGTGCCACTGAAAAAATCACAACCTATTTAAAACAGAATTTTATAGAAAAATAATTATTCTTTCGTGTTTAACTGTTTCATTTGTTCTTTCAAGTCCTCCATTGAAGCTTGTAATTGTCTTAACAAACTACTTTCAGCCGAGGAATCTAATCCAAATGTCAATTTGCTGTTTACTTGCCACAATTCCTGAATTTCATCTATTTTCACTTCTATTGGTGCGTACTCCGGATTCACGGAAATCAATCGAAGGACATCAGATTTATGAGGGATTTTCTGTAATTTTTTAACCAAAACAGAATCTTTCAATACCACCACATAAATTCGGTTGTTGGAAATTTCTGAAACAGATGAAACGGATTTTGCCAAAACCCAATCATCCGGGTGAATAATCGGAAACATCGAATCTCCCTCCACCTGAAATCCGCGGTAGGTGGCATTTCTAAATTGCGGTAAAGGGATGTTGAACTGCGGCAAGGATTGATACCAATCGGCATCCTGAACATTATGGGGATATCCGGCAGCCGCTTTTTGATTGACTAGAACCATTTTCTCTGCTCCTTCAGAATCGAGTACAATTACTTTTGGAGTCACAGAATTTGATGCTTTTTTGAGAAATTTCTCATTACTTTTTCCGAAAATCCACAACGGATTAATGCCAAATTTTTCCATCAAAAGAGCCACTACTACGCCACTAATTTTTGTTCTTCCACGTTCAATATCGGCTGTGGTCGATCCGATATTTAATAATTTGGCAAACGATTGTTGGGTATAATTGAGGCTTTCTCGTATTTCTTTAAAACGTCGAGCTTCCATTTATGTAATTTTTATTTTGCTAAAGATACTTAACACTTGGATATTTTCCAAATTTAAACTAGGAATATTTCCATGGCAAAATTTAAACCTTAATTGCTTTTCAATTGGTATTTTATTTATCTTCGTTAGATAATAATCACCAAAAACTCCCTCCAATGAAAAAAATTATACTCTCAATTGCCTTATTTGCAGGTCTTCTTGCTTTTAATTCATCCTGTAGAGAACCCAAAAAAGAAGGTCCTATAGAAATCGAAATCAACGAAAATGAGCTTCACCAATCGACAAAAGAAGCTTTGGATGAAATGGAAAGAAACTTAGAAGAAGCCGGAAAAGAAATCGAAAAAGCGGCTGAAGACGTCGAACGTGAAATTCACGATGCGACTCATTAAACTTGCATAATTTTAAAAAACGTAACTTTTAAAAACCTCCTTGAAATCAAATTTTCAAGGAGGTTTAATTTTTTTAAAAAATATTTACTTCCGGCTCGATTTTAATTTGTGCGAATTCCCATACTTTCTCCTGAATATGCTGTGCCAATTCCAAAATTTCTTTTCCGGTAGCATTTCCATAATTGACCAAAACTAATGCTTGATTTTTATGAACTCCTGCGTCTCCCCACTGCTTTCCTTTAAATCCGGCTTTTTCTATCAACCATCCGGCCGGAATTTTATAATCCAAATCCGAAACTTTATAAAAAGGAGCCTGCGGAAACTTTTCTATAAAAAGTTCAAAAGTTTTTTTATCGACAATCGGATTTTTAAAAAAACTTCCGCTATTTCCAAGCACTTTCGGATCAGGTAATTTGGAACGTCGAATGGAAATAACAGCCTCTGAAATCGCTCTTAAAGTAGGTTCTGTAATTTCTTTTTCAAGCAACACTTTTTGAATGTCTCCGTAAGAGGTATTAATCTTGTGATTTTTAGTCGTTAACCGAAAAGTTACATCAGTAATTACGTATGTATCTTTTAATTCATTTTTAAAAATGGAATCTCGATAGGCAAATCGCATTTCATCTTTAGTGAATATGCGTTCGTCGCAAGTTTCCCTATGAACTGCTGAACAACTTTCAAAAACATCGACTAATTCCACTCCGTAAGCCCCAATGTTTTGAATCGGTGCGGTTCCGACATTTCCGGGAATTAATGAAAGGTTTTCAACTCCTCCGAAGTCATTTTCAATAGCATACAGCACGAATTCATGCCAAATTTCGCCACCACCTATTTTTACCAAAACTGAGGAATCATTTCGCTGAATGATTTCACGTCCCTCTATATTGATGTGAATTACAAGGGCATCAATATCGGAAGTTAACAACATATTGCTGCCACCTCCAAGAATAAAAATCCGCTCGTGTACCTTGCTTTTTAAAGCCTTCTTAAGAGCTTTAACGGAATTTACACTTATAAAATAACGTGCTTTAACGGCTACCCCAAAAGTATTGTAGGACTTTAAGGATTTGTATTCCTCAATTTGCATTAATCTTTGTATTTAGAAAGTGCAATTTTTAATATTTCTACAGCTCTTATTAAACTTTCTTTTTTTAACACATAGGCTATTCGTATTTGGTTTATTCCGACTCCGGGAGTGGAATAAAACCCTGCTGCAGGTGCTACCATAACAGTTTCTCCGTTGTCGTCAAATTTTTCCAACAACCAGCGTGCAAAATCGTCACTATTTTTAACCGGAAGTTCAACAATACAATAAAAAGCACCTTTAGGTTCGCCAACTTTCACACCCGGGATTTCTTTCAATGCATTTACCAAGGTATTCCTGCGATCCTGATATTCATTTATAACTTCGTCAAAATATGATTGCGGAGTTTCCAAAGCTGCTTCACTGGCAATTTGTGCAAATGTGGGGGGACTCAATCGGGCTTGTGCAAATTTTAATGCAGCTTGCATTACCTCTTTGTTTCGAGAAACCAAACAGCCAATTCGCGCACCGCACATGCTATAGCGTTTGGAAACCGAATCGACTATAATTCCGTAATCTGCCATACTTTCTTCTTCAAGAATCGAGTAGTGTTTTGCTCCGTCATATGTGAATTCTCTGTAAACTTCATCCGCCACTAAAAACAGATTGTGTTTTTTCACGATTTCGGCAAGGGTTTGTATCTCTTCTTTCGAATAGAGATAGCCGGTCGGGTTTCCGGGATTGCAAATTAAAATAGCTTTTGTTCGCGGGGTAATCAATTTTTCAAATTCTGAAATTGGCGGAAGTGCAAAATTATCGTCAATTTTAGAAATTACCGGTACGATGGTCACTCCGGCTGCAGTAGCAAAACCGTTATAGTTTGCATAAAAGGGTTCCGGAATGATAATTTCATCACCGGTATCTGCAACAGTTGACATTGCAAATAAAAGTGCTTCACTGCCTCCTGTGGTAACGATGATATCGTTTGCCGAAACGGGAATATTATTTTTTTGATAATAAGCAGCAATTTTTTTTCGATACTCTTCAGAACCTTCAGAACGCGTATATGCCAAAATATCAAGATGATGGTTGGCTACGGCATCCATTGCAATTTCCGGCGATTTTATATCCGGTTGACCAATATTGAGATGGTATACGATTTTCTTTTCTTTATAGGCTTGTTCCGCAAAGGGAGCCAACTTCCGAATGGGCGATTCGGGCATACTTTGTCCTTTTTTTGATACTGATGGCATAACTTTCTTGTTTAAAAATCGAGGGTGTAAAAATAGCGATTTATTTAAGTGAAACAGCACCATCAATCAGCATTCCCGATTCACCAAAAATTTCTTACAAAAAAACCGCTTATTAGAGCGGTTTTCTTAAATGATTATATTTGAAAAACTATTAAAAGCTTAACTTTTTTCAAGCACACTTGAAGGTGCATTCTTTACTTCTCCGGTAATTTTTAAGGCCTTCATTGATTCATCGGCATTTGAAATAACAGTGATGGTACGACGAATGGGACCAACGCGATTGGTATCGTATTTTACTTCAATAGTACTGCTTTCACCGGGAGCAATAGGACCGGTTGGTCGTTTTGGAACCGTACATCCGCAACTTGATTTAACGTCGGAAATTACTAAAGGAGCATCACCGGTATTGGTAAAATGAAATGTGCGAACACCATCACTACCTTTAATAATAGAACCATAATCAATGGTTTCCTCTTGAAATGTTATTTTTGCTTGTTGCGCCTGAATATTCATTCCAAAAAAGGCAACAAGGGCAAAAAGGATTAATTTCTTCATGATTTTTTAGATTTTAATACTGCTAAAATAGAAAACTTTCAAATAATGAGCAAAAGAAGCATGCGACTTTTTATATAAATCAATATATAGCTACTTTTGCAACCGTAAAAAAATATTTTTTGTATGTCATTAGATACCAAATATCGCGCTATAGAAATCGAATCAAAATGGTATAAGTACTGGATGGAAAATAATTATTTTCATTCAGAAGTTGATGAGCGAACACCGTATACCATTGTAATTCCCCCTCCAAACGTAACGGGCGTGTTACATATGGGACATATGTTGAACAACACCATTCAAGATGTGCTTATTCGTCGTGCGCGATTAAAAGGTTTTAATGCTTGCTGGGTACCGGGCACCGACCACGCCTCTATTGCCACTGAAGCCAAAGTAGTGGCTAAATTAAAATCAGAAGGAATTGATAAATCTGAGTTAACGCGCGAAGAATTTTTGGAACACGCTTGGGACTGGACGCATAAGCACGGCGGAATCATTTTAGAACAACTCAAGAAACTGGGAGCTTCATGTGATTGGGAACGTACCAAATTCACCATGGACGAGGATATGTCTGCATCAGTGATTCAAGTTTTTATCAATTTATATCAAAAAGGGAAAATTTATCGCGGATACCGTATGGTTCATTGGGATCCAGAAGCGAAAACAACGTTATCTGATGAAGAAGTTTTTTATGAAGAAACGCAAGGAAAATTGTATTATCTCAAATATAAAATTGAAGGTTCCGATGAAGAATTAACCATCGCCACTACCCGTCCCGAAACTATTTTTGGTGACACCGCAGTGTGTATTAATCCCGAGGACGAACGTTTTAAACATCTTAGAGGAAAAAGAGCAATTGTACCAATTACAAATCGCGTAGTTCCGATTGTTGAAGATTCTTATGTGGATCCTGAATTTGGTACCGGATGTTTAAAAATTACTCCGGCACACGATGAAAATGACAAACTTATAGGAGAAAGACACCAACTGGAAATTATTGACATCTTCAATGAGGATGGAAGTTTAAATAAAAACGGACTTCACTATGAAGGAAAAGACAGATTTGTAGTGAGAAAAGAAATCACCGCTGAATTAACAGCGCTTGGACTTCTTGAAAAAATTGAAAATCACACTCATAAAGTCGGCAAAAGTGAACGCACAGGAGCCGTGGTAGAACCTCGGTTGAGCCACCAGTGGTTTTTGAAAATGAAAGAACTCGCGCAACCGGCCTTAGAAGCAGTCCTTAACAAAGAAGTCAACTTAATTCCGGAGAAGTTTATAAACACCTATCGTCATTGGATGGAAAATGTTCGCGACTGGAACATTTCGCGTCAATTGTGGTGGGGACATCAAATTCCGGCTTATTATTACGGTCAAGAAAAAGACGATTTTGTAGTAGCAAACTCCATAGAAGAAGCCTTAAAATTAGCAAAAGAAAAAACTGACAATCAGAATTTAAAAGAAACCGATCTCACTCAAGATCCGGATGTTCTCGACACTTGGTTCTCTTCGTGGTTATGGCCGATCACTGTTTTTAATGGAATATTAGAGCCTGACAATCCTGAAATCAACTATTATTACCCAACAAATGATTTGGTAACTGCACCCGAAATTTTATTTTTCTGGGTAGCACGAATGATAATTTCCGGTTATGAATATCGCAACGAAAAACCGTTTCACAACGTTTATCTGACCGGAATTGTTCGCGACAAAATGCGTCGTAAAATGAGCAAATCCTTAGGAANNGTGTAGGGATGCTTTTAAGTTCACCCGCCGGCAACGATTTGATGTTTGATAAAGAGCTTTGTAAACAAGGCAGCGGTTTTGTCAATAAAATATGGAATGCGTTTCGCCTAGTAAAAGGTTGGAAGGTAGATTCAAACAAAAAACCATCTTCTACAGATTCTCTGACAATTAAATGGTATGAAAACCGTTTTCAACAAATGCTTGTGGAAATTGAAAACAATTATGATAAATACCGTATCAGCGACGCTTTAATGTCCACTTACAAATTGATTTGGGATGATTTCTGTTCCTGGTTTTTAGAAATGATAAAACCTGCCTATAGCGAATCAATTTCAGAAGAAACTTATTTAAAAGTTATCGAGTTATTCGAAGCAAATTTGAAAATTCTGCATCCTTTTGTGCCTTTTGTAACCGAAGAAATTTGGCAACAAATAGCGAAACGCGATGTTTCAGAGGCATTAATAATTTCAACTTGGCCCGAATCAAAAGTCTATGACAAAAAATTAATTAAAGATTTTGAATTCGTAATGGATGTTATTTCCGGAATTCGCAACATTCGCAAAGACAAAAACATCTCGTTTAAAGATACACTTACATTGAAAATAATTAATCGGGAAAAACTTTCTAATCAGTTTGACGGAATTATTTCCAAATTAACCAATTTGGATCAGATTGACTATGTAACTGAAAAACCGAAAGGAGCAATGACTTTTCGAGTAAAGAGTAATGAATATTTCATTCCGCTAGTTGGCGCCGTTAATCTCGATGAAGAACGCGAAAAACTTTTGGAAGAATTAAAATATGCCGAAGGATTCTTAAAAAGTGTTCAAAAGAAATTAAGCAATGAACGTTTTGTTTCCGGAGCTCCTGAAAAAGTAGTGGCTTTAGAACGTCAAAAAGAAGCAGATACTTTGGCAAAAATTGAAACTTTAAAAGCTAGTTTAAAAACGTTACAGTAAACAATCAAACAAAAATAAACGGTCTGAAATTCAGACCGTTTATTTACAATATCTTTTAATTCAAACTTAAAATCTTATTTAGCTTTTTTTTGTTCTTTAGATTTAAAATACGCTTCTACGTTTTCAATGTAAAGAATTTTAGCTTCTTCGGGTGTAATATCTCTGGTTTGAAACAATGCATTGAGTTTAAAAGCATTAATAAGTGGGTTGTCGCTTCTGGGGGAATGAGAATCATGGGTAGCCCGCTTGTAATATGCATAAAGTCGCAATAAAACATCTGCGGGAAAAGGATCGGTGTACGCATTGATTCGCTCCACTGCTTTACGAAATGCGATGTCGATTTCTTCTTTATTCATCTGATTATTTTTCTGCTAAAACCGTTACTCCTCCCTTCACTTTCTGTTGAAGCGTTATGTTAATTTTGGCATCGAGCGGCAAAAACACATCTACTCTGGAACCAAATTTTATAAAACCACTGTCTTCTCCCTGAATAACCTCATCGTTCACATTTGCATAATTTACAATCCTTTTTGCCAATGCACCGGCTATTTGCCGGTAGAGCACATCGCCAAAAACTTCATTGTTTACGACCACAGTCGTACGTTCATTCTCTTCTGAAGCTTTTGGATGCCAAGCCACCAAATATTTGCCCGGATGATATTTACTGAAAACAACTTTCCCACCGACAGGATGTCGGGTTACGTGTACGTTTATTGGTGACATAAATACTGAAATTTGGAGCCGCTTGTCTTTAAAATACTCACTTTCGTACACTTCTTCTATGACCACAATTTTTCCATCAACCGGTGATAGCACGTGATTCGGATTGATTAAAAAATTTCGTTTTGGATTTCTGAAAAATTGTAGTATCAGAACCAAAAAAACCAATAATAACAAGAGCACTCCCCTTCGAATGTTTGGAGTTTCAATAAAATTATTGGCTACCACGGCAAGTCCGACGACTATAAACAACGTGAAAATGATAATCTTAAAACCTTCTTTATGAAACATAATTTGCAATTAATAAAAATGCATATACAAAAGGACTTGCATAGATAATACTGTCAAGTCTGTCATAGATTCCGCCATGTCCGGGCATAATAGTTCCACTGTCTTTAACGCCTGCCTGACGTTTAATCTTGGATTGGATAAGATCTCCGATGGTTCCAAATATCGCAATAATTACGGCCAACACAATCCAAACCCACAAGTTGTCTAACGGTTTTTCCATATATTCCGATTGGTTGGTCAAGAAATAAATCACTAAACCGGCTATAATTGCACCTGTCATGCCTCCAAAAAAACCTTCGATGGTTTTCTTTGGAGAAATTCGTTCTAACAATTTATGTTTTCCAAAACTTTTACCAATGAGATATGCAAATGTATCATTCGCCCAAATTAAAACAAATACAAAAATTATCAAATGTGGCGAAAAATCATTGTTAATGGTAGGAATTAATGTCAAAAACACAAAACCTCCGATGATGTAAAAATACGTCAGAATGTGCTTTCTGTTTTCAAATATTTGAATCTTGTTTGTCCACAGCAAATCTTTTAAAAGATAACTGTTCACAAATATTGTCAGCACCAAGAATAACTTCACTCCTTGCACCGGAAATTCATTCCACCCAATAAAATAAAATGCTAAAATCAGTACTAAATAAGCAAAAATACTAGGGACACGTACAAGTTTTACAAATTCATTCACGGTGAGAATTGCCATCATGAAAAAAAGTCCCAAAAACCATTCTCGAGAAGCGAACATCGCGAGAATAATAATCGAAACATATAACACACCGGAAATGGTGCGCAAGACAATTTCACTCATGCTTATAGATCTTCCAACAACAGTAAATATAGATTTTTAGAACTGCTTCCGTAACTCATAAAATCATCTTCGGATTCTTTAATTTTAAAATGTTGTATGGTGGTAATATTACTTGGAATGGTTCCCGAACGTTTTGTATTTATAATGCGTAGTCCGTCACTTAGTGTTTCTACTATTTGGCTTGTGGTAGCAAAAATTATCACATCTTCCGGCAAATCTCCTAACTTTTTTTCTCTCATTTGTCTGGAAGATAACATTATTTCTCCGCGATGTGCAATTAACGCTTCACAAGTTGAAAATAAAAATTTACTTTCAGCGTTGTTGGTAAAATTAAGATTAAACCCGTCAAACCGTTGCATCAATTGTTTGTCATAACAAAAGACATCTTGTTCATACCAATCGTTCTCCAGTAAAATATTGTCAAAAGCATCCAAAATTTCATTCCAATCTTCACAATAGATAAACTTTCCTCCGTTTCGTTTAAAGTTCAACATGAACTTTTCATCAGCGGGGACAGTTTCTTCCGGATAATAACTACTTTGTTCGGAGGTTTCCGATTTTTTCGTCTTGTCATCCGGCTTGTAATTTGGATTTAGCAGCCTTTTAAATAGACGCATGAAAAAGTTTTTGATAATTGATGACAATATTATATTTCCTCAAAGATAAAAAAATCTTACAGAACTATTGTAATCGAACACTTATTCATTTTCAGTACGCTCACTCGGTGTATTATTCTCAGAATTATGAGGTTCATCTGAAGAAATTGTTTCCACCGAAGATCTACTGACTAATTTAGGTTGCTCAAAAGGTCTTTCCCCGAATATTTTTTCTAAATCATCTTTGAATATAACTTCTTTTTCCAAGAGCACTTCTGCCAGTTCTGTCAACTTATCTTTATTATCTTCAAGGATTTGAATGGCTCGTTGATATTGTTCTTCGACAAGATTTGAAATTTCCTTATCAATTAACTCCGCAGTTTTCTCACTGTACGGTTTGGTGAAATTATATTCGGATTGCCCCGAACTGTCATAATATGTAAGGTTTCCGATTCTTTCATTCAATCCGTAAATGGTAACCATGGCACGCGCTTGTTTGGTTACTTTTTCCAAATCATTTAACGCACCGGTCGAAATCCGATTAAAAATCACCTTTTCGGCAGCTCTTCCGCCTAGGGTAGCACACATTTCATCTAACATTTGCTCAGGGTGAATAATCAATCTTTCTTCCGGCAGATACCAAGCAGCTCCCAAGGATTGTCCTCGGGGAACGATGGTTACTTTTACTAAAGGCGCCGCGTGTTCAAGCATCCAACTGACAGTAGCGTGACCTGCTTCGTGAAATGCAATGGCGCGTTTTTCATCGACGGTCATTATTTTATTCTTCTTTTCCAATCCTCCGACAATTCGATCTACTGCATCCAGAAAATCTTGCCTGTCAACTGCTTTTTTTCCGTTTCGTGCTGCGATTAAAGCTGCTTCATTACACACATTGGCAATATNNGTGGACGCAGGTGCACTTTAAAAATCTCACCACGCTCAATCAGGTCGGGAAGTTCAACATGAATCTGACGGTCGAAACGGCCGGCACGCATAAGTGCCCTGTCAAGGATATCAGCCCTGTTGGTTGCAGCTAAAATAATAACACCACTGTTTGTGTCAAACCCATCCATTTCGGTAAGCAGCTGATTAAGTGTGTTTTCCCTTTCATCATTTGAGCCGAAACTTGGATTTCTTCCACGTGCACGCCCAATTGCATCAATTTCATCAATAAATATTATAGACGGCGCTTTGTCTTTCGCTTGTTTAAACAAATCTCTTACGCGAGAGGCTCCTACACCAACAAACATTTCGACAAAATCCGAACCGGATAAAGAAAAGAACGGAACTTGGGCTTCACCTGCCACCGCTCGGGCGAGTAACGTTTTTCCTGTTCCCGGAGGACCTACCAACAATGCCCCTTTTGGAATTTTCCCTCCCAAAGAAGTGTATTTGTGAGGGTTTTTTAAGAAATCTACAATTTCCTGAACCTCCTCTTTGGCACCTTCCAATCCGGCTACGTCTTTAAAAGTGGTTTTAATATCTGTTTTTTCATCGAAAAGTCGGGCTTTGGATTTTCCGATATTGAACAATTGCCCTCCCGGTCCGCCTCCGGCACCTGCAGACATCCGACGCATTATAAAAATCCATATTGCAATCAGAATGACAAAAGGCAACATTCCGATAAGAATATCTCCCCACAAATTGGTCTCGGTGTGCCATTCCATTTTTGTGGTGAGATCATTTTCTTCTTTTATTTGTCTGAATGAATTTTCAAAGTTTTGTAAATCTCCAAATTCAAACTGAAAATCAGGTTTTTCTTGAGAAGAAGTCAGCAAGGAAGGTGTGGTGACTCCCGAATCATCATCTTTTTTGGCTTCATCAGTCAAAAATATTTTGGCTATTTTCTTGTTGGTGATGACCAAAACTTTACGAACCTCACCTTTTTTTAGGTGTTCTTCAAATTGTGCTTGATTCGTTTTTCGGGGTTGATCCCACCCGCCTCCAAAAAATTGGATTCCAAAAAACAATAAGATTATCGCTGCGTAAATCCAATAATAATTTGGTCTTGGTTTACGAGGTTCTTCTTTTTTATTATTCTTATTTTGTCCCGCCATATTTGGGTGTATAATCTTAATTAATGGTTTCTATTTTTACTGTTTTCGCATCTCCCCACAATCCTTCAATATCATAAAACTCACGAATGTGACGCTGAAATACGTGAACAACTACGTGCACGTAATCCATTAAAATCCATTCGGCATTGTCGGTTCCTTCCACATGCCATGGTTTTTCCTGGAGCGTTTTACTGACGGTTTTCTGAATTGAGTTTACAATAGCATTGACGTGCGTATTGGATGTCCCATTGCTGATTATAAAATAATCGCAAACAGTATTTTCTATATCACGAAGATCGAGAATTTGAATGTCCTGACCTTTTACATTTTCAATTCCATGGATTATTTGAGTGATTAGTTGATCTGTTTCTTTTTGATTTTTTTGCATTAATTATTTTCCTTTTCGATTTGGCAAAGTTATTACATTTTTGCTTTCTTGACACATTGAAATGCAACTCTATTAAACTTCTGATTAAACGTCATGAACATAATCAAACTTAATGCCATCAATTCTACCAATTCCTTTTTAAAAGAATTGATAAAAAATCAATCGGTTCCGGATGAAACCATCGTCATTGCCGAACATCAAACTTCGGGACGGGGTCAACGTGGGAACTCATGGTATTCAACTGCATCGGAAAGTATAACATTCAGTATTTACAAAGAGTTCAACAGCTTAACTGCTGAAAATCATTTTAAAATTGCCATGGCGGTTTCCTTGGCTTTGATACGTGAATTTGAAAACTGTAAGATTCCACAATTAAACATTAAATGGCCTAACGACATTCTGTCAGACCGTAAAAAAATCGCCGGAATTTTAGTGGAAAATACACTTATTTATAAAAACATCACCCATGCAGTCATCGGAATTGGCATCAACGTCAATCATGACTCCTTTCCGAATCTGCCACAAGCAGGTTCTTTAAAATCGCAAGGAGGGAAAAAAATCGACAAGGAAAAGTTACTCCATCAATTGATTTCCGGGTGTCTCGTGCATTTAAATCAAATGGAAACAAGACCTTTTTCGCATTTGCAAAAACAATATGAAAAGCATCTATTTCAAAAAGACAAAATTTCTGTTTTTGAGACTATAGCAGACGGAGAACGTTTTAACGCCATCATCCGAGGAGTTAACAGTAGCGGATTTTTAATGATCGAGACCTCATCCGGTTTTTTGAAACAGGTAGGACTAAAAGAACTCCGTCTTTTATATTAAATTATAGTTTTTGCAAATTGTCAGTCAATTTATCCATAAATTTAGAAAGCGGACTTTTTGCCATAATTGCCATCATTGCATTTAGTTTGCCGTCAAACAGCAATTCTATAGACGCTTCATTTTCAGACACTTCTTGAATATTTCCGGTAATCGTAAATGGAATATTATCGCTTACAGAACCGAGCACTACCTTGTTTGGTTTTTGAATTTCTTTTAATTCTAGTGCGATATCGGGCATCCCTTTTAAAGCAAAAACGAAACTTTTATCGCTTAGCATTTCAAATTTTGTGGTGTTTTCCGGCATCAATTTTTCAAAATTGGATACATTTCCCAAGAAGTCACACAATGCATCGGCAGATTTTTGAACCTGAACTCTTTTACTGTTTAATTTCATAGCTTTTCATTTTTAAGATTTATTTTCCCCAAGTATCCGGATGCTCCCTCCATGTGGCGAGAAGTTTCATTTCATCTTCATTGATATATCTTGACTTTTCAGCTTCTTTCAGCAAGGCTTCATAATTGCTTAAGGTATGAAGTTCCACATTTTTTTGTTCAAAATTTTGTTTTGCTTTGTCAAAGCCGTAACTAAAAATAGCAAACATCCCTTTTATTGTTGCATTTGCTTCTCGAAGCGCATCAACCGCTTGCAAACTGCTTTTTCCGGTACTCACAAGATCCTCAATCACCACCACCTGAGTATTTGCCTGAAGATAGCCTTCTATTTGATTTTTTCGACCGTGACTTTTAGGTTCCAGTCTTACATAACAAAAAGGAACATTCAAATAATCGGCAACAAGTGCACCGATTCCGATAGCACCGGTTGCAATTCCGGCAATCATCTCAGGTTTCCCATAAACCATTTCGATTTGCTTGGCGAGATTTTCTCTAATATAATTCCGAATTGGCGGATAGGAAAGAATAATCCTGTTATCACAATAAATAGGCGATTTCCATCCTGAAGCCCATGTAAAAGGATTTTGAGGTTGCAATTTTATTGCATTAATTTGCAATAATAATGCAGCAGTTTTTTGCGCTGTTTCTTTATTTAAAGTCATGCTGCAAATGTATAAAGTTTTCGTTAAAGATATTCCTATAATTCTATCAACGCAAAAAAAGATAGACGCTAACTATCACTCCATCCCGTTAGAACAAGTACGAATAAAGAAAATAATAAAATCTTTATACTCGGGCAAAGTTGCTCATATCAACATCTACCACAAAAATCCTGAAAAGTTAGAATATCTACTTCGAAAAAAACTTAAATCCGTTGAAGCTGCCGGTGGCGTAGTGTATAATGAAAATGGAGACGTGTTGTTTATCAGACGGAATAAAAAATGGGATTTACCAAAAGGAAAAATTGAAAAAGGAGAATCATTT
>LSQX01235560.1_pt1 | contig 17658 bp, 19 predicted proteins | sample 654561 | NCBI WGS metagenome assembly LSQX01 (sample SAMN04489861, study PRJNA283612) | anaerobic digester metagenome | isolation source: 4 biogas reactors fed with cattle manure at either 37C or 55C with and... | place: Denmark: Kongens Lyngby | collected 2014
GCCATGAAGATGGAAAATGAGATCTTTGCGGGTAGATCAGGCGTCGTAACGCATATAGCAGTAGAGAAGGGAGCCTCGGTCAATACCGGAGATCTCCTAGTATCCATCGAACCGGCATAAAGGAGGGGACGACTTTCCGTGCAAGAAGCAGTCGTCGAGTTCCTGTACAGTACAGGCTTTGCGGTCCTGACGTGGAAAGAACTCGTTATGTTCGCTATCGCAGGATGCCTAATGTACCTGGCTATAGTAAAGAAATTTGAGCCGCTGCTCCTTCTTCCAATCTCTTTTGGAATGCTCCTGGCAAACCTGCCAGCCGCCGGCCTGATGGCCGGACCGGAAAATGGAGTTGTCGGAGGGTTGCTCTACTACCTGTACCAGGGCGTGAAGTTAGGCATATACCCGCCACTCATATTCCTGGGCGTGGGCGCGATGACCGACTTTGGGCCCCTGCTTGCTAATCCGTCTACGATCTTCCTGGGGGCCGCCGCCCAGTTCGGAATCTTCATTACATTCATGGGCGCACTGCTCCTGGGCTTCAGCCCGGCTCAAGCAGGATCCATTGGCATTATCGGCGGGGCAGACGGCCCCACGGCAATCTTCGTCACCAGCAGGCTGGCGCCGGAATTGCTTGGTCCGATTGCCATCGCGGCCTACTCATACATGGCCCTGGTCCCGATAATTCAGCCGCCTATCATGCGAGGCCTCACAAGCAAGAAGGATCGCCAGATAGTAATGGAACAGCTTCGACCTGTGTCCAAGAAGGAGAAGATACTCTTCCCCATCATCGTGACTATCGTGGTCGGGCTGATGCTGCCGTCAGCGGCGACCCTCGTGGGATGCTTGATGCTCGGAAACCTGTTCCGCGAATCCGGAGTTGTCGACAGGCTCTCCAAAACAGCCCAGAACGAGTTGATCAACATAGTCACTATATTCCTGGGGCTTACTGTGGGAGCCACGGCCAACGCTGACAGTTTCCTGTCTTGGCAGACCATAAGCATAATCCTGTTGGGGCTTGTGGCGTTTGCAGGTGGCACTGCAGGCGGGGTATTGCTGGGCAATCTAATGTGTAAACTGACAAAAGGCAAAGTCAACCCGCTTATCGGAGCAGCAGGCGTGTCAGCCGTTCCCATGGCGGCCCGCGTAGTACAAACAGTCGCTCAGGACGAAAAACCAGGCAACTTCCTGCTGATGCACGCGATGGGGCCAAACGTCGCAGGAGTCATAGGTTCTGCAATAGTGGCAGGAGTCATGTTGTCAAGGTTTGGATAGTCGTTCGATTGCCACCTCGGCGGCGCGTCCGCATGATGTTCGAAGGTGAATCATCCCCCGCTCCCCCAGGCCGACGTTGGGCCGGGCGAACGGGGGTTTTCTCGTCTTTCCGCCGCCGAGCGAAAGGGGGTTCGGCGATCCTCTATCCTTTGGGGATCTCTGGGAGTATCTCGATCTCAAGCACTCAGGTCGTGGGCAGCGTCCGTAACCTGGAACAGGACCCCGCCAGCTTCTGCTTCTACCGCATTGCGCGGTCGATTTCAAACACGAACGTGTAGAAATCGTGGAGCATCGATCCGAGTATGCGCAATGCCTCATTGTCGCACAAGCGGAAACCGCCAATGGTCTCTGTTCCTATTTCGGGATAAAGGTTATGTCCCGACATCTGATCAATGAGGCGACTAAGGTTCTCTCGTTCCTTGGCTATTCGGGCCTGAATCACCAGGTAATCCTCTGGTTTCAAATGCGGATCCCCCTCTCCCGCGCATGCTCAATCAAAGTGTCTGCCGCATCTTCAATGCACACGACACTAAGGTCAAAAGGGCCGGCTATCTCGTCGGCCGTGACGTACATTTCCCAGTAATCGCCCCTGAACCCTTCAACGAGGATATCTATGTCTGACCTGTCGTGGAAGCAAGCTTCAGAGAGGGATCCATACAGCGTGACCGCAGACGCCGAATAGCGAGTTCTTAGAAGATCAGCAATGCGATGCGCCCTTTTCATCGCATCGGCCTTAGCAAGCTCGGCACGCTCCTCCGACCGCCGGAATACCGCCTCCCGAATTTCAGGCACATTCCATCCATGAATTCCGTCATCGACCACGGTCACACCCCCCAATAAGAATTGTAGCCCGTCCATAAGCTGTGGCGCAAACTGCGGATGCGCTCCACTCATACCCACTCAGCTAAATCCACACTCGCACAAGCAAGTTTCCCCACCATCGACATGATTCCTGCATCGAAAAGCGGCCTCGCAGAAATCACGTTCATGCATTCGGCGACAAGATACGTGCCGTTGCCACACCACAGCGGTCCCCCGCCCGCAACCTACGTTGATGTGCGCCCCCTTGTGCGCCAGACGGTAGGGCCCACTGCAACATCTTCTACAAAAACAAGCCCCCAGCCTCGTAATGCCGCACAAGGCCAAGGGGCTTCAATTGCTCCAGCCGCGCTGGAATCAACTTGGAGATCGCAGCCTCGCGCGCTAAATCCCCATAGGCGGAGGCCCAAAGCTGAAGGATAGTTGCACAAATGGGAGTCCCGCAGTCTTCATTGGGCCATCAAATGAGTCCCGGAAGCTCATCCCATCCATCCAACCAGTCGGGCTGTAAAAGAAGGAATAGCCTCCTGTGATTGTGACATCAATGACTTTCGATAGAGGGAACGCGATGGATGCCTGGGGCTGGGCCAAGAGGTAAGGCCGCCAGACCGTGGCTGAGCTCGCCGCACCTAAGGCTTCGTCAAAATCGGAGATCATGCCTCGCTTTGTGGCCAGGGACGCCATTCCGCCCCCGAGCACTGCGCCTAGTCCGACATGGGTTTTGGGAGTGCTCACAACGCCGTATTCAACCATGATTCCCGCGTAGTTCAGCGCAAGAGTGGCAGTCTTCGGCTCCTCTTCATCAGTAGGCTCCGACATTGCTTCTCCTCCAGCACCCCATGCTCCTATGGACCACCTGCTATCCCCCAATCCGACGAGTCCATGGCCTCCCCACGTAAGCATGCCGCCGGGAAGCTTGTTGAACGCTGCATCAACAAGCGATTCGTTCAGGTCATCAACATTGAGGAATACCCATCCCACAGAGTTTCCGCCACCGCCAACCTGCGCAGAGCAGACGCCTGCAACTGCAAGAATGAGGGCTGCGGCGGCAATCATGCATACACTGACTTTCCGAAGTCTTCTCATATAAATCATCTTCTCCTCTACTTCACTTGCGTTCGCAAAGTTCTATCAAAACTCCGCCTGTGGCTTTAGGATGAAGGAAAGCAATCCGAGCTCCACCCGCTCCGTAGCGGGGTTTCTCATCGATCAGCCTTATTCCCTTGGCCCTCATCACATCGAGCGCCTCGTCAATATCGTCAACCCTCAATGCTATGTGCTGGATTCCCTGCCCCCGCTTCTCTATGAACCTGGCAATCGGGCCCTCAGGATCAGTCGATTCAAGAAGCTCTATCTCAGTGTCACCAATGGGAAGAAACGCCACCTTCACCTTCTGTTCTTCCACTACTTCAGTCCCCTGAAGCTCAAGCCCGAACGTGTCTGTGTACAGCTTGAGCGCCTCGTCAAGATTTGACACCGCAATTCCTATATGATCTACCGATTTGACCAAACCAGTCCCCTCCCGCGAATCTACTTTACTATCATCTCATACAGCTTATCCCCTGCCGAGTATGGATCTATCTCCCTACGGGCCACCTTCCAGCCTAGTTCCTCAGCGGCCGCAAACGTCTCACTATCATCCGTCAGCCCGCGCCAGATCTTCCCCGACGCAATCTGCATGGTCTCCGAACGCGCCCGGCGGAGTCTCCGGGCATCGAGCTCACCTGCGTCTGCCAGGAAACGCATATGATCATCGCATGCATCAAAGAGCTCCGCTACGCCCTCGCCGGTTTCGGCCAAGGTCTGGAGGATCGGAGGATGCCAGACGATCGTGGCTGCCTCTTCTTGCGATCCTTCATCCCTTTGGGCAGCAGCGCCCGCCGCCGCAAATGCTGAAACTCCATGGTGCCCCACGTATCTGCCAGGTCGGCCTGGGCTGCCAGTGCCCCCCTTGTTGGACGCCATTGAACTGAGCTCCAGAGCTATTCGAATCTCGGCCACGACCCTTTCCACGCCAGGGCGGTCCTTCTTGTTTACTGCAAATACATCGCCAATCTCCATTATGCCAGCCTTTATGACCTGGATATCATCGCCGAGCCCGGGCACCTGCACCAGCACAACAGTGTCGGCGATCGAAGCAATCTCCACTTCGGACTGCCCGACGCCTACAGTCTCGACAATCACATAATCGTAACCTGCCGCATCCAGAACATCCACCGCGCCTGAAGTCGCACGCGACACCCCGCCGAGCTGGCCTCTGGTGCCCATGCTTCTTATGAAAACTCCATCATCCAGAGCATGCCGCTGCATTCGAAGGCGGTCTCCCAGGAGCGCTCCGCCTGTGAACGGGCTCGTAGGGTCGACCGCTACTATGCCTACTGTTTTCCCGCGTTCCCTGCATACAACAGCCATCTTGTCGACCAGGGTGCTTTTTCCCGATCCGGGCGGCCCGGTAATTCCTATGATATGGGCTTTACCCGTGTACGGGTAGATCTCCGAATACAGCTCCTCAAATCCGGGAGCGCAGTCCTCGACGATGGATATGAGCCGCGAAACCGCCCGGATATCCCCGGCGAGAGCCCGGCCCACGACTTCCTCTCGGTCCATGCCTACGCCCGCCTCTTCACGTTCTCTTCTATGAACCTTACCGTTTCCGACGTAGTCGTTCCAGGAGTGAATATGTCGGCTATTCCGCACTCTTTCAGAGCGGGAATGTCTTCCTCGGGGATGATGCCCCCGCCCACAACAAGAATGTCGTCGACTTTTCGCTCACGGAGCAAATCCATGACCTTTGGAAACAGGACATTATGTGCGCCCGAGAGTATCGACATCGCGATGACGTCCACATCTTCCTGGATGGCCGCCGCCACAATCTGCTCCGGCGTTTGCCTGAGCCCTGTATATATCACTTCCATGCCTGCGTCACGAAGAGCGCGCGCCACAACCTTGGCACCCCTGTCGTGCCCGTCAAGGCCCGGTTTTGCGACCAAAACTCTGATCTTCCTGCCTGTATCAGTACCCATGCTGTCGCCCATTCTCCCTTCCTGCTAGTAGGCCCCTGAGGGCTTGTATTCTCCGAATACGCCGCGCAGCGTGTCGCAGATCTCTCCCAGAGTCGCATATTCCCTGACTGCCTCGAGAATGTATGGCATGAGGTTCTCTGTTCCTTCAGCCGCAGCCTTCAACGCCTCAAGGCTCTTTGCCACAGCCTCACCATTCCGCGTGGCCTTAACGTCCGCCAGCTTCTTGCATTGCAGGTCAGCTACGGCGGGATCGACCTTGAGAAGTCCCTTTGGCGGCTCCTCTTCTATGTGGAACTCATTGACTCCCACAACTATGCGGTCGCCCGACTCTATATCCATCTGGTATCCATAGGCGCTCTCCTCGATCTCGCTCTGTATGAACCCGCGCTCGATGGCCATGGGCGCCCCGCCCATCTCATCGATCCTCCTGATGTAGTCAGCGGCAGCCTCCTCGATCTGGTTGGTAAGCGCTTCTACGTAGTAAGATCCTGCGAGGGGATCGATGGTGTCGGCAACACCGCTCTCATATGCAATGATCTGCTGCGTACGCAGGGCAATCATAACCGACTCCTGGCTTGGAAGAGCCAGGGCTTCATCCCGGGAGTTGGTGTGCAACGACTGCGTGCCTCCCAGAACGGCTGCAAGGGCCTGCAATGCTACTCTGACTATGTTGTTATCGGGCTGTTGCGCCGTGAGAGTAGATCCGCCTGTCTGAGTATGGAACCGAAGCCTCATGGACTTCTCCTTCTTGGCTCCGAATCTCTCCTTCATGATCCTGGCCCAGAGCCTTCTAGCAGCCCTGAACTTCGCAACCTCTTCGAAAAGGTCATTATGGGCCGCGAAGAAGAACGACAACCTTGGAGCAAACTCATCCACGTCGAGCCCTGCATCGATGGCCGCCTGGACATAGGCAATGCCGTCAGCGAGTGTAAAGGCAAGTTCCTGCACTGCAGTGGCCCCCGCCTCCCTGATGTGGTAACCGCTGATGCTGATTGTGTTCCAGTTGGGAATCTTTGCTGAGCAAAACTCGAATGTGTTGGTTATGAGACGCATTGAAGGTTTCGGCGGGAAGATGTAGGTGCCTCGGGCAGCATACTCCTTGAGGATGTCATTCTGAATAGTGCCTTTGAGCTTCTCAGGCGGAACCCCCTGCTTCTGGGCTACTGCGATATACATGGCCAGGAGAACTGCCGCCGGCGCGTTGATCGTCATTGATGTGGAGACCCGGTCCAGCGGAATCTGGTCAAAAAGGATCTCCATGTCAGCAAGGGAGTCAATCGCAACCCCGACTTTCCCGACTTCCCCTAACGCAAGCTCATGGTCGGAGTCGTATCCAATCTGAGTGGGCAGGTCAAACGCAACTGAAAGCCCGGTTTGCCCCTGTTTCAACAAGTACCTGTAACGTTCGTTCGACTCCTCCGCCGTGGCGAACCCTGCATACTGCCGCATGGTCCACAAGCGTCCCCTGTACATTGTGGGCTGAACTCCGCGGATGTAGGGATACTCTCCAGGAAAGCCCAGGTCCTTAAGATAGTCGATGCCCTCTGTGTCCAACGGTGTGTACACGGGCTGGACCTCAATCCCAGACGTCCCCTTGAATTCTTCTTTCCTCTCAGGAAATCTGGAGCAGGTCTTGGCGTAGGTCGTGCTCTTCCAGCGATCCAGCTCGCCCTTGAGACTGCTTTGGTTCAATTCAACTATCCCTCCAACATTGACGTGCACGGGACACCGCAATCGCCTGAAGGCGAAAGTGGTGCGCCCTACTTCAATATTCCACACTATCCCCCCGTTTACCTGCCAGCCCTAGCTGCCTGCGGTAGGGTCGTGGCAGGGTCACAACATGACCGCTACCTTCAGCTTTCGAGTCGTAGTCCGTGCCCGATCCGTGCTCAATTCGTGCTCAATTCGTGCTCGATCCGTGCTCGACCCGTTCTCGATCTGTTCTCGATCCGATGGCGAGTGTGTCTTGCCATAAACAACCTTATGTGGTAATCTCTTGGTGAGTATCCGGGGAGGGGGCCATGACAACATGTCGTTTCAGCAACACATTCATGCCGTTGTTCCCAATGCGCTGGCCACAGACGAGCAGCTCTCTCATACCGCTGTGCGTTTGTTCAACTTGATGCAAAACCGCCAATTTCGCTCACGAGCCGAGCTGGTCCGGGAAACACACATGGCTCGTGCAACCGTGTTCCGCGCTTTCTCCCAGCTTAAATCGGCTGGCTGGGCTGTCGAGACACGAAACGCCAGAACCAATAAGAGGGTTTTAGCAGCTTCGTTGCCCACGAGAGTGCAGCAGCAAATTGCCGATCTCATAGAAGGCGATCGCTTTAATGTGACGTATGTTGGAGAATGGTTGATGCAATGCTGGCTCGATGCCCTGGTCAACTCATTGGACTACCTCGACAATGCAAGGCCCAGCTGGGTTCGGAACATCGAATCAGGGCGGCGCATGGAATTCGACAGACACTATAGAAATCCACCTGTTGCATTCGAATTTCAAGGGCCGCAGCATTTCGTGACAACGCAAGAGTTCGCCGATAAAGAAAAGCAACAAGAGCAACAAAGGCGGGATGACCGCAAAGCAGGCATATGCGCCAGACATCATGTCAGGTTCGTGGAAATCACAGCCGGCGACCTTGCCCTGGATCGAATGTTGGCCTGCATCCCACTCGAGCTGCCACTGAGACCTTATAACGAAAACCAGCCGATAATACGGACACTGGCCCGGCTCAGTGATGGATACTACAAGACTACGGCTCGATAATGCAGCCCATCTTAGTCAGGATTATTCATGGTCCGCATCCTGTCCATAGCCGTGCAATCTGTGCGCGATTCAACCAGTCTGATTTTTAGTCATTTCAAATTCGCTTCTGGCTAAAAAATAGACTGGAGGGGTACAAAATCTAGACCGTTAAGAACTTGTTGTGGGGGTTCTTGCCATTCGCATCCAGCTATACCCCATCTCTGTGGGCTTTATCCTGCAAATACACCATATTTTGTCTATTAACAAGTGTATGCCGCCCCTCTGTATCGCTTTCCCTGCAAGAAGGACTAATATTTAGCCCGGCCCCGTCTAGAATGTGATCACTTTGGTTTTGGAAATGGCTAAAATTTATACTCTTTGCCGTGATCCATAACGAAGCCGCCGCAGATGCGGCGGCTTTCCTTCAAAACTGTCATACCTGGCTGCCGACTGCAAGCGCCTGGCGGGCAAGGCGAATCGCATTTGCCTGCAAAACGTCCACAGCATGAAGCCTACTATGTCTGGCAGAATGCCCCTTAAGTTGCCCTGGGTATGGCTACCTCAGCACCTCATACCCGGCATCTTCTACTGCGCGCACCAGATCCGAGGGCCTCGCTTCATTCCTGTCGTACACCACCCTTGCAGATTTCGCCTCGAGGTCAACCTCCACCGACTCGACCCCCTCCACCCCCATGAGAGCGCCTTCCACAGCAGCCTTGCAGTGCCCGCAGCTCATTCCATGTACGTTGAGAAAAGCCTCGCCATAGTCTCCCACCATTCCCGCAGCAGCAGCGGATTTCTCAGTCGATCCGGGTCCGGCCACCATGCTCTCCTTGCTGTCAGAAGTATCCTTCCTGCCATAGGGCATACTCTCTACCCCTTTCCCGTCTTTCATGGAAACTCTCCGAGGTCGCTCTGCTGTGAATCTCCTCAAGCGAAGCGAGTTCGATACGACCGATACCGAACTCAACGACATCGCAGCCCCAGCATACACTGGCGGGAGAACCCCGAAGGCCGCAAGAGGTATCCCTATAGTATTGTAAACAAAGGCCCAGAAAAGATTCTCCTTGATAATGGTAAGCGTTCGCTTTGATAGCTTGACAGCGCTCACAAACCTGCCCAGATCCCCCACAATCGTGATGTCGGCGGCTTCCATTGCCACGTCAGTCCCTGTACTCATGGCTACCCCAACATCCGCAGTGGCGAGGGCAGGAGCATCGTTTATCCCGTCACCTACCATGGCGACGACAAGCCCGGCCTCCTGAAGCTTCTCAACTTCGCGCGCCTTGCCTTCAGGCAGCACTTCAGCCAGAATACGCGCTTCTGGTATCCCGACGCGCTCGGCAATGGCAGCCGCAGTGCGCAGATTGTCGCCAGTTATCATGTATACGTCAATCCCCAGGTTCCCAAGCTCCCTGACTGCCTCAACCGAACCCGGCCGGACCTGGTCGGCGATTCCATAGACCGCAGCCACTTCCCCATCCACCGCCTGGACCACCGCAGTCTGCCCCAGATCTTGCATCCTGGCGACAGCCATTGCAACAGCCCCCGCATCATCCACCGATATTCCAGCCTCATCCATAAACTTGAGCGTTCCGATGGCGACCTCTTTTCCTTCCACACTTGCGATGATGCCCCGGCCCGGCACGGTACGAAACTCATCGGGCATTGGAATCTCAATTCCCGCCAGTTCCGCTTCTTCCACAATCGCGCTGCCGAGCGGGTGTTCCGATGCGCGTTCGGCAGATGCCGCAAGCTGAAGCGCCTCTTCACGTCGGTATGGGGTGAAGGTCTCGACTTCCTGGAGCGACGGCATGCCCACGGTAATCGTACCTGTCTTGTCGAGGACGACTGCCCGTACTGAGCTTAGCCTCTCCAGATGTTCGCCTCCGCGTATCAGTATGCCCAGCTCTGCGCCGCGCCCGGTGGCCACCATGATAGCCGTCGGAGTCGCAAGCCCGAGCGCGCAAGGGCAGGCGATAACCAGCACAGCTGTGGCGTTCACAAGGGCCCGGGAGATCCCGCTCCCTGCAATCATCCATCCTGCAAAAGCAACCGCCGCCACAACCATAACCGCAGGAACGAAATAGGACGAAACCACATCAGCCAACCGCTGTATTGGCGCCTTGCTTCCCTGCGCCTCTTCCACCATGCGGATAATCTGGGCCAGGAAAGTTTCCTTGCCCACTTTGGTCGCCCTCATTTTCAGCATCCCATGGCCATTGACTGTGCCCCCTGTAATCGAGTCGCCCACCTGCCTGTCGACGGGGATGCTCTCTCCTGTAAGCATAGACTCATCTATCGCCGAAAAGCCCTCTACGATAACGCCGTCCACAGGCACGCGCTCGCCGGGCCTGATTATGAGGATATCGCCCACAGCCACTCTATCGATGGGAACCTGGACTTCTCTGCCATCAGGCTGCACAACTGAAGCGGTCTTGGGAGAGAGGGCCGCAAGTTTCCGTATGGCTTCGCTCGTTTTGCCTCTGGCAATGTACTCCAGGTTCTTCCCGAGCAGGACCAGGGTGATCACGACTGCAGCAGCCTCATAGTAAACGGGGCCAGGGACGATGAAGGTGTGGACTACACTCAGAACATACGCCGCCCCGGTGCCCAGAGCTACCAGAACGTCCATGTTGGCGCCGCCGTGGGCGACGGTTCGCGCGGCGTTGACGTAAAACCTGGATCCCGGCACAAACACTACCGGAGTAGCCAGTACAAAGCCTGCCAGAGGATCCATGAGAAACATCAATGCTTCTATTTGAAAGATGTCGGCAATCATCCCAAGAACCAGGGGGATGCTGAACGCGGCGCCTATGTAGAAGAGTCTCCAATCATGGGCCTCTCGCGCCCTTCTCTCTTCCGTGCGCCTGACATCCTCCTGGGCATCGCGCACGGCCTCCCGCGCGCCATAGCCTGCAGCTTCTATCGCCTTAAAGAGCCGGTCCGGGCTCGTCTGAACAGCGTCATATTGCACCCTTGCAGTCTCGGCTGCCAGATTGACGGATGCACTGGCTACTCCGATCTCACTGGCCAACGCGCGCTCCACCCGAGCCACGCAGGCAGCACATGTCATTCCCGTGATTGCAAAGTCCACCTGCTTCAACTCGGCGCCAGCGTCAACGTCACCGTCCTTGCGCCCGAAAGCCGCTTCCATCTCATCCAAGCTCTCTCCGTTCGTCTTCACATCCATCACCTCCGCTTGGACCATTGCTGCACATGTATTTCGCCACTATGCTACAAGCCAAATCAGAATCAGTCAACACAGCCTCTGCGCGGCACGTCAAGCCAAGTGCCACCATACCATTCCACTATTATGGCCTACTGCCCTTTTACATAGTGCATATGGCACCGTAACCTGCTTCGTCTGTCGGCAATATACTGCCACTGGAAGACTGGACGATCCATGATCGGACTTGACTGAGATGATTGAGGTGATATCACGTGCTGCCTTCCAGAGAGTTCATTGAGATGGCGCAGGACGCGTATAACGATGAAGTTCAGGCCGTGGATTTCTATACAAGGATGGCACAGATCGCCCCTACCCAGGCAATCCGCCGCGGAGTGCTTCAGATAAGCAGGGATGAGCTGCGGCATGCCTTTTTCTTCGATTCAGTGCTTTCGTTGATGCGTTCGCCTGTGTGCGCTCCCTGCCCTGAAGTTCCAGTCCCTGCACCCTGGATGCCTTGCCCACCGGTGATGGAACCAACCCCGCAGCCGGTAATGCCGATGCCAGAGATGCCGTGCCCCGGCATGCCCACAGAGCCGTGGCCGGGAACGCCGACAATGCCGTGCCCCGGAATGTCGCCATCGCCGTGGCCCGGATCAATGCCATTGCCATGCCCAGGCATGCCCGCACAACCATGGCCAGAGATGCCGATGCCGTGTCCTGGCATGCCGGTGCCTAGCCCTATGCCGAGCCCGACGCCTGGGCCGACGCCATGGCTCGGAGTTCCATGGCCAGGGACTCCTACAATGCCATGTCCTGGCATGCCTCAACCAACGCCAGGCCCCATGCCCGGACCAATAACCTATCCACCCGAGACTCCTGGAATGCCCTGTCCGCCGTACTGGACGCCGCCACAGCCCCAGATGCCATCAGTGCCTTGTCCGCCGCCGGGGCCGATTCCGCCAGTGCCAGAGTTCCCTGAGCCGCCTCCGATGCCGCCACAGGGACCTTGCCTGGGATGCGTACCAAAGGATGATGAAGAATAGGCTGCACTGATCAGGTTTTCCGAAAGGCCTGACTAACCCTTTCTTGCCAACGTCAGGTTTGGCGTGGCAGAGAGGAAACAGGCATGAGACTGGCAACGGGCACGCATAGGCAGGCAGGAATCAACTGGAAGTGAAGTGTGCAGGGCGAAACAACGATAGCCGGGCCCGTTTCGAGGCGGCCCGGCTATCGTCTCATTATTGCCATAGTTGTGAACCAGCCGCGTTCGGCTGGGCACTTCGCACGTCTTCGGTAGAGGCCACGCAAGTGCCTCACAAGTGCCTATTGGCTGCGTACGCCGTCAAGTTCGAGCAGATGCAAACGTCCCTGAACGACCTGTTCTCCCACGAACAACCCTATCGCCGCCCCTACAACAACGTCGGATGGCCAATGAACCCCAAGTTGGATCCGGCTCAACCCCACTGCCAGTGCGAGGCCGTACAACAGCGAAGCCTGCTCCGGATACTTGTGTGCCAGCACAGTTGCAATTGCAAACGCATTGGCGCTATGGCCTGAGGGCATCGAGTGGTACTGCCCTGACAGGTTGGGCCCGGTGAAACGCCCGTTCTCTCCCGGAACGTACGGCCTTGCCCGCCCCAACCCTATCTTGAGCGCCTCCACAACAAGTGCAGTAGATACGGAAGCGTTGATGACCATCTCGCCTGTTGGCGGGTGAGCGGCCAGAAATGCGGCCCCAAGAACCAGCGTCCCCTCTGGGCCCCCCAGTAATGTGACGGCCTTGGCCAGCCCAGTCCAATCGAGCCCCGCCGCCCCTAAGCCTTCTGCCGGATAAGCCAACGGCGTCGCAATCCGAACTTTCTCTTGCATGGGTATGTCCGCCACCTGAGGCGAACCGCAAGACATCCCAACCATAATAGCTGCAACCGCCAGAGCAATGGCATTATGCATCCTCTTCACCCCGCTCCCGGGCACAGGTCCCAATCGAAACATCTGCCGCCGTAATCTGCATCATCTCTCCCCCATCCGGTTTGACCAGGAGAGCCCCATCCTCAAGAAGATCCAGGGCCCGGGCCTGGAGAACGCCGAACTCGCCCCGGATGGTGACTCTACGGCCCAGGAAACACTCCATAAGCCCCGCCGCCTCGTCACGAACCAGGCGGGTGCCTCCCTCGTGCAGCATCGCATATCTCGCCCCAAATTCGCCTAGAACCGCATCAAGAAGGATGTCCTTGTCAAGGGCCGAGCCCTCCGCACCGCAGGCGCAATGCTGGCTCAAAGCTGTGGCCACGTCTTCAAGTTCGGGGGGAAAGCCGCCTCCCGGAAGAGTCACATTGATCCCGATGCCAACGACTGCCCATTCCAGCCGTCTTCCGGCCGTGCAGCCTTCTGCAAGTATTCCACACACCTTGCGGCCCTCTATGAGGACGTCATTGGGCCATTTGAGAACTGCGTCAACCCCAGCGATGGAACGTGCAGCCTGCGCCACTGCCACGCCAGCGCTAATACCAAGCATCCCGGCAAACCTCGGATCGAACTCCGGCCTGAGCAGCACGGAGAACCATAACCCAAAGTCGCCCGACGAGTGCCACTGCCTCCCCAGCCTGCCCTTGCCGGACGTCTGTTTGCGTGCGACCACAACAGTCCCGTCGGGAGCCCCGCCTTCGGCCAGTCTTCTTGCATACGAGTTCGTTGAGTCGACCTCGTCGAGCCGCAGGATTCTAAAACGCGTCTCCATCCAGGCCATCTTCTTCCTCAATGAGTGGCACAATGTCAGCCCTGGACCTTGTAATCTCGCACTCTGCATAGTCGGCCGGCCCCCCAATGGGAGCGCTTGGCTTGCGAACTCTAACCGTGACCTCTTCAATCTCGTAGCCTGACAGGATCTCGTCTGCAATGTTCAAGGCAAGCGCCTCGATGAGGTCGAAATCCCGTTCCTCCACAATGTCTTTCACTGTGGCATACACATCTGCATAGTTCACAGCCATGTCGATGTCGTCAACCCTAGCAGCTGCCTGGAAATCCCCTCGCATGTCTACATCGACCTCAAACTTCTGGCCAAGTTCCTTCTCTGCTTCGAAAACACCGTGGTAAGCGTAGAAAACCAAGCTCTTCAGGGTAATCCTATCAGCTCCCATGGCCGTCCTCCTCTCCGCGCCAGCCTCTGATAATTGCATCAGTCATTCGCGCTACCATTGCCATTTCCGCCACATCGTGGACTCTCACTATGTCCGCGCCGGCCGCTATGGCCATAGCGACTGTGGCAGCCGTTCCCCAGATCCTATCTTGCACAGGCTTCTGCAACACCTTTCCTATAGTGGACTTACGGGAAGTGCCCATCAGGATAGGTCTGCCCAAACTCTTGAACTCCGCCAAACGTCTCATTATCTCGAGGTTGTGCTGCGGTGTCTTACCAAAGCCTATTCCGGGGTCCAGAATTATGTTACAGGGCGAAATGCCACGCTCACACGCGTACGCCATCCGCTCAGCAAGGAAACCGTACACTTCGCCAACCACGCACTCATACGTGGGATCTGCCTGCATATGTGTAGGACGCCCCTTTGAGTGCATCAACACCACAGGGGCATTGTAGCGCGAGATCACTGATGCCATGTCGCCATCGCCGCGGAGGGCTGACACATCGTTGATAATGTGCGCCCCGAAGTCAAGGCAGCGCTCTGCCACTTCGGCCTTGTATGTGTCGATGGAGATCACCGCATCAGTCTGGGATGCAAGCCTCTCGACGATAGGAAGCACCCTTTGAAGTTCCTCATCCACAGGCAACGGGTCGGCCCCCGGCCTAGTTGACTCGCCACCGATGTCGATTATGTCAGCGCCGGCCTCAAGCATGTCCATGGCGTGCCTGAATGCGGAATCGGCTGTGTCATGTTCTCCGCCGTCGGAGAAAGAATCCGGAGTCACATTAAGGATGCCCATTATGTATGTTCTTTCTTCGCAGAGGAATGTCCTCCCTCCGAAGGACATAGATTCTGGGCCTTTATCGTAGTTCACCAGCGCACACTCTATCTGCTTGGCTATAGCCGGGAGCCCAAACGGCTGCAATAGGAGGGTGGCCACAACACGCTCGTACTGCCTTAATGTTCCCATTAGAAGCAAATCGCATGATTCAACTGACAGCCCGGCGGCGGAATACGGGAGTGCAGCCTCGCCGCCCTTCGCGAGCATTTCCTGCTTGATTATCAAGGCAGCCTTGATAGGCACATCCCGCACAACAACCGTTCGAAAGACGCCTTTGGACGACATGATATCGGTCCCCGCCCGGCTTACCCCCATTCGGAGAAGCTCCGATTCTACGTCCTTCTTGCACGTCAGCACTGCTACTCGCGCGTCGTGCCTGCATGCCTTGCTCTGTTTCTTGCACGAATCCGATCTACAAACCTGTTCGTTGTGTACATTGTCCATGTTCGTTGCAGTCCTCCATAAGCATGAATGTGCTCGCAGGGGCCAATCCGTCCAGCCAGGACTGGCTCCTCCCTACCTATTGTCCATATTTGAGTGACGCCTGAGGAGGACTCTCAGTTCCCTCCGATTCTCTCTGACACAGCCTCAATCGAGTCTTTCCTCAGTCTCTCTCGCTCGAGCTCGCACGAGGCAACCTTAGCCCTTGCCCGAGCGACGAAGTCAGCATCCTTAATGCCCGACAGGTTGATTTCTACATTGAATATGGCCCCACAGGCTGCGGCATTGAAGAGCTGAGCGCCGACTCCGGCATCGCTCACCGCATTCTTGTTCCCCTTGTGTGCCATGTAAGCTGCAAGATGCAAGCCTTCCATCGCCAGTTCCAAAGTCTTCATCGGGGCATTTGCGGCTCCCTTGAGGCCCTTCTGAATCGCCTCGCGCCGCGCCTGCTTCTCATCATCGGTCGCCCGGGGCATCCTGTACGCCGCCATGACCGCATTAAACGCCTCAGTATCTTCGTCGGCACACCTCAAGAGCTCAGTCCCGAGTTCCTGAGCTCTCGCCCCCGCCTGCTCGATTCTAGCTCGATCATCCTCTGGCATTTCGCTCGTTTCAGTAAGCGCTACAACCATCGACATAAGCCCGGCGCCCATGGCCGCAGCTATTGCAGAAGCGCTTCCTCCGCCTGGAGCAGGGCTCTTCGAAGCGAGCTCGTCCAGGAAACGTTCAACTGTCAGATCCCCAAATGACATAAGGCATCCTCCTTGCAAAGTCAATAGGAAAGCACACGGTCGGTTACGACTCGCACGCCCCCTACGAACACATCAGTGACAGGGTTAACTCCAACCGAGAACGGCAAAGCGTCTACAGAAGGAACGTCGCAGACAATGAAATCAGCAGCCGCTCCTACCTTGAGAACACCCGCCCGTCCTCCCCTTCCCACGGCGTAGGCTGCATTGACCGTGGCAGCGCAGAGGGCCTCTTGAGGAGTCATGCCCATCTTGAGACAGGAAAGGGTAATCACAAACTGCATCGACATCACAGGCGAGGTGCCAGGGTTGTAGTCGGTCGCGAGCGCTACAGGCACTCCCAGATTTATCATCTCCCTGGCATTGGCATATTTCTCAGACATCAGAGTGAACATCGTACCTGGCAAAAGGACTGCTGCCACCCCCGCCCGAGCCATGCTCTCCATCCCGGCGTGAGATGCAGCCGCAAGATGGTCCGCCGATATCGCTCCAAGCTCCCCTGCAAGCTCCGCCCCGCCTATTGGATATATCTCATCAGCATGCAGTTTTGGACGCAGTCCATGCTCCATGCCTGCCACGAGTATCCGCCTCGACTGCTCCACTGAGAAGACCCCTTCTTCGCAGAACACATCGCAGAACTCTGCCAGCTCTTCCTCTGCCACTCTCGGCAAAACTTCTGCAATCATGAAGTCTATGTAGCCTTCAGGATCACCTTTGAACTCAGGGGGAACAGCATGGGCCCCCATGAATGTGTTGACTATCTCCATTGGGTGCTCGTCGCAGGCAGCGCGGGCAACCCTGAGCTGCTTGAGCTCGGTATCGAGATCAAGGCCATATCCGCTTTTCGCCTCCAAAGTCGTGGTCCCGTGGAGCAACATAACGTCAAGCCGCCCCAGGGCAAGCTCGAGCAATTCGTCAAAGGAAGCATTCCTGGTCGCTTTAAGCGTCGCAAGAATCCCGCCGCCCGCCTCCAGGATATCCAGGTATTTTGCCCCCCGTAGGCGCATTACGTGCTCGTTGTGGCGGCTTCCGGCATACACAAGATGAGTATGGGCATCAACGAATCCTGGAACCACTGTCTTTCCGGTGGCGTCGAAGACTTCCGTTACCGAAGAGGCCGACCCGAGCAGGCCTTCAGCGTGCCATCTTGCTTCCCGCGACAGCACTTCTTCAGTAGGGCCGATGTCAACAATGACTCCGTCTCTAACAGCGATCGCGCCGTCTTCAATAATCCCTGCACAGCCAAGATCCGTACCCAGCCGGGGTCCCGGCTCCCCCGGCCCCCCTTTTTCGGGCATGCCGCCAGCAGCAGGCGCCCTGCACGTTCCAAGCTCAGCTGCGTGTATGATCAGCAGGTCTGATGGTTCAATTCCAGGGCGAACAACCGCCCTCATTTCACCCATGGTAAGGAGCCCTCCTACTTCCAACTATTAGCTTATACACATCTCGGAGCCCACGATA
>LSQX01255832.1_pt2 | contig 17658 bp, 9 predicted proteins | sample 654561 | NCBI WGS metagenome assembly LSQX01 (sample SAMN04489861, study PRJNA283612) | anaerobic digester metagenome | isolation source: 4 biogas reactors fed with cattle manure at either 37C or 55C with and... | place: Denmark: Kongens Lyngby | collected 2014
CCCGCGCCGTCGGCCTCATCGGCCCGGCCAAACGCACCATCCGCAAGGCCGCCGTCTGTGCCGGCTCGTGCGGCAAGATCCTCGACACCGTCATCGCCGCCGGCTGCGACCTGTACCTGACCGGCGAGCTGAAACACCATCAGGCCCTGGCCGCACAAGAGGCCGGGCTGACCTGCATTTGCCTGTCGCACACCGTCTCGGAGCGGTTCGCCCTGAAAAATTTAGCAAAAACATTGAAAAAACAGCTCAACGGTGTCATAATACGGGTCAGTCAAAAAGACGCCGACCCCTTCACGTGGAAACAAGTCTGATGCAGGACGAAGAACAGGATTATAAAGACAATAAATTAGAACAAAGCCTTGCCGATGAGGCGCAGGCCGAATCGCTGCACCCACGAGCTGCGCTTGAAGGTGCCACCCCGACAGCGCCTGTGTCGGATGCCCAGCCGGTGGAGTTTGTGGCCGATGACGCCCCGCTGCAAAAACCGGCCATTGCGGACGAATTCGCTGGGAGTTCAGGCTTAAGCCTGGAAGCAAATGAACACGTCCAAGCGGATGCGACAAACAGCCCGACCGACGACGACGAGGAGGAGACGGACGCGGACATTGAGCCGCTGGAGCCGGAGGAGTACGAGACGACGCTGGAAACGGTCATCGAGGCGGTGCTGTTTGCCAGCGACGAGCCGCTCACCCCCAAGCGGCTGGTGGATATCGCCGAGGCCGGCTCGGTCAAGGAGATTCGCCAGTGCGTCCGCGACCTGAACAGAAAATACAAAAAAGGCGGCTTTTCCTTTCGCATCGAAAAGATCGCCGGCGGCTTCCAGATGATGACGCTGCCGGCCTTTAACCCGTGGCTAAGCAAGCTCATCAAGGTCCGCACCGACAACAAACTCTCCCCGGCGGCGCTGGAGACGCTGGCCGTAGTCTCCTACAAGCAGCCCATCATCCGCGCCGACGTGGAAGCCATCCGCGGCGTTGCCTCCGGCGAGGTCATCCGCAACCTGATGTACAAAGGCCTGGTCAAGATCGTCGGCCGCGCCGAAATCCTCGGCCGCCCGATGCTCTACGGCACAACCAAAAAATTCCTCGATGTCTTCGGCCTGGCATCGCTGAAAGATTTGCCGAAAGTCGAGGAACTCAAAAACCCTGAGAAATAATCATTATGGACGTATTACTCTTAATGCTGTTGTGTTTTGCGGGGTATGGGGTCGCGTATCATACGTATGGCCGCTTTCTGGCACGGCGTATTTTTAAGCTGGATGCCGCGGCGCCCGTCCCCAGCCATGAACAACGGGACGGGATCGATTTTGTGCCGACGCGAAAAGGTATCGTCTTCGGGCATCATTTTACCTCAATCGCCGGAACAGGCCCCATCGTCGGACCGGCCATCGGCATCATCTGGGGCTGGCTGCCGGCGCTGCTGTGGGTGGTCTTCGGCTGTATCCTGATGGGGGCGGTACACGACTTCGGTTCACTGGTCGTCTCGCTGCGTAACGAGGGCAAGAGCCTCTCCGAGGTCGCCGCCCGCTACATCAACAAACGGGTGCGGCTGATCTTCTTTCTGGTCGTCTTTTTGGCACTGCTGATTATTATCGCCATGTTCGGCGTCGTCATCGCGACGGTGTTCAATCTGTATCCGCAGTCGGTGCTGGCAGTCTGGTTGCAAATTCCCATCGCCGTCGGCTTGGGCTGGGCGATCTACAAAAAGAACGCCAATGTCGTACTGATGACCGTAGCGGCGGTGGCGCTGATGTATGGGACAATCGCGCTGGGCGCCTGGAACGAGCATACTGGCTGGTTTCCGACGCAGTTCCCGGCGGAGTGGCCGATACCCGCGACGGGGATATGGACGATTCTGCTGATGATTTATGCCTTTTTCGCCTCGACGCTGCCGGTAACGGTGCTGCTCCAGCCGCGGGACTACATCAACGCCTGGCAGTTGTTTATTATGATGGGGCTGCTGGCGGCGGGCGTGGCCGTAACGGCACTGACCCGGACGGACTTTGAGCTGGTCGCCCCGGCCATTCAGGCTGCCGGGCCGGATGCGCCGCCGCTGTTTCCGATGATGTTTGTCATTATCGCCTGCGGGGCAATCAGCGGGTTTCATTCGCTCGTGTCAGGGGGCACCAGCACCAAGCAGCTCGCCCGTGAAACCGACGCCCAGTTTGTCGGCTACGGCTCGATGCTGATCGAAGGGGCGCTGGCGGTGCTGGTGATTGTGTGCATCGCGGCCGGGCTGAGTCTGGGCGTCGGCGAGATGGACGGACACCAGGCGTGGACGCATTATTACACCTCGTGGATGGGCGAAAAAGGCTTGAGTGACAATCTGGCGCCGGTTATCAGCGGCGCCGCCAACATTATGCAGTCGCTAAGCATCCCCCAGACGCTGGGCATTGCACTGATGGGCGTGTTTGTGGCGTCGTTTGCTGGCACGACGCTGGACACGGCCGTGCGGATTCAGCGGTACGTCATCGGCGAGCTGGCCGAGGATTTCAAGCTCCCCAAGTTGTCCGGGCGATGGGTTGCCACGACGCTGGCAGTGCTGTCGGCCGCGGCGCTGGCGTTTATCAAGACCGAGGGCGGAACGGTCTCCTTCGGGGCCGACGCCACCGGAGCCAAGGTGCTGTGGCCGCTGTTCGGAACGGTCAATCAACTGCTGGCGGCGCTGGCGCTGCTGGTGATAACGATGTACCTCAAACGCAAGGGCGGCGTCAAGTACCTGGTCACGGCACTGCCCTGCCTGGCGATGCTGGTCGTGACCGGTTGGGCAATGGTACTCAATGAGATTGATTATATCGAGACCAAAAATTTCCTTTTGGCTGGTGTCGGGGCAATCGTGCTGGCACTGGCAACATGGATGACAGCCGAAACCGTGCTGGTATTCGTGTTCGCCCGTTCAACGGACGCCCCGCAGCCTGCCTGACCGACAAGTCGTCAATCTTCATCCTGAACCGCCGACACACGGATTTTCAGATGTACTGGGTGGTCTGTTGTAGTGGATACTTGGTCACCTGTTGCACTGTGCGGCCCGCAGTGAGGTACAGATGGGGTTGACCATGTACAGCAGCAGCAAGGACATTTATTCGTCCATGTGCAGCAGCCGGTTGCCCGCCCGGGCACGCTGACAGTCGCCGTCGTGAAGGGATCCCAGCATCCCGGAGAGGGCCTTGAAATATTTGAATCCCACAAGCTGGGATTCTTTGATTTATTCACGTTTGGCACTCATAAACGCGATTAAAGCATAAAGGACATGCTGGCGCTACTTTAAAATAGGCAATTTGTAAAAATTTTAGTAGGGCCTTAAAACAGAGCAAATCGAGTGCCGAACAGGATTGCATTTTTCGCCAATAAACCATCAAATAAAATGTTACTGTACGCTTTCCAGCCAGTGTCTCGCCAAGATGGCCAAGTCTAAGAAGTCCACCATGCCATTGTTGTTAACATCGCCGGGGATACCGCCAGCAGGAGGGGCAGAACCGAACTCATAAGCACCCATATCGACAAATGCGACGGGGCCGATACCGATATCGGGCATATCGGGATCATCAACAGTCCGTACATTCCCGTCCAAGTCCACCGCACTGGTGTCAAAGCTGGTTCCCGCGTCGATACAGGGGGATCCCGCCGAAAGACGTAAATCGCCAAAGTTGTCGTTGGTGCTTTCGTCGAAGGCAGGGGTGGAGGAATTGTCGCCCCAGCCGTCTCCGCCATCACTGGGGGTAACGGCAAAGTTCGGGTCAGCCGCCAGATTGCCCTCACCGGTTATCGCTACGCCGAAGTCACTGTAGGAGACCGCCAATGTTCCGCTGTCTTTCGCGATATCCGACCCTGTTGGTGATGTATTATCCCATGCTATCGTATTGACTATATTGAGGATGCTGCTGGATGTCATGAGTATCCCGCCGCCCCGGGTAGGAGCATTGTTAGCCGTAAAAGTACAATGCTGCATATCAGTCGTGCCGGCCTCGGTGTAAAAACCACCGGCATACATCTTGGCATAATTGCCGATAAACAGACAGTGGTTCAGGCGGAGTGTACCGGCGCATCTATGTACAATAGCCCCACCACGTTCGTTGTTAGCGCGGTTTCCCAGGAACTGTGAATAAGCGAACGTCGGGTTTTGGGTGCCCTCATCATTGTACACGGCGCCTCCCCAAGCGGCAGCGGGGTTATACGCAAAGAGGCAGTGGAGAATGACAGGAGAACTGTTCAGTCGGTTAAACATCGCACCGCCGTAATTGCTGGTGTTGCGTGTAAACGTGCAGCCGGTATAGCGGGCATGACTTGCATTGTGATTCATTACGGCTCCGCCTTCGGTTGTTGCGGTATTGTCTGTAAACGTGCAATCGTCAAAAACAGCGGAGCTGTTGTCGTTGTGAATCGCACCGCCATAGCGTTTTGCGATGTTGCCATCGAAATCGCAGCGGATAAATGTGGGGATGCTGGAAACGGTGTTATGGGTCGCCCCGCCGTCTAAAGAGGAAACCTGATTTCCCGTGAAAACGCAGTCCGTTACGGTTGGCTTGCTGCTGCTCGTGTTTTCCATTGCTCCCCCGCCATTTACGGCAATGTTACCACTGAAGGTGCAGTTGGTTATGGTTGGGTTGCTGCTGGTCCAGTTTTCCATTCCACCGCCGTATGTTCCAGCCGTGTTGCCGCTGAAGGTGCATCCGGTTACAACCGGACTGCTTTGGTTCCTGTTATCCATCCCGCCGCCGGCAAAATTCGCATGATTTTCAGCGAAGGTGCAATTCGTTACCGTGGGGCTGCCGGGCTTGTTATACATCCCGCCGCCATCGCCGGTGACAGAGTTCAGGGCGAAGGTGCAGTTGCTCACGGTCGGGCCGCTTTCAGCATTGTACATTCCGCCGCCATAGCGGTACCCGCTGCGGTAGGTACCCATGCCATTGGTGAGGGTGAATCCATCGATAGTCGGCCCTTGATTAGCACAGGTGACGATGGACCCCTTGAAAGAAGTCAAAGCGACCGTACTACTGGACAACATATCGATAAACCGCCCATCGATAATGGTGTCATCGGGATTGCCGCTTTGACTTTTCAGTGTTATCTCCTTGCCTAAAAAGGTAATGTGCTCATGGTATGTTCCCGGAGGAACCTCAATGACATCGCCGTTGTCGGCCGCATATACGGCGGCCTGAATCGATGCAAAGCGAGTCCCTTGGGTGAAGTTGAGGATCGGATCGGTCAGCTTGATCAGGCGGACACAGTCAAATACAGCCTGAGATCCTCCGGAAACCAGTTCGATTCTTAGGATTTGGCCGACGAACGGATCTTCGGGTTGGACATCGTAATTGACCACGGCGGTGACAAAGCCGCCATTCGGCGGTATGGGCGCACTGGTACTGGCCAAAAGCGTGCTGCCGGCGTAGAGATTAACGGCATAACTGACGAATGCGACATTGAGCCGATCGCCAACCTCCACGATGAGGGAGTACACGGTATTGGCCTGGAGCGTCTCAAAAATGATTTGAGATAAGTTCCCAGCATCCACGTAAGCGACATTATTGCCCTGGGGCGCCAAGTCGGCGAATGCGGCGGTGTTAGGATATAACGTCCCGGCATTTCCGGTAATGGTCCAGCCGTTAGCGCTCGGAGTACTGCCTCCCGCGCCCAGCACGTTACTCTCAAATCCAGGATTCGTTACGCTGACAACCTCCGCTAACGCTGCCTGCATTGCGCAGATGACAAGCATAGAAACCGCAACCAAAATTGTTTTCGTCTTCATTTTTCTTCCCTTTCAAAAAATGGTTAATAAATATGAATTGATGAGGTGACCGCGCACCCGCAGCGCGGATGGTGACAGAAAGAAGGTCTTGGAAAAGGCCGGCAAAGGAATATCGGGATTGGTTTCTCCCACTCATTATTAACCTTGCTAAGCCATAGAAACGGTTCGTCAACGAGATGTATATTCCTGAAATGCGTCATTAATTATATCTGTGACCGGTGGCGAAAGCAATCAAATTCAAATAAAAAAACTGCCGGCACACAAAATTTTTGAAATCAGTATTATTACGGATTTTTGTAGCCGTAAAGGCAGTTGTAGAAAATTAAATCCGGATTGCCTCCAGCGTAAAAAGTTTGGTCTTGTCTTACACAAAAAACCATCTGACGGCTGAATCGGATGTTAGCCGTGCATGGGATGGTTTTTTCTTGACCTTGCCGGAGTGAATTTTGTAAAATTATCGATACCGTTAGGAGAAATTGTGTTTGTTAACCGTTTAAATGGGAAATGTCAGATAAAAATTGCTTAAACAGTACAGGAGATTACCGATGGCTCGAAGTGTCGGCACAGCTCATACATGCTGTAAGTACCATCCAAAAACAGCCATTACGAATTGAATCCGTGGTTCCATAACACAGGTCTCCTGCCAGGACATAATCGACCCTCCGTTTTTGAGGGCCATTATAAAACCATTCTGTTACCCATGTCCTTAGCATAATCTGTTACCTATGTTACCGGTATGTACCGTCCTGATTGTACCCGGTTTGGCCGTCTCTGCAAGCGGCTGGCGGGGATACAATCGGACACTTCGTCGGCGGAGGTTATACGGAGACCGCTTCTTCGGCCGGTACGGCATCGGGGGCAGGTTCGGCGTCGGGGTGGTATTTCGGCAGCAGAATCTTGAAGATTGCGCCGCCGGCGGGGTTGTCTTCGACCCAGATGCGCCCGCTGTGCAGGTTCACCAGTTCCTTGCAGATCGCCAGGCCCAGCCCCGTGCCGTGCTTGCCGGGGCCGACGTGTTTTTCCACCTGCACAAATCGGTCAAAGACCCTTTCTTTATGCTCGCCGGGGATGCCGGGGCCGTTGTCCTCGACGCTCAGGCTGACGCGGTCGGGGCCGTGGGAACAGATGCGGACCGTAATTTTGCCCGTATTCTCCGGCACGAATTTGGATGCATTTTCAATCAGGTTATTGATCACCCGGGCGATTTTTTCATGGTCGGCTAAGATCAGCAGTTCCTCGTCGGGCAGCGACAGCGTCAGCTCAATGCCCTTGTTCTCGGTGACGAATCGAATCATATCCACGATTTCGCCGGCCACTTTCTGCACGCAGAGCACTTCCCGATCCAGCTTCATCCGGCCCATCTCCAGTTTGGAGATATCCAGAAAATCGCCGATGATCGTCCCCAGCCGATTGATCGCTTCGTCGGCAATCTTCAGGTTGTGTTCCAGCTTCGGCGGAATCTTGCCCATCACCCCCGCCATCGCGTTGGACAGAATATTTTTAAAGATCGTCAGCGGCGTCCGCAGTTCGTGCGAAACCGTCATGACGAATTCACTTTTCATCCGGTCGTACTCGACCAGTTTTTGATTGACTGCGACCAGATGCTCATTCTGTTTGTGCAATAGCGTGTCGGACTGCCATTTGGCCGCCAGTGCCCTGGCGAACTGCCGGATTTCCTGCGCGTGCATAGGCTTTTGAATATACAGAAGCTTGTCTTCCGGCGGCACACGCTGCGCGATTTCATTGATATCAAAATCCGAATAGCCAGTCATCATCACGATTTGAATGTTCGGGTCGAGTTTGCGGATCTGCTCGGCCGCCCAGACGCCGTCCGGCCCCGGCGGCATCCGCACATCCAGAAACGCCGCCGCAAAGGGCCTATCGTCCGCGACGGCCTGCCGCACCGCGTCAACCGCTTCGTCGCCCTGACAACAACAGTGCAGGTCAAAGCCGGCTTGCGGACAGACGCCGTTGTCTGTGACGGCAAACAGCCGACTTTGGAGGTCTTTTAATTCCCGGCCGGTCGCGTTTTCGGGTGCCAGCACCTTGCACAGCTCCTCCAGAATTTTCACCTCGTCATCGGCCGCCAGAATGCGGCGATTGGGCACACTTTCAAGACTCATGGACATTGTTCCTTTCACGTTTACTGTCTGCTGGGCATTCCGTCGCCGCTATTGGAATCAGCAGATGAAAATACGCACCGCAATGCACGCCGTCGCTGCTCGCCCACAGGCGGCCGCCCATCGCATTGATTGTGACGGCGCACCAGTGCAGGCCGATGCCTGTCAGTCCCTTCGTTTTGGACGACGACCCGCGCTCAAAAATTCGTTCCAGCGATTCGGCGGCGATGCCCGCTCCGTTGTCGCGGATCGTCCAATGCAGCCTGTCCACCGGCTCGCCCGGTTCGATGGTGCACCGAATACTGATCTTGGGATACAGCGGCTTTTCGCGCTCCAGCGATTCGGCGGCATTGATCAATAGGTTTTGAAGAATTTGGACAAATGTGGTCGGATGGACGGGAATGGACGGCAGTTTTTTGATCGACGCACTGACATCGATGCGATTGTTCCTTCGGAATTGTTCGGGCACAAACTCCAGTGCGTTATTCAGCAGCTCAATCGGCTCAATGTATTCGACGGGTCGGTCCTGTTTGATGCCGAAGCTGCGCTGGGTATTGAGCATGTCTTCGATCTGCACCACCTGCTCGAACAGCTCGTCCAGCCCCGCCACCATCTCCTTGAGCGTGTCAATCACGTTCTGGAACGACAATTCGACGAAGCGGGTCAGATCCTCTCGCCGCTGCGGGTCCAGGTGTGCGTCCTGCAATTCCCGCTGCGCCTGCGCCAGGTTGTCCAGCGAGATATCCTGAAAATGTTCCTTGATGCGGTCGATGCGTGTGGTGATCGGGCTAAGGGCGTTGCGGACGTTGTGCAGAATCCCGGACGACATCTCCGTGACGCCGGAGAGGTAAGATTTTTCCATCAGTTTGATTTGCGCGTTCTGCACGCGGCGGCACATCTGATCAAACTCCGCGACCAGTGTGCCGATCTCATCCCGTTGAGAGAGAGCAAGCTTTCCCGTGGCGCGCCCGGGGTGTTCGATGGCAATGATGTGCCGGATGAGTTTGACAATCGGATTGACAATCATTACCTGAAATACGCCCGTCAGAAAGATCACCGCGACAAATCCGATCCCCAGCTTGATTAAAATCAGTTTGTACATCGTCATAATGCCGTGATCACTGATCGTTCGGTCGTGGAAGGTTTTCAGCAGGATTGCCGGCTGATTTTGATAGTCAAATAAAACCGTCGAAATCTGAAAAAAATTATCGCTGATGGATGCAGAGTGATACGGGTTCTGCCGATTAATCCGGCTTAATAGCTCGGCATTCCTGTTTTTTACCCCTTCATCCGACAATAAATCCCATTGAAAATTAATTTGGAATTGCTTGCGTATGGCCAAAAGCTGTTTGTCAGAGATGAACTGTCCGGCTAACACCGTCCCTTCGACACTATTTCTTTTCGCCGGATCGACAATCGGTTCGGCGACGACATAGGCAAACGCCCCGTTCATCCGGACGATGCCGTTTCTGGAAAACCCCAGCAGGTCTTTGGACAGCAAGGCCGTTCGGTCGCCGATCAGAAGTTGGCCCAGCGTATCTGCGTCCAGGCCTTCCGACACGATGTGCCAACGCGGATTCCATTGGACGTCGTACAGCAGCACAAAATCAAAGCCGGCGAGTTCATCTTCGAACTGCGGCGGCGCTTGGGTTTGAAGTATTGTGTAAAAAGAACTCGAATGGACATGGGAAACAACCTGCTGCTGAAGGGCGGAAAATTGACCGTTAATGGCATTCAGCGCAGACTCCACGACGCCCTCGGCCTGCCGTTGTTCCTGCGCGGTGAACACCGGATACATCAGCCAGCGGTAGGTCGCGTACTCGACCACCAAACAGCCGCAAAACAGGATGAGCAAAATCACCAGGATACGTTCACGGAGCGACATTCGTCGAACTCTTTCGCTGAACTACATTGCCTTTTCCATTTTTATTTCGTCTGTCAATATCTTCAATACATACCAACAGGCTTCGCTCTATGGTTTCGGCAAACAAACGCCACTAAATAATGGAAAAGAAGAAACACTGAGGTGTTTTCCGGATTTGTACCTTTTAGACCCCGGCTCGTATCAACGCAAGTCGATTTTTATCGGTCATTTGACTACATCATAACCCATCACCTTGCCCTGTTGTTCAATGTAATCCATAAAGATCGGCAGATCGTCCGGAAGTGCAACTCGTTTGCAGTTCCCTTCGGGACAGACAACCCCCAGAATTTGTCGGCTTTCAAACACCCTCGGATTCACCTCAAGGGCGACCTTGAACCCATACTTCTCTACTGCCGACAAGGTCGGCGTCGGGTAGGCACGCGGCTTTGCGTTTTCGCACACTCCCGGCACGAGCATCGGAGACACCGTCCCGTCGTCCAGCCCGATGCCGATGTGCCGTACTTTCATCGTCACCATCAGGTTTCCCTCATACCAGACACCCCGCATCGATTCGGCCGCGGCGCGGGCGACGGAGGCCGATTGAACTCCCAGATCCTGGAGCGTTTCGTTCAGCGCATGCGTCATCGCTGCATTATAATCCCGCTCCGTATCCCGCACTGCCGCCGTCCCCATCCATACGCCTAACAGATTGGAATAGTTATCCTCCCACGAAAACGCCGACGGAAACTCGGGCACAATGCCCATCGACTTGTAGCCGAAAAACGTCAGCACCTCGTGCCAGGTTGCCATCATAAAGGTAAAGTGTTGGGCCAGTTCCAGCGCCACTTCGTCGGCGATCGCTGACTTTTCGTCCTTGGGCAGCGTCTTCCAGTTCTCCGGATACGTCAGGCTGACATAATAGATCGACGGATCGACATTGAGCTTGAACGTGAAACGACAATCCGACTGCATCAGAAATTGTTTGTTTCGGTAGTAATGATACCGCACATGGTCGGCTGCAATCCTGAGGTGGACAATATCGATATGCCCGCCGTGACAGGTATAGACGACGCCGTTGTTTTCAAAGAAAAAATTTGAGTAGTTGTGTTGGCCCAGATTTGCCCCGTCAAGGAAAGGCGCGCCGGGCGTGGCCGTCGCATAGCTGCCGAACCGCGGCCGCGGGGCATTTTTGGCCATACAGCCGCCGAGTGTCAAGGCCAATGCGATCCATACCGGAATCCACCCGCATCGCTTAAGAACCGCGATTGTATGTTTATTTTTCATTATCATCTTCCGTGTTGTCATCCTCTTCAACCTCTTCGACCGGACTATCGTAAGCATCGTCGTCGCCTCGTTCATTTGTCAAATCAGCGTATCCTGCCACCTCGTCGGCTACCATATTCTTGCGCATCGCCTCGTAATCGTCCAGCGTCATCGTCACCTCGCGCGCCTGACTGCCTTTGTATTCGCCGAGGATACCCGCCGCCGCCATCATCTCGATGATGCGGCTGGCCCGTGCATAGCCGATGCTCAACCGCCGCTGCAAGAGCGAGACGCTGCCGCGTTTGCTTTCCAGCACCACCCGCACCGCCTCGTCGAACATGTCGTCCTTTTGTGTTCCGCCCAGATCGATGGTATTCAGCTGCATCAACTCAGGATGATACTGCGGCTGGGCGACATCTTTGAGGAAGTTGACCACGCCGCGAATCTCTTCGTCGTCCAGAAACGCCCCCTGCGACCGTACCAGCTCGCTGGTGCCGGGCTTGAGGAACAGCATATCGCCCTGCCCCAGCAGCGTCTCGGCGCCGTTCTGGTCGAGAATAATACGGCTGTCCATGCGCCCCGCCACGCGAAACGCGATGCGCGAGGGCATATTCGACTTGATCAGCCCCGTCACCACCGTCGCCTGCGGCCGCTGCGTCGCCAGCACCAGGTGAATCCCCACCGCCCGGCTTTTCTGGGCGATGCGCACGATATACGCCTCAATCTCCTTGGCCGCCGTCATCATCAAATCCGCCAACTCATCAATCACGATCACAATGTGCGGCAGCTTCTTGGGGATCTTGGCCTCTTCCTCCGGCGACGTGGGATTGAACCGCTCGATCAGCTCTTCCTGTGTCAGCAGGTTATACGAAGCGATATTGCGTACCTTCGCCTCGGCCAGCAGTTCGTACCGCTCGTCCATCTTTTCCGTGGCCCACTGCAAAATCTGTTCGGCCTTGTTCATATCCGTTATCGTCGGACACATCGAATGCGGAATCGACTCAAACGCAGCCATTTCCACCATCTTCGGGTCGATCAAAATCATCTTGACCTCGTCCGGCCGCCGCGTCAGCAGAATACTGATCAGAATGCTGTTGATGCACACGCTCTTGCCCGAACCGGTCGTCCCGGCGATGAGCAAATGCGGCATCGCCGCCAGATCGGACACCAAAATCTCACCCGACCAGCTTTTCCCCAGATACAGCGGAATCTGCATCTTGGCCGCTTCGCCCCGCACCAAAAGCTCTTTGAGCCGCACCGTCTCCCGCTCGCTGTTGGGCACTTCGATGCCGATGGTGTGCTTGCCCGCCAGCGGCGCGACCACACGGACCGACCCGGAACTGGAACTGACCGCCCGCGCGATGTCGTTGGCCAGCGTCGAGATTTGGCTGACCTTCACTCCCGCCGCCAACTCCAGTTCGTACATCGTAATCGCCGGCCCCGCCTCCGCGTTGACCACCTGCGCCTGGATGCCGAACTCATCCAGCAGCGCCTCCAGTATCTTGGCCTTTTCTTCCACCATTCGCTCCTGAATCGCCGAAAATCCTTTCTCCGGCTCCTTGAGCAAATCCAGCGGCGGAAACTCGTAATCCTCATAACTCTTTTGCGGCACCGAGGCCGGCTTGTGTTTGGGTTTCGACGCTGCGGGGGGGGTTGCTATTGCCGTCGGCTTAACCTTTGGCGCCGCTGCCGCCGTCGGTTCGGCTGCTGAGGCCGGGACAGGCCGCTTTGCCTCCGTCGTTGGGGGCTGGGCGATTTTTTCACGATAGCGGCGCATTGCTTCTGCGAAGGTCTTTTCCTCGGCCTTCTGTTTTTGGCTTAGCCGCGTCCAGATTTCACCCAGCGCCTGCGACTGTTCTTTGGCCGCCGACAACGCCGGTCCGGCCAGCCCGAAGAGTTTCAGCACACCCATCCCGAACCATCGCGCCAGCGTCAGCACGACAGTATCGGCCGCCACGGTCGCGCCGACGATAAAACTAAAAAACACGATGACCCAGGTTCCCAACTGGGAGACGTGAATCGGCAGGAATGTACCGGCCGCAACGCCAAGAATCCCCCCGTTGCCCCAGGGAAAATCACCGCTGCTGTAAATGTGCCCCAACATCAGTCGATACAGGTGTCCGCCGTTTTCACTGTTCGGCCAGAGCAAATACCACGACGTTGACACCGCCGCCGTCACCAGCACCAGGCCAATCGCCCGCAGGACCGGCTGGGACAATCCCTTGCCCGATAAATGCAAAAACAAGCATGCAATCAGCCCAAATAGCCCGATAACAATCCCCGGCCCGGCATAATAGAGCAGGTAATAGGCCGGAACTGCGCCAATGCGGCCGACCCAGTTGGCCGTCGGCTCATTGTGCGGCCAGACATACTCACTCGGCGCATCGCCCATATCAAAGCTCAGCACACTGCACAGCAGCAGCACGCAGACGCACAGCAGCCCCCCCTCAATTGCGACTTTATATAAATATCCGTGTTTCAAATTGACCTCTAATTTTGCTGACCGCTGACCTCTAAATAATCTATATCGGTAAATCCCCCGCGTTTTCTGCAAGACTTGCCTAATAATACTGAAAACCGCCCCAAAATACAAATCATACGGGGGAATTTTAAGCGTAAAGTCACAAGGTTAACGCGAATCCGAGCCGGCAGGTCACACAGCCACCCCTGTCCGGCTGGCACAGGACATCCCCCGTAAAATGGAGGGAAGCTTTGTTAAATCGGTCGGCGGAGGAGGATGCCGCTGCGGCGCCAGTTGAGGAGAAAATCGGCGGTTGGGACGTACTGAAGCCCTTCGGCCGGGTCGGCGACGAGGATGTGGTTGGCGGTGATGTCGAGTACCGCCACACAATGGTCGCCATAGAAACTGTCGCGCATCATGGCCAGAAATACCGCGTCGCGGGGGATTGCGGCCAGCGAATCATACATCCCGAACGAACAGAGCAATCCGAGCGGCTCGTAATGATTGCGCACCGCGAGATAGAGGGTCCAGGGCGATGTGCCGATGGCGGGGCTGGTGCGCGCGGCGACCGCCAGTGCGCCTTCGTCGGCGTCAAAGCCCAGCCGGCGCAGAGCGGTGGCCGCTGCGGCCGGGCCGCAGGTGAACGGCTGCGACTGGCGACAAACGCCGTCGGCATCAAATGTGGTGTCAAGGGCCGCCAGTTGGCCCTGCACTGCTGCGGGGGCGACGAACGGAAGTATTGTCAGCGCCGAGACATACAGCGCCATAATGACGCAGGTCAGCAGTCGGATGGCCGGGCGCGTCAGTTGGGCCAGCGGGGCCGACAGGCCGAGCGTGACAGCGAAGACCAGCAGCACGAACCGCACCCGTCCGGCTGCGGGCGGATACAACTGCGGCCAGCGATACACCAGGTCGGGAAATCGACCGGCCAGCACGAGTCCGATAATCAAGAAGGGGATTATCAGTGCCGCGGTGCGCGAAAAGGTGCCGCTGCGCGAGGCGATATGCCCCAAGAGCATCCCCACGGCCGCGATGGCGAACACCCCGATTGTCTCAAGCCACTGTTCCATCGCCCTTTAGTATAGCAGATTGCATGCGGAGCGACAATCCGTTCGAAGGGTTTTCGGTCAAATATTATCGGCATTACCGAGCAGCCGTGATAATGAGGCAGCGACAGGCGGCATTATCGGACAAACCGGCCAGAACGTATCATTTTTTTTTTTACCTTCCTCGGCCAGCTTTCGGAAACCAGTTGCAAAACACTATATCCCAAGCAAATTCGAGATTCGATTATCGAAATCCGAAAATATGGACGTGGGCTTTGAGACCATTTTGCGTATGCGCGCAATATGGTCTTTGAAAGATCCATCTCAATTAAGGAAAAACAAGAGGTATATTCAGTTTATTGTGTTTCCGCTCTGATTCTCAAATAATTGTGTGCCATTTTAAGACAAATATGACACACAAGCGAATTTGTGGCCCATCTATGACACACAAACTAAAATTTGACTATATCCATAAGTTTATTAAATCGGTACCATCCCGCTCAAGGGCAAGAAGGACAACGACACCCTGTCGTATTACAGGTAATGATCTCGAGTTGACCGATTGAGTACTTAATTGCCTAGTTCTATGCCTATTAATTTCGCCATTTTTTTCGGAACATCTGTATTGTCATAGAATCCATTAAAAATCTCAGAACCTGAACCTATGGCGTGTACTTCAACCGGAATACCTGTATGAGCAAAAGTTGTCCAACCAATACCTGCTTTCTCGGCAAGTATGCCAACGAGAGTAATACTGAGCGGGTCATTATCACTATAAAGCAACTTATCTTCCTGAGAATATTCATGGATATTCACCCGGACACGTTTTGCACTGGACATACCTTTATCATAAGCATCTTCAAGAAGGTCCTTTTCATAATCATTTAATTTGTCATAAACAAGGCCGAAAGCATTTTCAATATCTGTCTTGAGAGCATCAGGGATATTGTCCTCCACGCCGCCCCACTGGCCTGACGTGTATTTTGACCAAACATTATCTTTAAATGCAGCGTAGCTCATGTTCTGATTTTTTAATATCTCAAACGAGGTCGAATACTCCGATAAGCCATTTCCCATTGTCAAACCTCCTGTCTCATGATCTGCAGTAACGACAATCAGTGTTTCATCAGGATGCTCTTTATAAAAATCCATTGCTTTATCGATTGCTTCATCAAAAGCAAGTATTTCATTAATAGCGGTTACCGTATCTTTATCATGGCAGGCATAGTCAACCTGGCCGCCTTCGACCATCATGAAAAAACCTTGATTATTATCGAGTAAATTGATGCCTTTTTCAGTAAACTCAGCGAGTGACATACAATTGTCAGGTCTATCGATTTCAGGAGTAAGCTGATTCATACCTTCTTCTGATTTGTTATATGCAATAACTCTCTCGCCCGGTTTACAAGTACTTAATTCTTCTCGTGAAGTGACAATTTTAAAACCATTATCCGCAGCAACTTCATAAGAACTCTTGGGCTCAACTGCATTTGCATCGCTGATTTCACCTCTTCGTCTCATTCTTGCTCTTGGCGGGGTTGGTTGATGAAGTGAACCACCGGCGAAATAATCAAAGTCACTATTAGCAAGCTGAACTCCAATATTATAATAATTATCCCTATCAGGCTCATGTGCATAGAATACCGCCGGTGTAGCGTGGTCTATTCCTACACTTGTCACGATACCGACTTTCATTCCTTTTGCTTTAGCCCGCTCTGCAATCGTATTTAATCTTGTTTGTTTATCTTGTTTAAGACTGACAACTTCAGTCATGGTTTTTTCACCGCAAGCCAAAGCCGTGCCCGCTGCTGCAGAATCCGTGATGAATCGATTCGCACAGTATGTTGTTATCATTCCCATTGCAGGAAATTGCGTGAAAATCAGGTCTTCTGTTTTTTCCGATTCCGGCTTATTATCATTATAACCTTCTTTCACAGAGGCAAGATACGCTTCAGTGAGATGAATTTGCGCAGACCCCATGCCATCGCCAATGAAATAAAATACATATTTAATTGAATCTTGTAAAGACGATGTAGCTGACGCTGTTGTTCCTGTAGTGGTACAACCAGATAAGACGAGAAAACCTACCAAAATACAAAGGAATACTGAACTCCTGAAATAACGCGCTAATTTCATTGTTTATCCTTTAAGCTAAAATTTTATTTATTGGAATATGCACAATTATAGAGCCTGTTGCACAATGATTTTCGAATCCAACCATTGGATTCGACGGCTGTCTGGGGCAGACGGCCCAATTCTCTGTTTCCCAAACACCTTTTCTTAACTTTTTATAGGGTACGCCTGATTTCGGTCGCAAGGCAGGAAATTGTAAGCCATTCTGTAGTCCTTTACATGTTTAGCAATCCGTTTGGCCTATTATAACCGAAAAGCTGGATTTATTCACTTGTTAAAAGAGCAATTACTGGCAATTATTTATGCAACAGGCTCTTAATACGCAAGAAATAGGGGTGAGTTATTGCACTCAGATGAAGATTTTGGTAAAATTGTTGAATGGGTATGCTTGGCGGCGTAGCCAGACGTTTAATATGGGAAATGTCAGATAAAGGAAACTTATTATGGCAAAGAAGCCGACGCTTATTGCATATTTCGTTCTATGCGCTTCTTCAACACTCTTTTCATTTGCAATGGCACAGAATGCTTCATCAACGGGATCGGCAACGATCGGTGCTTTACCCGGCGGACCGGGAGGACGTGACGTGCCTATCGCACCTCCAGATCGTCCGGATCCTTTGCTTCCGTTCTATAATCCTGATTTACAGGCAGCGAAGCGAGTGCAGGATATTGTGTCCCGTTTGGAACTTGAAGAAAAAGTTGCCCTGATGCAAATGGCCTCCCCCTCTATCCCGAGGCTGGGGATTGCACCCTATCACTGGTGGACGGAAGCTTTGCACGGTATGACCCACGATTTCTCTACAGTCTTTCCACAGGCGATTGGATTAGCGGCTACATGGAATACCGCTCTTCACTATGAGGTCGCCTCTGCGATCAGTACCGAAGGCCGGGCTAAAAACTTCGAATACCGCGCAAATAATATTTTCAATGCTATGACCGGTTTGGATTTCTGGTCGCCCAATATTAATATCTTCCGTGACCCCCGCTGGGGGCGGGGCCAGGAAACCTACGGCGAAGACCCTTATC
>LSQX01333404.1_pt1 | contig 17658 bp, 14 predicted proteins | sample 654561 | NCBI WGS metagenome assembly LSQX01 (sample SAMN04489861, study PRJNA283612) | anaerobic digester metagenome | isolation source: 4 biogas reactors fed with cattle manure at either 37C or 55C with and... | place: Denmark: Kongens Lyngby | collected 2014
AGGATACCTTCGGTCAGTCCGCCCAGAGCCATGAAGAACTTCTGGAGCACTACGGCTTAACCAAGGAGGCCATCTGTGAGCGGGCCCGTTTCCTTATGGGAAGGGGGCAGAAGTAAATGCTCAAGGCCTTTGATCTCTCGGGAAAAGTGGCCATCGTCACGGGAGGTGCCCAGGGTCTGGGCAGAGCCATGGCGGAAGGTCTGGCTGAAGCCGGCGCCCAAGTAATTATCGCCGATATTAATGAAGAAAAGGCTGAACTCACCGCTGAGGAGCTCAGGCAAATGGGGTTTGCCGCAGAGGCGTACCCCGTGGATGTCTCCCAGCGCGAGAGCGTGGATCGCTTAGTGGAGCATGTGGTTCAGCGCCACGGGCGGCTGGATGTGGTGCTGAACAGCGCGGGGCTGAACCGCCGCTACCCCATGGCAGAGATCACTTTAGAAGACTACGACACGATCATGGACGTGAATCTCAAGGGTACCTTCAACATGTGCCAGTCCGCGGGCCGGGCCATGCTGGAATTGGGCAGCAAGGGGTCTTTGATCAACATTTCTTCCATGTCCGCCCTGATCATTAACCGGAGGCGGCCTGTGGGCGTGTACTGCGCCTCGAAGGCTGGTGTGAACGGTTTGACCCGCGCCTTTGCCGCGGAGTGGGCTCCCCACGGCATCCGCGTCAACGCCATCGCGCCGGGGTACTTCCTCACACCGCTGAACGAGCCGTGGATGAAGACCCAGCAGGGGACCGATGCCCTGGATCAAACCCCCATGGGGCGTTTCGCCGAGCCCCATGAACTGGGTCCCACCGCCGTTTATCTGGCCTCGGATGCCTCCAGTTTCATGACTGGTCAGGTCTTGGTGCTGGACGGAGGGTACACCATCTGGTAGAGAAGGAGCAAGGGGAGGAACAAGGAACATGCTGCAAGCGGCGATTATAGGATACGGAGGTATGGGGAAATGGCATCACGAAGCCATTTCCGGACAAGTAAAGGACATTGCAGTAACGGGCGCCTATGATCTGCGCCCGGAAGCGAACGACGAGGCCCGGGCCAAGGGACTCAAAGTCTATGCCGCAGCCCGGGATCTGTTCGCTGATCAAGACATAGACGTGGTGATCATCGCCACGCCCAATGACTCCCATAAAGACTACATCATCCAGGGACTTGAGGCAGGCAAGCATGTGGTGTGTGAAAAGCCCGTGGTGCTAAGTGCCGCGGATCTCCTGGAGATCATGGAAGTGGGCAAGAACTCACCGGGGCTGTTTACGATCCACCAAAACCGCAGGTGGGATCGGGACTTCCAGACCGTGAAGACCATTTTAGAAGAGGGCGAGGTAGGCAAGGCGTATTTCATCGAAAGCCGGGTCAACGGATCCAGTGTGTTCCTGCACGGCTGGAGGGATTACAAGATCAACGGCGGCGGCATGCTCTACGACTGGGGAGTGCACTTGATTGACCAGGCCCTGCAGCTGATCCCAGAGAAGGTAACCTCGGTTACGGCCCATCTGTTCAATATCCACTCCCAAGAAGTGGATGACAACGTGAAAGTACTGCTCACCTTTGAAAGCGGCATCTCCATGCTCCTGGAGGTGGCTACCAACTGCTTCATCCCTGCGCCCAGGTGGCATGTCTCTGGCCGGGACGGCACCTTTGTCATCTACAACTGGCAGTGTGAAGGTAAAATCGTCAAGCTGGCGGACAGCAGCGCCCTCAAGTGGGAAAACGACATCGTCTACACCGCGGCCGGGCCCACCCGCACCATGGCGCCGCGGCCTGTGAACACCACAGTGGAAAAGCCGCTGCCCCAGATCCTAGATGCCCGGGGGAATGAATACCACCGCTGGTCTTCCGCGGATATTTTCTACCACAACCTGGTGGAGGCCATCCGGGGCGAAGCCGCGCTTTTGGTGCAGCCGGAGGAAGCACTGCGGGTGCTTAAGGTGATGGAGCTAGCTTTTGCCTCGGCGGAGCAGGGGCATGGAGTTTCTTGCCTAATCTAGCTTGGGAAGGCATATCAAGGATAAAGGAGGACAATGCATGGAGACCACAAAGGTTGCCTTTGTAGGCGTAGGTGACATCAGCGGCATTTACTTAGAGAACTTAACCAAGCTTTTTAAGCAAATCGAAGTTGTGGGTTTGTGCGATCTGATCAGGGAAAAAGCGGAACGGGCTCAAGAGCGCTACGGCATCCCCAAGATCTACGACACCATGTACGATGCCTTCGCCGATGAGGAAGTGGACATCATCCTCAACCTCACCCGCCCCTATGAGCACTTTGAGGTGACCAAGGCGGCCTTGGAAGCGGGCAAGCACGTCTATTCCGAGAAACCCTTGGGGGCAAGCAAAGAGGAAGGCGAGCAGCTCGTGGCCTTGGCCAAGGAGAAGGGCCTCTGCATCGGGGGCGCACCCGACACCTTCCTGGGCGCTTCCATTCAAACCTGCCGCAAACTCATTGACGAAGGGTTTATTGGCGAGCCCGTGGGCTTTACCGCCTCCATGATCTGCCGCGGCCACGAGAGCTGGCACCCCAGCCCCGAGTTTTATTACAAGTTCGGCGGCGGACCCATGCTGGATATGGGACCCTATTACATCACTGCCCTGATTAACCTTTTGGGGCGGGTGAAAGCGGTAACCAGCGTGGCGCGCTCCGCCTTTAAACAGCGGGTGATCACCAGCCAGCCCCTGGCCGGCACCATCGTGGACGTGGATGTACCCACCTACGTCACGGGCATATTGGAAATGGACAGCGGGGCAGTGGGGACGCTCTTTACCACCTTTGATGTGGTGTACAACGAGCAAGCCCGCTTTGAGGTTTACGGTTCCGAAGGAACCCTGATCGTGCCTGACCCCAACTTCTTTGGCAACAAGATCTACCTGCTGCGTCCCGAAACAGGCGAGTATCTGGCGATGCCCCTGCTCTTCGACTACAAGGAGAACTCCAGGGGCTTAGGCCTGGCAGATATGGCCGCAGCTTTGAAGAACAACCGTCCCATCAGGGCCAACATGGAGCAGACCTTCCATGTGCTGGATGTGATGACCGCCTTTGAGCGCAGCAGCGACAAACAGGCCCGGGAAGAGATTACTTCGCCCTTCACGCGGCAGGCGCCCATGGAGAAACCTAAGGTTTTGGGGATTTTCGAGCGGTAACAGGAGATAGAAAAACACAAGGAGGCTGAAGCAGTGAAGATCGCGTATACTGGCTGGACATGGCTCATTCACCACGAGGACAATCACAAGTATGAGTTTGAGCAGTTTCTCAAGGAAGCAGCCGATTTGGGTTACCAGGCTGTGGAGAACTTCGCCTTTATCACCAAGTATTTCGACAACGACGCCAAGGCGGTCAAGGATCTTTTGGATAAGTACAATTTAGAGATGGCCAACCTCTACCATCACTATTCCGAGGATCCTGAGGTGGACTATGCTAAGGCGGTGGATTATGCCGACTTCATGAAGAAGATCGGAGCCACCTATATGAACCTGCAGGCTGTGATGTGGCGCGATAAGCCCTACGAGCGGCCCCTAGATGAGAAGGCCGTGTTGGGCTACGCCGAGCTTTCCAACAGGATCGGGAAGCTCTGCAAGGATAACGGGCTGGTAGCCTGTTTCCATCCCCACGCCAACACCGCCATTTACACCGAGGAAGAAATCGATCTCTTCGTGGCCAACACCGATCCGGAGCTGGTGGGCCTCTGCCTGGACACGGCCCACACCACCCTGGCGGGTATGGACTGTGTGAAGGCCTTTGAGAAGTACGCGGACAGGATCGCCTATGTGCACCTCAAAGACGTCTATGCTCCCTCCGAAGAGTTTGCCGAGTGGCCCATGAGCCGCTTCTGCCCCCTGGGCTACGGCATTGTGGACTTTAGGGGCGTTTACAAGGTTCTGAAAAGCCACGGCTACAAAGGGGTGCTCTGCGTGGAGCTGGATAATCCGCCGGTCTGCAACTACAAGGCGGCCATGGATTCCCGGAACTACCTCCACAACGTGCTGGGCCTCTAGGCCTAAGTCCAGAGAAGCGAAAAGGCGGCTTCCCCGCACAGGGGCAGCCGCCTTCTTTCTTGGTAACTAGGCTGGTTTATAGCCCATGAGGCTGAGCTTATCGGCGAAATGGCAGGAGACAAAGTGGTCCTTGGCCAGTTCCACAAGCTTGGGCTCCTCTTCTTTGCAGAGGGCCTCCGCGTAGGGACAGCGGGAGCTAAAGGCGCACCCGCTGGGTGGATTGGAGGGATCAGGTACATCGCCCTTGAGGGTGATGCGCTTCCGCTTGGAGCGGGGATCCCCCATGGGAATGGATCTGAGCAGAGCCTCGGTGTAAGGATGCTTCGGGTTTCCGTACAGCTCCTCAGATGCCGCGAACTCCACCACTTTGCCCAGGTACATGACCATTACCCGATCGCAGATGTGCTCCACCACACTCAGATCGTGGGAGATGAAGAGGTAGGTGAGGTTTAGTTCCACCTGGAGATCCATGAGCAGGTTGATTACCTGGGCCTGCACGGACACATCCAGGGCGGAAACGGGTTCATCGCAGATCACAAGCTCCGGCCCGAGGGCTAAGGCCCGGGCGATGCCGATGCGCTGCCGCTGGCCGCCGCTGAACTCATGGGGGAAGCGGTTCATTTGGTAGCTGCTTAAGCCCACCAGCTCCATGAGCTCTTCCACTTTTTTGGTCTGCGTTTTGTCATTACCGATCTTGTTGATCTTCAAAGGCTCCGAGATGATGTCTTTCACGGACATCCTGGGATCCAAAGAGGAAAAGGGATCCTGGAAGATCATCTGCATCTTGGGCCGCAGGGCCCTCAGCTGCCGCTTATCCAGGGCGGTGAGATTATGCTTTACACCGTCCACATTGAAGCAAATATCGCCCGCGGTGGGTTCCAAGAGCCTGATCAAACAGCGGCCCGTGGTGGACTTGCCGCAGCCGCTTTCCCCAACTAGGCCCACGGTCTCGCCCCTTCTTATGGAAAAGCTCACGTTATCCACGGCCTTCACATGGCCCACAACCCGCTTGAAGACTCCCTTTTTGATGGGGAAATACTTCTTCAGCCCCTGCACTGTTAAGATGGTCTGATTATCTAGCTTAGCACCCATCATGCGCCCTCCCTTAAGCGTAATGCCAGCATTTTACCCGATGCCCCGCTGCAATGCTGCAGACTGGTGGTTCGCTGAGATGGCATTGATCCATGACCTGGGGACAGCGGGGAGCAAAGGCACAGCCTTTGGGCAAATTGAGCAGGTTGGGCACCACGCCAGGTATGGAAGCTAACCGCTTGTTTCTGCCGATCATGGGCATGGAGCTTAAAAGGCCCTTGGTGTAAGGATGTTTGGTGTTGTAGAAGATGTCATCCACGCTGGCTTCCTCCACAACCTTGCCCGTGTACATCACCAGCACCCGGTCTGCCATCTCGCCCACCACCTTGAGATCGTGGGTAATGAACATGATGGCCATGTTCAGCTGCTCCTGGAGGTTCTGCATGAGCTCCAGGATCTGGGCCTCAATGGTCACATCCAGCGCCGTGGTGGGCTCATCGGCTATGAGCAGCTTCGGGCGGCACACCAACGCCATGGCAATCATGGCTCGCTGGCGCATTCCGCCGCTGAGCTGGTGGGGATATTCATTTACCCTCTGCTCAGGGGAGGGGATGCCCACAAGCCTAAGCATTTCCACCGCTTTGGCCCGGGCTGCTTCCTTGTCCAGATTCTGATGCAGCCTCACCACTTCCATGATCTGCTCGCCCACGGTGTAAACAGGGTTCAGGGAAGTCATGGGTTCCTGGAAGATCATGCTGATTTCATTGCCCCTGATGCGTCTGATCTGATCGCCGTTGGGATCGAGTTCTGCGATATCCACAAGTTCCCCATTGGACATGGTAAAGAGGATTTCCCCGCCCGCGATTTTCCCCTTGGGCCTCTGGATGAGCTGCATGATGGAAAGGGACATGACGCTCTTTCCGCAGCCGCTTTCGCCTACGATGCCCAATACTTCGCCCTTATCCAGGGTGAACGAAACGCCGTCAACTGCTTTGACTACTCCATCGTGGGTATCAAACTGTGTTCTTAGATCGTTCACTCTCAGCAGCATACCGCCAAAGCCTCACTTTCCATGTGCATCCCAGCTTTACAGTTCAGGCAGCTCCACTCCTTGACTGCGCAGGGTGGCTTGGACGCTATTCACGTCCACATCCCTAACCAGGCGGCCGCCTTTGATGGCCAGGGCCGCGGCGGTTCCGGCAGCTTGGCCCGTGGCCATGCAGGCGGAGATAGCCCGCACGGAACCTTCAGCCATGTGGTCGGTGCTGATGCATCTGCCCGCCACCAGCAGCTGCTCCACGTTTACAGGTACCAGGGAGCGGTAGGGGATGCCGTAAGTTTTGTCCAGGTCCTTGAGGAAGACATGATCATCCCAGGTACCGGTGGGAGATAAGATGTCGTAAAACCTGGGGTAAATGGCGATGGTATCCTCAAAAACGCGCTCGTTGTCAATGTCCTCTTCCGTGAGCTTATACATCCCGCGGATGCGGCGACTTTCCCTAAAGCCAATGGAAGGGGCGATGGAGGCCAGCTCCGCGTGTTCAAAGCCCGGCAAATACTCCTTCATAAAGCGGAACATTTTCAAGACGTGTTTGCGGCAGAGCACTTCGCCGTAGGTGAGATCATCGGGATCCGTGGGGTCGATTTTGAACACGTTGCAGAAGTTGATATAGGAAATCTGCCCGCCCGCGGTTAAGCGGCCCATGGGGAAGACCTGGCGCTTGTAGCCCATGTCAATTACCCCTTCGGCAACCTTCTGCCGGTAGATCTGGTAGAAGTACTCCACGCCTTCCCGATCCAGGATCTCCTTGACCTTGGCGCTGTCCACCCCGGCGATGCGGAAGTTGACCGTGCCGGGCTGCACCAAACCGTCCGCTTCGCGGCCCTGCTCGAAGGGTACGCCAGCGCTGGCGGCAACATCACCATCTCCCGTACAGTCAATCACTACCTTGGCAGAGATCAGCTCCAAGCCCGCTTTGCTGGCGATGATCACACCTTTCACCTGGCCCTCTTCCATGAGCACATCCACAACCTTGGAGTGGAGCCGCAGCCAAATGCCTTCCTTTTCCATCTTGCTGTCCAGGTAGATCTTCAGGTACTCACTGGAAAAGCGGTGGGGATCAAAATCCGTTCTAATATCATCGGAGGAGCCGAACTGGTCTCTGTAATCCAACTCAATTTCCTTATAGATCCCCGAAACATCGAAGGGATGGCCGTGGAGGAAGTAGTTGCAGGATTCCACGTAGCAGGCGGTGATGTTGCCCCCGAGGAAGGCGCGATCCTCAATTAAGGCCACCTGCGCACCATTTCTCGCCGCGGCAATGGCTGCGCCGATACCTGCGGGTCCGCCGCCGCAGACCACAACGTCCACTTCTTTGCGCACTGCAACGCTCATGGGTTTTGTAACTAGTTTCATGTCTTCAACTCCTAGTGGTATTTTTTCGCTGATCAGCTGTGGGGATCAGCTGCATCCCTCAAACCATCGCCGACAAAGTTAAAGCTGAGTACAGCCAAAACCACAAAGGCGGCTGGCAGCAGCAGCCAGGGCCGCATGGCCACCACCTGCATTTTCTGGGCCTGCTGCAGCAGTACACCCCAGCTCACAATGGGCGCCCTCAGGCCCACGCCCAGAAAGCTCAGGGAGGTTTCTCCCAAAATCATGCCGGGAATGCCCAGGGTGATCTGGACCAGGATATAACTCATGAAGTTGGGGATCAGATGCCGCGTGATATTCCACCATTCCGAGGCGCCCATGGATCTGGCCGCGGAGACGAAGTCCGACTCCTTGATGGAGAGGAACTTACCCCTGGCGATACGGGCCACGTTGGTCCAGGTCACTAAAGAGAGCACCACCGTAATGGCGAAATAGATCTGGAGCGGCGACCAGCTGGCAGGTAGTGCGGCGCTTAGGGCCATCCAGAGCGGGATCTGGGGAATGGAGAGGATGATCTCGATGATGCGCTGGATCACGAAGTCAACGGCCCCGCCAAAGATGGCGGAGATGCCGCCGAGGATCAGCCCCAGGGCCAGGCTCAAAAAGACGCCGATCAAGCCAATGGAAAGGGAGATTCTGGTTCCGTAGACGACGCGGGAGAACAAATCCCTTCCCAGTTCATCGGAGCCCAAGAGAAAAAGCATCTGCTCGCTGGGGCTGCGGTCGATCCCGAACAGATGGATATCGCAGTCAAACAGGCCGAAGAGCCTGTAGGGTTCCCCCTTGACGAAAAAATAGATGGGGAGCTTCAGATCGGGATCTGGGGTATACACCTCCTGCCAGGTCACGGGGTCCCGTTCCTTTTTGTAGCCGTAGACAAAGGGGCGCAGGCTGAAGTTTCCTTCATTGTCTATGAAGCGGATCCTCTGCGGCGGTGCATAGAGGTATCTGGAGTTGCGTGTGGTGGTTTTGTAGGGCGCGATGAACTCGCAGAAGATGGCCGTGGCGTAAAAGAGAATCAGCACCACCATGGCTGCCACAGCCAGTTTATGCTGGAAGAACCGGCGCTTCATGAGCTGCCACTGGGAAAGGGACTGGAATTCCTTTTCAGGTACAACCTGTATCGTTGCCATAGTACTTAGAACCTCCAATCACTGGATTGCTGCCACCGTTACTGTGAGCATTAGTCGTAAGTGATGCGGGGATCAGCCCAGGCTAAGAGCAGATCGGAGATGAATGATCCAATCACAGTCAGGGTGCTCAAAAGGAGGATAATGCCTCCCGCCACGAACATGTCCTGGGTGATCAGGCTCTGCAGCAGCAGGGGACCTAAGGTGGGCAGGTTGAGCACAATGGCCGTTATGGCGCCGCCGGAGATCACCTGGGGCAGCACCCAGGTTACCGAACTGAGGATGGGGTTGATGGCAATGCGCACCGCATGCTTCACGATGACCACCCGTTCCCTAAGGCCCTTGGAGCGCGCCGTGCGGATATAATCCTTGCCCAGCTCGTCCAACATCACACCCCGCATGATCCGGATCAGGGAAGCGGAGCCTGACATGCCCGTGACCACCATGGGGATCCAAATGTGCTTGAGCAGATCAACAAATTTGGCAAAGGACCAGGGGGCTTCCCGGTAGGCCGCGGAAAAGAGGCCGCCGATGCTGGTTCCGAAGGTGGTATAGGCGAAGAACATTAAGATGAGTGCCAGGATAAAACTGGGTACTGATAAGCCCAGAAAACCTATGGTGGTAAAAGTATAGTCAAACAAGGAGTGACGCTTCACCGCGCTGTAAATCCCGATGGGGATGGCCACCAGGTACTGAAAGGTCATGGTGACGAGGGAGACCACCAACGTGTAGGGCAGCCTCTCAATGATCAGCTCTACCACAGGCCGGTTCCAGTTCCAGGAGCGGCCGAAATCTCCCCTGGTGACAATCCCGCTGATCCACAAGAAGTAGCGTTTGTAGGCGGGCTCATCCAGACCGTAGCGGGCCCTCAAGGCCGCGATCTGGGCTTCCGACACCTGTGCTCCGCTCGATTCCAGCTGGAGGATGTAGGAGGTCAAAAAGTCACCAGGAGGCAGTTCCATAAGGATAAAGGCGATAATGGATATGACTAGGACTGTTGGTATCAAGAACAGAATCCTGCGAATGATGTATCCGGTCATGAGATTGGCTCCTTTCACGCCTAGTCACTGCGGCGCTTGGGGGAAGATAACTAGCCCTCCGCAGAAAGCTAGTTATCTTCCTAAACTAGATGCTGGATAGTGCTTCTACTGATCAGTCATCAAAGAAGATCTGTTCTGGATGTGTTGCGCTGTAGAGTCCCGTATCCCAAGCTCTCACTGTTACTGCTGGATCAGGCAGGTTCCTCAGTTTGGCGTTGAAGATCATCAGTTCTGGTACGTTCCCTACGTTGCCGATCTGCCACAGGTATTCCGCCTGTACCCGGAGGATGTTCTTGCCCAGTTCGATTCTCTTCTGTTCATCGGGTTCTACCAGCATCTGGTCATACCAAGCGCGGACCTGCTTCACGTGCTCCGGCGGCTCCCAGCCATCTGCGCCGTTGGTGTTGAACCAGAGACCCCATTTGGGCCAGACCGACTCATCCCACCTGGGTTCCTTGGGGATGATCAGGTTGTTGCCCACGGGGAAGAGGATGTCCGTTGACTTGTCCCCTGCCCAGATCGTGGCTTCCATCTGGTTGGCTGGAGCCCGCACTTCCTGCAGTTCGGGGGAGATTTGCTGGAGTCTCACGTCGATACCCAGGTGATCTCTCCAGTAACCCATGACGATCTCCACCTTGGCAATGCTCAGGTCAGATCTCTCATACATCTGGATGGTGAAGCCCAGCCGCTGGCCATCGGGGCGCAGCCTAAAGCCCTGGCTGTCCCTCTTGTCCAAGCCCATGCTGTCCAGCATGGCGTTGGCCCTGTCCGGATCAAACTCCGCATAGGCGGTGGCGAACTCTGGTTCGAAGTACTGGCTGGTATCCAGCACGGTGTACTGCCTGGGTTGGGCCAGGCCGAAGTAGAAGACCTCGTTGATTTCATCCCGGTCGATGGCTAAGGAAAGTGCCTGGGCGAAGGTGGGGTTCTGGAAGATCTCCCGCAGCACATCGTCTTCCACGGTGCGGTTGATCATGAACACCATCTGGGCGCCCCGGCCGATGTTGTACAGGTAGGTTTCGTAGCCGCCCTGTTCTTTGTACTGCTGGTACAGGGGGTAGTTCTCCAAGCCCACCCTGTCGGCGAAGTCGATCTCGCCGCTCATGACCATACCGCTGATCATCTGCTGATCAGAGACGTACAGACCGACGATGGTGTCAATGTAGGGGAGCTGGTTGCCTTCCGTGTCCACTTTCCAGTAATAGGGGTTCCGCTCGTAAACCCTTCTGGAAGCGCTGCGGCTCACCAGCCTGTAGGCGGCCAGCGTGGGCAGGTCTTCCACCATGGGGATACCCCAGTGGCTGGTGGACTTGTACTCGAACAGGTCTACCCAGGTGTCAAAGCCTTCCGCTTCCATGATCTTCTTCAGCTCTTCCTCCGAGGTGTAGTTCGGATGGAACTGCTTCAGGTAGTGGCTGGGGAAGAGAATGGTATAAGAAGCGGTGACTAGGTAGTTCTTGAAAAAGGGCATGGGTTCAGGATAGGTGAAGCGCAGGGTGAAATCGTCGATCTTGTCGATCTTGGCTACCTGTCCCTTGACGATCCATGGTTCCGCAGCTTCCGATGTGAGCTCATCATTGAGGTAGATGGCCTCATACCAGAAGAGGATGTCGTCCACGGTAAACGGGTGGCCGTCAGACCATTTGACGCCTTCCCGGAAGGTGATTGTCCAGGCGGTGGCATCTTCGTTGGATTCGATTTCTTTGGCGAAGTTGGGCAGCAGCATTTGATCTTCCGGTCTCGGCAGGGCGAAGGATACTAACGGTCCCATCAGGAAGACATCGTTTCCGGATCCCTGCATGGATTCAACTGGAGCATAGAGTGTTCCGCCGTACTTCCCGATTGTCTCACGAGGTTCCACAACGAGTGGCTCTTTGGGCAGCCGTTCCTCTAAGGGAGGCAGCTCGCCTCTTTCCACCCTTTCCCGCAGCATAGGTGATTCGCCAGCGAACACACCTACGCCTGAAAACAGCAGCAGACTTAATACAACTAGGCTCAACACGACAAAGGTTTTTCTGTTGTGCATTTCATGTTCCTCCCAATCTGTGATAGTGCTGTCTAGTTGGCGTCAGTACCCGTTCCGAGTATCAAGCGCTTACCGCTTATACCACCTCCTGTTAGATACTGTCTAAGATCTCACGCAGCGCTGAGAGAACTAAGGTTACGTTCCTCAGTTTGCAGGAACTGCCCATCAGGCCGATCCGCCACACCTTGCCCTTGAACTCGCCAAGGCCGCCGCCGATTTCAATGCCGTATTCATTAAGCAGCCGTCCCCGCACCTGGGCATCGGATACGCCCTCGGGGATTCTCACCACAGTCAGCTGGGGCAGGCGGTGCTGGGGAGCCACAACCAGTTCCAGGCCCATTTCTTCCAAACCCGCTTGCAGTACAGCCCCCAGCTCCTGGTGCCGCTTGATAGCGTTTTCCAGTCCTTCTTCGGCCAGCATCTCCAGGGCTTCCCGCAGGGCAAAGATCATGCTGATGGGGGCGGTGTGGTGGTAGAACCTCTCCTGTCCCCAGTAATTGCGAATCATCGATAGATCCAGATACCAGCTCTGCACGGGCGATTTTCTGTTCAGCAGCACTTCCTCGGCGCGGCTGTTCATGGTGACCGGAGCCAGTCCCGGCGGTACGCTCAGGCACTTTTGGGTTCCGCTGAAACAGGCGTCGATGCCGTTTTTGTCCACATCCACGTGAGTGCCGCCCAGGGAAGTAACGGCATCCACCACCAGGAGCGCTCCAGCGTCGTGGACGAGCCCCGAGATTTCGCCCAGGGGCTGCAGAACTCCCGTGGACGTTTCTGCCTGCACGATGCTCACCAGCTTGGCATCGGGGTGCTGTCTGAGGGCTGCTTCCACCTGCTCAGGGTAGATCACATCACCCCAAGCTCCATCAACCTGGACAACTTCTGCGCCGCAGCGGCGGCCCATGTCCACCATTCTCTGACCGAAGAGGCCCTTCACGCACACAATCACCTTGTCGCCGGGTTCCACCAAGTTGACAAACACGGTTTCCATGCCGGCGCTGCCCGTTCCAGACATGGGGGCAGTAAGTTCGTTCTCGGTGCCAAAGACCATCTGCAGAAGGCCTTTCACTTCGTCCATAATCTCCAGGAAAACAGGGTCTAGATGCCCGGTTAGGGGCATGGCCATGGCCTGCAATACCCGGGGGTGAACGCCGCTCGGTCCTGGTCCCATGAGAATTCGTTCTGGCAACTTCCGCTTGCTCGACATATTTGATCTCTCCTCGTTCCGAAGTATTGTATTGAGTGCCGTAGCTCAGATCTTAACTTCCTGCCACCCCAGGGCCAGGGAGAGCTCCCTGGCAGCTTTCTTCACCACGGGAATCAGGGAGCTGCGCCTGTCCGCGCCCATGCGGTCCTTCGGACCTGATACGCTCAGGGCCGCGATGGCTTTTCCTGTGTAGTCAAAGACCGGCGCCGCGATGCAGATAACCCCTTCCTCGCATTCCTCGTTGTCCAGTGCATACCCCTGGGCGCGCACTTTGTTCAGCTCCTCCATGAAGGCATCCACTTCCACGATGGTGGTAGGCGTGAGCCTGGGCATGCCCTTTTTGCGCAGAATCTGGAGGACATCTGTCCAGGCGATATGGGCGGCGATTACTTTACCCATGCCGGTGGCGTGGACGGGTGCTCTTCTGCCGATTAGGGAAAACACTCTGATGTAGGATCTGCTTTCCGCCTTTTCTATGTACATCACCTCATCGTCGTCCAGCACAGCCAGGTTGGCCGTCTCATCGGTGTCATCCCTTAGTCTTTCCAGGAAGGGGATGGCGGTCTTGCGTAGATCGTGGCGGTAGAGGGCCTGCCCGCCCAGGTAGAGCAGCTTGGGGCCGAGAGCGTATTCTCCGTTGTCCAGGTCCTGGGTTAGGTAGCCCATGTCCACCAAAGTGGCGATGATGCGGTGCACGGTGCTGTTGGCCAGCTCGAGCTCTTCGCTGATGGCGGTGAGCTTGGCCTTGCCGCTGTTTTTGGCAATCAGCTCCATAATCTGGCATGCCCGCTCAATGGATCTCACCCGGTTCTTCCCAGGATGTGTCATACTTTACACCCACCATCCATGTGATCTTTAGCAAAATGTAACGACAAGGCCATGTTCATCCATGTGGCTTAATAATGTCTCCCGTTTCGTTACTTCTTCTTCCAAAAAGGGCACTGGAAATATCCAACTTTGGAAATTTCCGTATAGCGGAAACGCATACAAAATAATGTGAATGCGGTGCTAAAAAGCAGGGAAAAGACCGATCGCTGGCTAATGCATTGAAGCGAAATGAAATCCGTTGGAAGGGGAGGCCGCCGCTGCCCAGGATGCTCATTATTGCCGACGATCTAACAGGAGCCAGTGATGCCGGTTTGCAGTTCGCCCGCGGCGGCTGGCCGGTTCAGGTTCAGCTGCGCGCTCAGCCCCAGATGGAACAGGGTGAGCGCGGATCGCTAGTGACTGCCATCAATACCCAGACCCGTGAGCTCAGTCCTCCAAAGGCCGCTGCCTCGTTAAGCAAGTGGCTAAAGGCCAGCTCTCTGAGGCACTTCGGCACCGTATTTAAGAAGATCGACTCCACCCTACGGGGACCAATAGGTGCTGAGCTGGAAGTGTTGCTGGCTGCGGGCTTCTTCGCAGGAGCAGTGGTCATTCCCGCCTATCCAGCTGCGGGGCGCATTACCATTGGGGGACGGCATTTTGTGCACGGCGTTCTCCTGCACGAAACGGAGTTTGCCGGCGGCAGCCAAACCCCAGGCACCGCCCATGTTAAGGAGATTATCGCCGGGCAGCTCACTTACCCCGTGGAGCACGTGGATCTCGCTGCGATTCGCGCAGGGGGAGTCGCTGAGGTTTTCCACAGGGCGCAAAAGCAGGGTTTACCAGTGCTCTGCTTTGATGCGGAAGAGCAGGAGGATATCCTCAAGGCCGTGCAGCAACTGCAGTCTGTGGGGCAGCCTCTGCTCTGGGTGGGCTCCGCAGGCCTGGCCCAGGCCTTGGCGGAGGTTCTCCCTGGGCGAGCAGGGGATGTCAGCCGCCCACTGCGCAGTTGGAGAGCCGCAGAGCGGATCTTGGTTATGGCCGGCAGCCTGAGCGCGGTAACGCGCCGGCAAATTGCCCGGCTCCAGGCAGTTACCAGCTGCCCGGTTTGGCAGCTGGAGCCAGAGGAGCTGTTGTCTTTTGACCCTCCTCCCCTGCCTGCAGAGACTCCCAGCCAAGCTGGAGTTTTGGTGATCACGACAGCCCCCAGGCGGGCTGACCATCCCCAGAAGATTGCCCAGGCGCTGAGCCGGATTGGGGCCGAGACCTTTCAGGCTTGGCAGGCTGACGGCTTGGTTCTGACCGGCGGCGAAACCGCCGTTCAAATCTGCTCGAGGCTGGACATCCATACTCTGATCGTGGAGGGAGAAATCGAGGAGGGCATTCCCCTCTGCCTCACGGTAGAAGGCTCTCTGCCTGTGGTGACTAAAGCAGGCGGCTTTGGAACTGAAGATGCTCTGCTCAAGGCTGTGTACAGCCTGCAGCAGAAACGATGAAGAGGTGGTTGGCGTTGCACGAGCGCAAACCGGTAGTTGGGGTTACCATGGGTGATGCGTGCGGCATCGGGCCCGAGATCATCCTGAAGGCCTGGGAGCGCGAGGAGGTCTTTGAGTTCTGCATTCCCCTGGTGATTGGGGATGCTAAGATTTTGCGCAGGGCCCAGGGGTTGGTGGGTTCCAGTTTAGAGATAGCTGCTGTGCAGTGCCTTGATTCGCTGGAAGCGGAGCCGGGGGTGCTGCACTGCTTGGATTTGGACTTGCTCCCTGCAGACCTGCCCCTGGGCACCGTGCGGGCGGAAGCAGGTCTAGCTGCCTTTCGTTTCGTGGAAAAAGCTGTTCAGCTGGCTTTAGCTGGGCAGATATCCGCCATCTGCACAGCGCCCTTAAACAAGGCGGCCTTGAAGGCCGCGGGTTTAAGTTACCCCGGGCACACGGAGATTTTGGCCAGCCTCACCGGCGTGCGGGAATATGCCATGATGCTCTGGTCACCGCAGCTGAAGGTGGTGCATGTCACCACCCACAAGGGATTGGTGGAGGCCATCTCCAGTATTACTTGGGAGCGGGTGCTGACCGTGATCAAGCTGATCCACGGCTGTCTGCTCTCCTTGGGAGTTGCCGAACCCAAGATCGCGGTAGCGGCCATCAACCCCCATGCGGGAGAAGAGGGCTTGTTCGGCGCAGGGGAGGAAGAACGCAAGATCGTTCCCGCGGTGCAGCGGGCGCGCTGGGCAGGTATTGAAGTTGAGGGGCCCATCCCCGCGGACACGGTGTTTTTCCGGGCGGTGAGGGGTGAATTTGCTGCGGTGGTGGCCATGTACCACGATCAGGGGCACATCCCAGTTAAGGTTTTGGGCTTTGAAAAAGGGGTGAACATCACCCTGGGCCTGCCCTTTGTACGCACCAGTGTGGATCACGGAACCGCCTTTGATCTTGCGGGGAGCGGCAGGGCCAGTGAGGACAGCTTAGTGGAGGCAATGCGCCAGGCGGCCGCTTTGAGCGGCGTGCCTGGGTAGAAGAGGACGGGCTGCGTTAGCGTCCTCGGATAGAACAAAACAGACTACATATGAGGGGGTATTGCAGCATGGTAGAGCCGCTGTACAAAAGGAAAGACGTGCCGGTGGATGTTCGGGTAGAGGATCTCTTGTCCCGGATGACCCTGGAAGAGAAGGTTGCCCAGCTGGGATCCGTGGGGCCCTTGGAGATCCTGGACGAACAGGGAAATCTGGATCCTGAGAAAGCCGCCCAAGCAATGCCGCACGGCATCGGCCAGGTCGCCCGGATCGCCGGGGCAAGCGGCCTGTTTCCCAAGGAGGCCGCGGAGGCTTCCAACCAGGTGCAGAAGTACTTACTCACCCAGACCCGCCTGGGTATTCCCGCCCTGATCCATGAAGAATGCCTGAGCGGACTCATGTCTCCCGGCGGCACGGTCTATCCCCAATCCATCGGGATGGGCAGCAGCTTTGAACCGGAGCTCATGGAAAGAGTGACCACGGAGATCCGCAAACAGATGCGGGCCATCGGGACCCACCTGGGCCTCTCGCCCGTGGTGGACGTGGCTCGGGATTTCCGCTGGGGCCGGGTGGAAGAAACCTTTGGCGAAGATCCTTACCTGGTGGCCAGCATGGGTACGGCTTATATCCGGGGGCTGCAGGGCGATGATCTGCGCACCGGTGTGGTGGGCACCCTGAAGCATTTCGCGGGGCACGGTGCGCCTGAAGGCGGCAGAAACCACGCTCCGGTCAACCTCTCCCCCCGGGAGCTGAGGGAAATGCATATCTTCCCCTACGAAGCAGCCATCCGGGAAGCCAAAGCCCGCTCCGTGATGAATGCTTACCACTCCATTGACGGTATACCCTGCGCCGGTTCCCGGGAGCTGCTCACGGACATCCTGCGCGGCGAGTTGGGGTTTGAAGGGGTTGTGGTATCTGACTACTACAGCATCCGCCTGCTCCACGAAGACCACCTGGTGGCGGAGGATCTGCGCCGGGCGGGAGTCATGGCCTTGGAGGCGGGGTTGGATATCGAGTGCCCCACCATTGAGTGCTATGGAGATCTGCTCGTATCCGCTGTGCTGGACGGACTGATTTCGGAAGCGGTTGTGGATAACGCCGTGAGGCGCCATCTTAAGCTCAAGTTCGAGCTGGGGCTGTTCGATGAAATCTTCGTTGAGCCGGAACGGGTGAGCGTGGTCTTTGAGACGCCTGAACAGCGCGCCCTGGCCAGGGAGGCGGCCCAAAAATCCATCGTCCTGTTGAAAAACGAGAATGGCCTGCTGCCCTTGGCCAAGGATATCAAGAAACTTGCGGTGATCGGTCCCAACGCCAACTGCACCCGCTCCGTCCAGGGCGACTACACCTATGACGCCCATGTGGATCCTGAGGATGATACCATTGAGGTTGTAACCGTTCTGGATGGCATTAACGCCAAGGTTGGCCCCGAGGTAGAAGTGCGCTACGCCCAGGGGAGCTCCATCATGGGTGAGCGCCGCG
>LSQX01291449.1_pt1 | contig 17657 bp, 7 predicted proteins | sample 654561 | NCBI WGS metagenome assembly LSQX01 (sample SAMN04489861, study PRJNA283612) | anaerobic digester metagenome | isolation source: 4 biogas reactors fed with cattle manure at either 37C or 55C with and... | place: Denmark: Kongens Lyngby | collected 2014
CATCTCTATCGGTACGCTTTCCAGCAGCTTCAGATAGCGGTCCACTGCTCGCTGACACCAGGCCAACCGTGAATGGGCAGCCGTCAAGTCGCTGTCAAGAGGATCGACGTTGGCCATACCAGCCAATCTCGTCCTCAGCTCCGCCATTTCTTCCTGCAGAGCCGCATGCTCCTCATCGGTCACGTTCCAGTGCGGCAGATCCAACTCGTGTCGCTCGACCATCAGCGGCACCTGATCATGCAGCTCCTGCCGCACGGGCGGTTCGGCATCCTGCACTGCATCGGCTATCCGGCGAGCGATGTCGCGCCGCAGACCAAAATTCTCTTGCCTGCTGCGACTGCCACCACCATACTTGAGTTGCAGCATCCGCTCCTCGGCCTTGGCCTGAAGCAGGCGGTGTGGCGACTGGTCGCCGGCGGCCGAGCACTGTGGCAGGATATACAGACCATCTCCGCATCTGCGCCGAATCTCCAGGCGAGTATCATGCCAGAAGTCGGCAGATACGTAGTCTTCGCAGCCTTCGCTGGCCTGCGAGGGGCTGGCCAGGTTGATGACCATACCTGTCAACTGCCTTGCGGCATCATATGTGAACAGGAGATTCACGCCGTGATCTACGTGCCCCTCGATGTGAGAGAAACCCGGCTCAGCCACACTGCCGTACATACGCGCACTGTCATCGAAGTAGCGCACTCGGCGGTTCTCCCCCACCACTGCATACGAGTAGCCCCAGGCGACGAAGCCCTCGCGGCGATTTTCCCACGCCTCGCAGACCGCGGAAACTACTGCCTCGATCACCATCTGAGTGTACTCAGCGACGCTGGTATAGTCAGGATAGCGGATACGAATTGCCTCGATATAGTCTTCCTCGTTCTGCAGGCCTCGACCACCGGCGTGTGGCGCACTGTGAGTGTGAGTGGTGTTCAGCATCACCTTCAGTGGGTCGAGGTCAGGCAGCCGTTCACGTAAAGCGTTGCGACTGCCTGCGACGACCTCTTCGTACACTATGCACAGGTCCATCGAGACAAGAACCGCCTGGTTGCCGGCGCTCTCCAGAGCCAGAGCAGTGACGGTCAGCGGATCGTTGACGCGGGTAGCGATCCTGAGTCTGAACTGCCCCAGAAGAGACACAGCTCCGGAGGGAGTGATGTCACAACTGGCCCATCCTATCTTCACTTTCTCGCTCATCTCGGACTCCTTCGGTGCTGCAATGCGCACTAATCGGCAGTTCCTCTTTCTGCAGCGACCACGGCGCAGATCCACAATCTGATCGACGAGACTGTCGCCATAGGCACTTCGCCATGAGAAGACAGGCAACTGAAGGCCAGCAGGCCACTTATTTGTGGCTCATCACCACACAATTTTTCAAACAGGTGCATGTCTGACGCGGACGGCTGCGTACCAACAGCGTGCCAGGTTGTCACTGCCACAGCACGCTGTCGGCTTTGCTTTTGGCGGCTACTCTTCAGCAAACATCCTGTGTATAGTCGCCACCGCTTCGTCTACGATTACCTGACCACCCTCCGGTGACACTCGGCAGCTAGGCGGAATGGCACCGTAGCTCAGCCCTCTGGCGGCGCGCTCAGTCGGCAAGTAACCCCCACCTGAACTACTGGGAGCATCGGAGCGGTGACTGCCTGCTAGCTGGATTACGAACGTCTGCAGGGCATCACTGCGTCCCTTGATGCGGTCCCCAAAATCGAGATAGTATTCGAACGGGGCGGTCACGAAAGCGATGTCACCCAGTCGCACTACGCTCATCTCTATCGGTACGCTTTCCAGCGGCTTCAGATAGCGGTCCACCGCACGCTGGCACCAGGCAAGTCGTGAGTGCGTTGCGGTGTAGGTGTAGTCCAGTGGATCGGCATCAGCCATGCTTTCCAAGCGTTCGCGCAGTTCCGCCATCTCTTCCTGCAAAGCCGCGTACTCTTCATCGGTTATGTTCCAGTGCGGCAGATCCAGGTCGCGGTGCTCTACCATCAGCGGTACCTCGCCATGCTGCTCCTGTCGCACGGGGGGCTCGGCATCCTGCACTGCATCCGCTATCCGGCGTGCGATGTCGCGGCGCAGGGCGAAATTCCGCGCAGTGTTACGGCCTTCACCATACTTGAGCTTCAGCATCCGCTCTTCGGCTTCCGCCTGGATGAGCCGGTGTGGCGTCTGATCTCCGGCAGCGGAACACTGAGGCAATATGAACAGATCCTCGCCACAGCGACGTTGGATTTCCTTCCGAGTATCATGCCAGTAGTCAGCCGATATGAAGTCCTGACCGCCCTCACTGGCCTGCGAAGGGCTGGCCACGTTGACGACCATACCTGTCAGCTTTCGATCTGCGTCATATGTGAACAGCAGATTTACGCCGTGATCTACATGACCCTCGATATGAGAAAAGTCGGGTTCAGCAACGCTGCCATACATGACCGCGCGGTCGTCAAAGTATCGTACCCGCCGGTTCTCTCCCACCACAGCATACGAGTAGCCCCACGCCACAAACCCTTCGCGACGGTTTTCCCAGGCCTCAGATACGGCAGCGACCACTGCGCCGATCACCATCTGCGTGTACTCACCGATACTCACGTAGTCAGGATACCGAGCACGGAGAGCATCGATATAGTCTTCGTCCTTCTGCAAGCCTGCACCGCCCGCGAACGGAGCAGTGTGGGTGTGCGTCGCACCGATAATCAGCTTAAGAGGGTCAAAACCCGGCAGCTGTTCGCGCAAAGCCTCACGACTGCCTTCGAGAACTGCTTCATCCACGCCGCAAAGGTCCATGGATACGAAGACTACCTGCTCACCCGCGCTTTCCAGTGCTAACGCTGTGACGGTCAACGGATCGTGTACACTGGTTGCGACCCTGAGTCTGAACTGTCCCCGCAGAAAAACTGCACCTGAGGGAGTGATGTCACGACTGGCCCATCCGATCTTCATTTCGCTGTTCATGTCAGACTCCTTCTGGTTATCATGTGTGCTCAGAAACAGACTTGATCCGTTTGGAGACTGTACCTCGAGGGCATGAAGCCCCATCTGTGAATGGTTCTCTACCGGCTGCAACAGGTCCTGCCTGCCGACCACTATCACTGGTGAAATCAGACATAAGCAGCAGATCCCGCGCTCAGTTGTATCTCGTTTGTGCTAGATGAAAGGGATGCACGATGCACAGCACGAACTGATATATCTATGCATCAGAGACACTTCAGCCACTGTTTTCTCTGACGTGGCAAGTTTCGAGGTGAAACCGTGAGAGCAGGCTTCTACACGACATATATCACTCCCCCACTGGACTATGAAATGCCGGGAGGTTTTCACAAGCGCTTTGCCACCGGAGTACATGACCAGTTGCGCGCTTCAGCAGTCTATCTCGAAAACCCTGACACCGCCCTGGCCCTGGTGGCAGTGGATTGCGTGTCGTTCGATGCACGCGTGGCTTCACGAGCCCGTGAGGTGGTGCAAAAGCATCTGGGGATGACTTCACAGCAGGTGCTCATCAGCGCCACGCACACACATAGCGGCGGCCCCACTGCAGAGGTGTTGATGAGCGAGGCAGATAGTGCCTACTGTGACTGGGTTGCACGTCAGGCGGCGACAGCGGTGATTTGCGCTCAGAACCGAGCTGTAGAAGCGCGCATGAGTGGCGGTTCTGGCGCGGTGCCAGGCATCGGCTTCAACCGCCGATGGCATCTGGCCGATGGCACTGTCCGAACTAACCCAGGGCAGGTGCCGCAAAAAGACTTGATATGTCCGGCCGGGCCGGTGGATGACGAACTGATTGTGCTTGGCTTGTGGGACACACAAGACAATCTGCTTGGCACGATAATCAACTTCACCTGTCACACCACGTTCATGAGCGGGTCAGCATACTCAGCCGACTACCCTGGAGCGCTAGAGCAGGCCCTGGGTGTTCCAACTGTGTTTTTCAACGGAGCGATGGGCGACATCAATCAGATAGACTTCACCGACCCCGACAACCGTAGCAGCTACTCGGGCCCCGACGCAGTGGCACGAGTCTCCGCCAGACTTTCTGAAGCTGCCCGGACCGTGCTCGCAAGCGCGACACGTGATGCGTCACCATCACTTGCCACCGCTAGCCAGATGGTGCAGATGCCCCTGCGTGGTCCGGACAAGACTGAGCTGGATGCTGCAACTGAGCTGTATGAGCAGGACGGAGAGTGGACCCAGGAGCGGATATATGCCCGCGAACTGGTGTTGCTTGACGAGATGCTACGCCGTGATGGCGACATCGCCGGCTGCGAGATCCATGCGATGCGCCTGGGCGGCGTGCAACTGTGTGCCGCACCGCTGCAGCCGTTCTGCCAGCTGGGCCTGGACGTGAAGTCACAGCAGGATATGCCGACCATGCTTCCGGCGCTGGCCAACGGATGCCTGGGCTACCTGGGCCCACGCCAGGCCTATGAAGAGGGCGGGTACGAGTTGACGCTGAAACGCACCAGCTACCTCGCACCCGGCTCCGGTGAGCTGTACGTCGAGGCTGCGCTGAAGACTCTGAAGCGGCTATAGGCGGCGACACTCCCGGGACGTCGGGGCATGCCTGTAAGGTGACCTTGCCTGTCAGGAGACATGCTCTCCGTTTGCTGTAGTCCTAAGTGTGGTCTGCACACAATCACGACAGGCGGGCGACGCCACGATAGCATCGCCCGCCCAAAGCTGCAGTCAGCCACACTTGCAGGTTCTGGTCGTCAGTCTGGCTGAGTTAGCAGGAATTGCGCACTGGTGGCGATCATGAATTCATCGCCTTCTGCGACGTTGTAGACCACACCCTGCTCGTAGTCGTTCGGATCCACGAAGCGCTCGACAAGCGTCTTGTCGCCCAGTGATATGACCATGCCATTGTCACGCACATCGCGGATGGGATAGCAGCCACAGGAGCGCTCTGAGTTGCGCACTATGATGTAGTTGCCGATGAGTTCCTCGGCACGGACACCATCGGGAGTCACTGAGGTGCTCAAGCGCAGGAGGTTGTCGCGCCAATCAGAGGCGTCAAAACCGGTCAGCGTGCCTGACAGCTCTCCGTACTCGGTGGTCAACTCGAAGTCGCGGTAGCGCAGACTGGTTCCACGGGCCATCCTGGCGGCCACTACCTGATCTCCGCGCAGACGTATGAAGCCAAACTGCCCCTCAAGCGTGACGCCCGCCACGGTGATGCGCCCCGGATTCTCTGCGATTATCGTGATGTCTCGGTCGCCGTTCAGCAGCTCCACCTGTACAGCAGCGGCAAATCCCTCGCCATCATGGCTGTCTAGCGGCAGCGAGTGTGCAGAGGCGATGAACGGGTCGGGCTCATATGGCTCCAACACGGTGACGAACTGACTCTCGAGGTCATCGCCCAGGCGACTTCGCACCACATAGCGCAGATAGTTGTCAGGATAGCGGTGGTGAGGCGGGTCACCTCTAGTTATGGCGATTTCGTCTACCTCTGACAGCGAGTACATGCGCAGATGTGGTGACCGGTCTTCGGGCACGCTCATGTCCTTGCGCACGATCTTCCAGTCCACCCACGAGCTATCAGATGTCGCGTTGCCGCGATATACATCATACATATAGGAGAAGGCAGCACAGTTTTCAGAGTGGTACTCCTGCGCGAAGTCCAGCACTCCAGGCTCCTTCAGCGGAGTGGCAAAGGGGATGTCGGGGCCTGCAAAAGTGCCGGTTGGCTGGTGTACGAGCGCGAGATTTTCGTGGGTGACTTCCTGACCGGAACCGTTGTTTATCATCCGGTGATTGCTACCCCCGCGCACCCAGAACACATCTACCACATAGCTGTCAGTATCCGGTACGTCGATCAGGCCTGTCGCCCGCCGATAGGTAGTTACGTTTTCGTATACCGGGCCACCGTCAATTATGGACAGACGAGCCAGATCGCCACCGATGAAGAGATCGGTCTTGCCGCTCCAATTCGGCAGTTGTTGACGGTCGTTTACGAGTACCGTATTGTGGCTGGCGGTGTGCTTTGTCCAGGCGTGACGCTTTGGCCACCTGCCCGTATACTCCGGATAGCCCAGGTCGGGGTTCATCACGAAGGTGCGGAAAAAGATCCCCAGATTGAGGCGGTCCAGGTGCGGGTGCGAGCCAGCAGTTCGGCCGTAATACGTGAAGGCTGCACAACCCTTATCCGCATCCTCCGGCTGCAGGATAGCCAGTCCGTAGCCCGAGTTGTTGACACTGTTCAGTCTGACTGGCGTAGGCGGCTTGAGAGCTACCAGATCATCTATCAGCTTCTGGGGCTCCTCGTCGAAAATGTCGAGCTGCTTCTCCAACTCTGTGGTATCATATTTTGCCGAGTGCCACACCTGGCGCGCCAGATCCTCGTCTTCATAGGCCCGGAATCCTCGAATCAGTGTTTCGACGGGAAACCTTGACTCGCTGTAGTGCTGTGACTTGCTCGAATCGCCAATCGCGGGGGTGAAGGAGTTCAGGATGCGGAAGGCTTCAGCCGCCATGAATACCTGTTTCATCTTCGGATAATCACGATACATGTCATGTTTGTCATAGCCCTGATAGGTGCGGAGCAGGTCAGCAACCGGGATCAGGTTTCGTGTCGACGTAGAGTAGCCCGGAGCGCCCTCAAAAGAGGGGCCATCACGAGTCACCAGATCCACCAGAATCGTCGGGATCATGCCCTTGCCCGGCTCAAACAGCCAGTCCAGATAACGCTCTGTCTTCACAGGGTCATCCAGGGCAATAGCGGACATGCCCATCGCTTCCTGTGTCATGCCCACGTTGCCCGCGATGTTTTCGTCAACCACAGCCTCACAAAACAGCGTTACCAGGTTGTCTTCGATATGCTGGGTGAGAGCGGCTGCATCCGGTTTGGCGTCCAGCCCGGGATACTGCTCGCGCATTCGGGCGGTGAAAGCAATCAACTCAGTGTCCCGCAGCATAGCCTCGTAGCATACATCGTAGGCATATGAGAGGTCTTCTGCAGTCCAGGTCTCCCAGATGCGCCCCTGGATCATGCCCTTGCGGCTGCCGCCGTCGGATATGCCCCAACCGTTGCGTGCCACAAACGAGTAGTCTATGTTCGGGTATATGTCGGCAAAACGGTCCACAAGCACATCGGCTTTGTGTGCGTACAACGGGTCGCTGGTCAGCGCATACGCGTAAGCCAGTGTCCGTGCGGCACTGATGCACTCACGCCACAGCTTGAAGGTGTAGTAGGCGATGAATGTCAGTGTCTCGTCTCCGTACGTGAGCCCAAAACCATCGTCCACCCACTTCCTGTGGTCAGGATCTGCAGGGTCGGGGTGGTCGGGATTGAACAGAAGAGCGGCATCGGCCCTGTCCGGATCAAATTCACCTCGATCATCCAGGCCGGACTCGTAGTATGCGCCATAGTCGTTGGACGGGAACGCAGTCTGGCAGTTGCGGCACTGTAGCTTCCACGGGCGGGCTTGATGGTTGTATGAGTAGCGGTCAGGGATCGAAGCAGCCACTACGGTGAAAAGCTCCTCGCCGCAGTTGGGGCATCCGGCAGTTGTGTGAATGCTGGCGTTACGCGGCACCCACTGGCTCGGCACCATGCGCCATAGCTCCTCATCCGACATCTCAGCATACTTGCGGGCCGCATTTATCGCCCGCCCTTGCTGAGCCTTCGCCCACTCGTAGCGTTCGACATTTGCCAGTGCATTGGCACGCATTTCAGCGGTGACTATGTGGCTGGCTGTTTTCGCGTGCCCTGGTGAACCAACAGTGGACATGACCATCACCATCCCGATAGCTATCAATCCGAAAAAACTGCTGAGAATCCTCATGACAGAATCACCTTTGTGAATTGCAGATTGTGGGTTCGACCTCCGAACACCTGCCCGGCCGGTGAACCGGGTGTCCAGGGACCTCTCCCAGACTTGATAGACACTTGCCTCTGCCCATCGCACCGTCAGCGAAACCACAAGAAATAGTAGCGATGGCGGAAGCGTCCCGACGACCTACTCACAATCCGGGTACCTTGTAGCTCCACAGGTGGGAGCCGTTGCTGAAATAGATGCTCCCATCCAGCCACACTAATCCTGCATGGATAGGAACAGGGCTGTCGGCGAGCTTCATGTGTTCAAAGCTGCCTGGCTCAACTCGGACGATGGAGCGCTGGAAGAGCACGTAGATGTTGCCATCCGGACCGTTGAGCATGATGCGCGGAGCCTGCGAGCCCGCCGGTGGACCGTACGTCTCTGCGAGCATCTCTTCGTGCACCAGTGCCTTGGTCGCGGGGTCGAATGCGAAGAAGGTCGAGTCGGCGGCAATCCCATAGATCAGCCCGTCAGGCCCCAGCAGCAGGTCGGTGAGCCAGTCTCGCCCCGGGAGTATTGCTTCTCGCCACACCACGGTACGTGAGGCCATGTCGAACATATACAGCTCCGCTTCAGTGGCCCTGGTCTCTCCACCGGTGCCCGGGTGCACGGTGGTAGAGCCCACGAGATTGCCGTCAGGCAGCGCTACCAGGGCGCAAGTGCTGAGGTTTTCCAGCAACTGTTCGTGAGGGAGCACTTCATCGGTATCGGTTTCCAGATCATATATGTACAGACCTCCACCGGTGCGTCCATACCCCGGCGTTCCCGCCATGATTAGGTGGCGACCATCGGGATGTGCAAGCAGTGCAGCGGGTCGGTTGATCTCAGGCTGAGCGGCACCGAGCCGACGCGGATTGGGAGTATCCGGATGGCGATCCTGCCACGGCATAGCAGGGTCGTAGCAGTGCAGTATTCCGCCGCCGTACTGGGCGCCGTAAATCAACTCTCCCTGCACGGTCATAGCATTCAGATGCCCCATGTCGCCAAGTAAACCGTTGTGGGCCATCTGCCCCGATTGTGGATCGAAGTGATAGACGCGGAGTGGATGGCCGGTGGAGCCGTAGAGTGCGCTGTCGGGCCCCAGTTGAATCGACATGACATGGCAACCTTCAGATTCGTAGTCGAAGGTCACCTCCCGAACCGTACCATCTGTTTCCTTGAGTTCCAGATAACGCTCCGGTATGTTCAGCTCTTCTATCTTGCTACCGTCGGGAAAATCCGGGAAAACCTGTTGCCAGGATGCGGCTTTTATCGGCATGGGATTTACCGGGGGCTTTTCAGCATTCAGAGCTGCGGCATCGCCGTTACTGAGAATGTGCCAACTCCAGCCCGGGCCAGTGGCGTAAACCTGCCCGTCAGTACCACGGAACACCCTGCCGGCACCCAGTGTGCGTTGGTCTTCGGCGATATACTTGCGGGTCTCGCCTGACGGCGGATGGAGGCCCACAACCTGCCCTTCCGTGTTGCCAATCCCTATGTAGACCCACCCGGCATCATCCACAGCTATCGAACTGGGATATTGTGCCCAGTTCTCTTCGTTCAGTTTCGGATAAGCAGTCAACTCCCCACTGTCAGGATCGAAGCTGACGATGCTGGATTCGGGATACAGACCGGCCCAGATCACACCATCGGGGGCCTCGGTCATGGACATGGCGCAGCGTGACGGCGTCTGCCCGACGAAGGTGAAGGTCCGGGTCAGCGGATCGAATTCATAGAAACGGTCAGCGAATTGTGAGTAGTATCTGTTGCGACTGGATAGGACGAAGGCAAACGGAGAATCATGAGCGGGGCGTTCGAAGCTCACCTGTTCGGTTTCTCCGGTCGCCACATCCACGACCAGCATCGAACGGCATGCCTGATAGTCGGACAGCCACACCAACAGTAGGCGATTTCCATCGCCGTCAACTGTCGCTACAGCTCCTCGTGAACTCGATACAGCCGCTGCCACGCCGTGATCGGTGAAACCATCTTCGGTCTGTGCTTGCGCAGTCTGCACTGCCATGATTGCAAGTGCGGCAATGCACAGGATGCTAAGCGCGAGATCTGTGATAGCCACAAGCTACGCCTCCAGGTACACTTAGAAATGGAAATACATGGTGGAGGAACCGGCATCGGGTTCATGTCGGTTCCTACCGTTTATAGTTTGACCTGATCCGACTTGCTACTCCTCGACGCCATAGCTGTACATGTGCGACCCGCTGCCAAAGTATATCCGACCGTTCAGGTAGTCGCCGCCAGGGCCGATCGCAACCGGCGACTCGGCCAGCATCGTGATTTCGAAGGTCTCCGGATTGAGCGAGGCAATCCTTCGTGTAAACAAGACGTAAATGTCGCCTTCAGGTGACGTGACGAACACACGCGGCCCCTGCTGAAAGTTGGTGTATCCGAGAGTGGCCTCAGTGTTTTCCTGGTGGATAACCTCGCGCTTAGACGTGTCAAAAACCAGGAACTCCTTGCGATCCGCGAAGATGAACACCAGGTCGCCAGGGCCCTTCAGCATCGCATTGAAGCCGGAAACGTCGGGGATGACCGGGGCATGCCACTCGATTTGCCTGGTGGCCATATCGAAGATGTACAGTTCGGCTTGCTCCGCTTTGCGTTCGCCACCAGTGCCTGCACTCACAGTGGATCCGACCAGCAGCTTGCCGCTATCGAGCGGCACCATGCTGTTGATGGAGTGATACTGGAGCAAATCCTCATGAGCAAGTACGGTGGGAGTCCGGGTTTCCAGATCGAAGATGAGCATCCCGCCGCCAGTGTGTCCGTAAGCCGGCGTCCCCCCCAGGATCAACGTCTTGCCGTCCGGGTGTACTATCATGCAACTCGGGCGGACGATTTCCGGACTGGTGCTGCGATGTAGCCGACGTGGGTTGTGTTCACCACTGCTGTCCTCGAGAGGCACCCACTGGCGATTTGGGTCCCACTCAAGTAAGCCGCCGCCCAGGTACACGCCGACATAAAAACGGTCGTTGCCAGGTACAACTACATTCCATTGGCCCCAGCACGGGTGGTTAGTCCACTCGTCAGTAGCCGGATCGTAGTTGAAAAAGCACATGGGAAATGCAGTGCCGCCTGCAATGGTACCGTTTGGCGCGGTCGCCAACCCCATCAGATGTGCTCCCTCACTTATGTAGTCGAAGGGCAACTCTTTGCTCTGCCCGGTAACGGGGTCTTCGACGACGATTTTGCGCGTATACAGGTTGCAGCTATGCAACATTTTGCCATCGGGGAAGCTGCGGTGGAACAAATCCTGGCTACCAGCTATATAGCTCTTAGGATTTTGCTCCTCCGGAGCCGTGATTCTGGTGGCCTTGCCTTCATACAGTTCGAACCAGGCAGCATCCTGCTCCGATCCGTCAGTGCCATAAACCTTACCATTTTCATCGCGGTATACTGTCGCGTAGGCCTGCACCCGTTCATCTTCTGCCAGGACTATCGAAGCCTGACCGGACTCTGGATTCAGGATTATGATTTGACTAGCTGTACTGCCGATGCCGAAATATATCCACCCCTGGTCGTCAGCAGCAATAGAACGGGGATACTGTGCCCAGTTTTGCGTATACACCTGACCATAGTCGCGCAACTCGCCGGTCTCCGGGTTGTATGACACCACTTCACTCTGAGGATATGTGGCCGCCCAGATCACACCATTGTCGTCCTCAGTCATGCTCATGGCCATCTGTGGAGCCGTTTCGTGGAAAAAAGTGAACTCATCGGTAGCTGGGTCATACTCTAAAAAATGGCTGGCAAAGTGAGTATAGTAGCGGTTTTTACTCGACAGTATGGAGGCAAAAGGGCTATCTGAGCGTGGATGGAAAGGAATGGTGCGTTGGTGGCTGTCGCCGGTCTCAAGGTCTACGACGAGCAAAGAGGCGCAACCCCTGTGATCGAGCAGCCACATCAGTACCACGTTTCGCCCTTCGCCGTCTACGGTTGCCACTATGCCTCGATGACTGCTGTTTGGTGTGGCCACTCCATGATCCATGAAACCGTTGCCCAGATCTACACTTGCGGCCGGCGCCGGAGAGCTCATCAGTATCAATAGCACCAGACCTAACACAGCCAGCATCGGAAGCAATACATTTTGCATGACATGTCACCTCGCCAGTGTTCCTGATTCTATTGCTCTGAGAGTGCCGTCAGATTAGGCTTTCTTGTGTAGAGAGTTTTACAGTCAATCCTGGGCAAACTTGTATAGACCTCACGAAGATTCAGTTGTGGCTATCAGCAGTTCAGCAGTACTGTGTTAGCACCATTTTCCGAGCACAGATAGTAGACCATACACTCTTTCGGCTCTATGCTTCATTTGTATTCCATCACCAGCATTCGCCGACAATCAGTGCCCAACGCTGTCCTCTTCGTCGCTCCAACGTCATCTGCGCACAACGGGTGGGACCGGCATTGGATTCATGCCGGTTCCCACCGCTGATGTACTGGTCTAGATCCGAATTGCTACTCCTCGAGACCATAGCTGTACATGTGCGACCCGCTGCCGAAGTATATCCGACCATTCAGGTAGTCGCCGCCAGGGCCGATCGAAACAGGCGATTCGGCCAGCATCGTGATTTCGAAAGTCTCGGGATTGAGAGAGGCGATCCCTTTCCTGAACAGGATGTAGATATCGCCTTCAGGTGATGTCACGAATACACGCGGCCCCTGCTGAGAGTTGGTGACTCCGAAAGTGTCCTCAGTATTTTCCTGGTGGACTATTTCACGCCTGGATGTATCGAAAACCAGGAACTCTCTGTTGTTGGCGAAGATGAACACCAAATCGCCAGGGCCGTTCAGCATCGCATTGAAGCCGGAGACGTTGGGGATGACCGGGTCATGCCACTCGATCTGCTTTGTGGCCATGTCGAAGATGTACAGTTCAGCCTGATCAGCTTTGCGCTCACCACCGGTGCCTGCACTCACAGTTGACCCGACCAGCAGCTTGCCGCCATCCAGTGGCACCATGCTGTGGATGGAGTGATACAGGAGGAGGTCCTCATGAGTGAGCAGAGTCGAGGTCTGAGTCTCCAGATCGAAGATGAGCATTCCGCCTCCGGTGTGTCCATAGGCCGGAGTGCCACCCAGTACCAGCGTCTTGCCATCAGGGTGAACAAGCAGCTGCGTGGGGCGGATGATAGTCGGGCTGGAACGTGGGTGAATCAGCAGTGGATTGCTCTCTGGATCATCGGCTTTAGTCGGCACCCATTCCCTGGCGGGGTCCCACTCCAGTATGCCGCCACTGGTGTACATGCCGACATAGAAGCGGTCGTTGCCAGGAGTTACTGCGTTCCACTGGCCCATGCACGGGTGGTTCGTCCACTCGTCAGTGTCAGGGTTGTAGTTGAAAAAGCACATCGGGAAGGCAGTGCCACCGGCAATAGTGCCGTTTGGCGCAGTAGCCAACCCCATCAGATGCGCCCCTTCGCTGGTGTAATCGAACGACAGCTCCTGACTTTGACCTGTCGCAGGATCCTCGACCACCATTTTTCGCGTATACAAGTCACAACTGCGCAGGATTTTACCGTCGGGAAAGTTGCGGTGGAACAAAGCTTGACTGCTGGCGATGTAGCTTTTGGGAGTACGCTGCTCAGGGGCGGTCATCCTGGTGGCCTTGCCCTCGTACAGCTCAAACCAGGAATCGTCTCGATCCGACCCGTCTCTGCCATATACCTTGCCGTTCTCATCGCGGTACACAGAGCCCGACGCCTGTACTCGCTCGTCTTCAGACAGGACAGGAGTGGCTTCGCCAGTCTCTGGATTTAGCACGATAATCTGACTGGCCGTGCTACCAACACCGAAGTATATCCAGCCCTGATCGTCAGCAGCGACCGAACGCGGATACTGAGCCCAGTTTTGTTCGTACAACTGACCGTAGTCGCGGAACTCCCCTGTAGCCGGGTTGTAAGACACAACTCCGCTTTGAGGATAGGTTGCCGACCAGATGACGCCGTTGTCATCTTCGGTCATACTCATGGCCATTCGCGGTGCAGTCTCATGGAAGAAGGTGAATTCGTCACTGACTGGATCGTACTCCACGAAATGGCTGGCAAAATGGGTGTAGTAGCGATTATTACTGGATAGTATGGAGGCAAAAGGACTGTCTCCGCGCGGTGGAAAAGGAATGGCCCGTTGCTGACTCTCACCAGTTTCAGCGTCTATAACCAGCAGTGCATAGCATCCAGTATGGTCGAGAAGCCACAGCAACACCACGTTTCGGCCTTCACCGTTCACCGTTGCCACCGTGCCGCGATGGTTACTGTTTGGTGTGGCCACTCCGTGATCCATGAAGCCGTTGCCCAGATCTACACTCGCGGCCAGCGCCGGAGAAATCATCAGTACTAATAGCATCAGACCTAACACAGCCAGCATCGGAAGCAATACTTTTTGCATGACATGTCACCTCGCCAGTGTTCCTGATTCTATTGCTCTCAGAGTGCTGTCAAATTCGTCTCTCTTGTGAGAGAGGCCACAGACAGTCTTGGGCAGACTTGTCTGGACCTCACCAAGATTCAGTTGTGGCTGTCAGCAGTACTGCGTTAGCATCATTTTCCGAGCACAGACCGTAAACTATGCACTCTTTTCGGCTCTGTGCTCCATCTGTGCTCCATCTGTGCTCCATCCGCCGACAATCAACGCCCACGTTGTCCCCTTCGCCACTACAGCGTCATCTGCGCATGACGGGTGGGAACCGGCATTGTATGCATACCGGTTCCCACCACTGATGTACTGGTATAGGTCTAGAGTTGACTTGCTACTCCTCTAAGCCATAGCTGTACAGGTGTGAACCGCTACCGAAGTATATCCGGCCATTCAGGTAGTCGCCGCCAGGGCCGATCGAAACCGGTGATTCGGCCAGCATCGTGATTTCGAAGGTCTCCGGATTGAGAGAGGCGATCCCTTTTCTGAACAGGATGTAGATATCGCCCTCCGGTGATGTCACGAACACGCGCGGCCCCTGCTGAGAGTTGGTTACTCCGAATGTGTCCTCGGTGTTTTCCTGGTGGACTATTTCACGCCTGGCCGTATCGAAAACCAGGAACTCTCTGTTGTTGGCGAAGATGAACACCAAATCGTCAGGGCCGTTCAGCATCGCATTGAAGCCGGAGACGTTGGGGATGACCGGATCATGCCACTCGATCTGCTTTGTGGCCATGTCGAAGATATACAGTTCGGCCTGATCAGCTTTGCGCTCACCACCGGTGCCTGCACTCACAGTTGACCCGACCAGCAGCTTGCCGCCATCCAGTGGCACCATGCTGTGGATGGAGTGATAAAGCAGGAGGTCTTCGTGAGTGAGCAGAGTCGAGGTCTGAGTCTCCAGGTCGAAGATGAGCATTCCGCCGCCAGTATGTCCATAGGCGGGGGTGCCACCTAGCACCAACGTCTTGCCATCCGGATGCACCAGAAGGCTGGTGGGGCGGATAATAGTCGGGCTGGAAAGCGGGTGAATCAACAGCGGGTTGCTCTCTGGATCATCAGCCTTAGTCGGTACCCATTCTTTGGCAGGGTCCCATTCCAGTATCCCGCCACTGGTGTACATGCCGACATAGAAGCGGTCGTTGCCAGGAGTTACTGCGTTCCACTGGCCCATGCACGGATGATTTGTCCACTCGTCAGTTTCAGGAATGTAGTTGAAAAAGCACATCGGGAAAGCAGTGCCGCCGGCGATCGTGCCGTTTGGAGCAGTTGCCATTCCCATCAGATGCGCACCTTCACTGGTGTAATCGAAGGCGACCTCGGTGGTCTCGTTGGTTTCGGGATCCTCGACTACCAACTGGCGTTCCGCGAGATTGCAGACACGCAAAATCTTACCATCAGGGAAATTGCGATGGAACAGACCCTGATGGCCTGTGATGTAGCTCTTCCATGTGACATCCTCAGGCTTGGCCATCCTGGTGGCCTTGCCCTCGTACAGCTCAAACCACGCATCATCGCGAGTGGAACCGTCGCTGGCATACACCTTGCCGTTTTCACCACGGTAGACTGTCGCAGAAGCCTGTACTCGCTCGTCCTCAGGCAAAATCGGTGTGACTTCACCGGTTTCAGGGTCCAGAGCCACAATCTGACTGGCTGTGCTGCCGACTCCCAGGTATATCCAGCCCCTGTCATCGGCAACTACTGAGCGGGGATACTGCGCCCAATTCTGTTGGTACAATTGACCGTAGTCGCGGAACTCCCCTGTAGCCGGGTTGTAAGACACAACTCCACTCTGAGGATAGGTTGCCGACCATATGACGCCGTTGTCATCTTCAGTCATGCTCATAGCCATCTGTGGAGCAGTCTCGTGGAAGAAAGTGAATTCTCCGGCAACCGGATCATACTCGACAAAATGGCTGGCGAAATGGGTGTAGTAGCGGTTGTTGCTCGACAGAATGGAGGAGTACGGGCAGTCTCCTCGCGACGGGAAGGGCATGGGCAATTGGCGGCTCTCGCCAGTCTCTGCATCTATGACCAGTAGCGCATAGCCCCCTGTGTGGTCAAACAGCCACACCAGTGCCACGTTTCGCCCGTCACCATCTACTGTTGCCACTGTGCCACGATGGTTGCTGTTTGGCGTGGCTACACCATGGTCCATGAAGCCGTTGCCCAGGTCTACACTGGCAGCCGGAGTTGGAGTGGTCGTCAATGCCAGCAGCATCACGCTTGATATAGCCAGCACTGTGAGCAATCCTTCTTGCATGACATGTCACCTCGTAGAAAATCTATATGTGCTTTGCTAAGCAGACGAACAAATAAGCCTTCGACATTCCCTCCTTTCATACCTGCAAGGTGGTGCTTCAATCTGGTGCGACAACATACATGTCAAGCCCACCCAGTGGCTGGCTCATCATCTGGTCCGACCACAAAGGATGGGGCGCAAAACTGGGTACGGCGAAGCTGTCAGCTATCAGTATCAGTCCGCCCAGGATATCGTCGTTGTGAGCCTGCTGCAGCGCTATGCCCAGCTCATACAGCGCCGGGCCACCGACAGATGGTGCGGTGAACACCAGAGTGTTGGTGCGCCCGTGAGCCCGTATGAGTTGCAGCAACTCCTCGCTGGACAGGTAGAAACCCGCCGGCTCGTGGCGGCGCTCAACTCGCCCCGGCCGCTGCCGCACCAATTCATGTAACTGCTCGAGATGCCGCTCATCAGAAATCAGCACTATCTTAGGCTCCCAGTAAGCGTGTCCCAATTCGTTTTCAAGCATAATCGCAGACTTGACGAATTCTATACTCTCTGCACGCATGTTAGCCAGAACAAACTCGTCAAAATCCATGCGTTTTTGGCATTCGTCCAGCAAGTTGGGCTCGCCGCTGCAGAAGAAATTGGCGCAGTGAAGAGGTTTGTATATGCCAAGCAAGCAGCCTTCTACATGAAACAGGCAACGGGGTGGTGCAAGCTTCCGACCACGAAAACGGAAGCTGCTATCAGGGCCGCCGAGGTTCACAAGGGCGGAATGGGATCCTGGGAATACCGACAGATGGCGCAGCAAGTTGTGGCGGATGGCCGAGTAGGCGATGAGGCGATCGAGGTTCTGAACGCTGAATTCGAACTCTGAAGAGATGAACTGTGCGAACTGTCGCCACTGCTCAGTCAGCTCTGCAAGCTCCTGCAACTCCGCGCGGTAATCTTCACCATAGCTGGTCGTAAGCATGTCAGCAACCCGCTCGATGGTCTCCAGATCGGCGCTAACCTCCACGGCACGCTGCTGCAGGCCTCGCCTGAGCCGTCCAGCTAACTGCTGGTTGAGACGAAGACCCTTGGTTATCCGCCGCAAACCATGACTGCCCACCATCGTGCCACTGTCGCAACAGGTGTACTCACAGGCGCCGCAAACACGCTGGATCGTGTCTTCTAACTTATGTGCCGCATCACGCACCGCATCTGCC
>LSQX01207365.1_pt1 | contig 17656 bp, 19 predicted proteins | sample 654561 | NCBI WGS metagenome assembly LSQX01 (sample SAMN04489861, study PRJNA283612) | anaerobic digester metagenome | isolation source: 4 biogas reactors fed with cattle manure at either 37C or 55C with and... | place: Denmark: Kongens Lyngby | collected 2014
TGGATCAGCAGGTAGGAGGTGATATACCCTACGAAAATTACAATGATAAATATAAATGGTAGAAAACCAGTTAATAGGCTGATATTATCCTGTATTCTGGAGGCAGAGAGTATAAAGGTCTCATCATTTACTGCTAATGCATTCCCAGCAAATGCATAATCACTCATGGGATTGATCTCCAGCATTTGTAGCTTTTCCTTCATTTCCTTCTTAAATTCATTAAGCCGTAAAGGGTTTTTGATATAAAAGGATGCAGTATTTGCTACAAAGGGGAGGTTCAATCTAGTAAATGCAGCCCTTGCCCACTGGAAGGGAACGATAATACTGGGTACATATTCGCCCTCCGCCACTTTGATACTTCCCACTATAAAGAAATCCTCTGCTCCTAATTGCTGCATTATGAATTTCGAATTTCTATCCCTGTAATCATAATATATGGTTAAGGTGATCGTTTGTCCTAGCTGCCAATTATTCTGTTCAAGAAAGCTTTCTTCAACGATACAGGAGTTGGCATCGGATTGCAGGAAGTCTATTGAGGTGTCAGGGGCTAATGTTACATCCTTTTTTGTTACACCGCTAATTGCTTCCAGTCTTGTGATTCCGGCTGCATCTATGTTCGCAAGGGCTCCGGGTTTATCCTTCGGGAGTTCGCCCACACCGGCCGATAGTACAACAGTAATGGCTGGGTCAGTTATGTATTCGGACTGCAGGAGTTGATCCACCTTCTCTTCTCTAATTACCAGTCCGGTTTGCTGTGTACCGTTCAGATTACTAATCTGGGCATGGATGGGCATCACCTCCGGCAGTGCATTCAGCTGCCTTTTATTACTTTCGAGGCTACCCATAAATAGATTCAGTAATACAACCACCACAATACAGATTAGGAGGTTGATGATACTTTTCTGATAATAGCGTTTTAGGTTTGTAATTGCTGTACGGATATAAAACATAGTTATCTCCTAACAATATTTAGTCAACTTCACATAAAAGTTCAATTTTCTGTTTTTAATACATTAAGCATATGATTATTTAGTGTTACTACTCGCTTTTATCATATTAGCATAAAATGAGATAATACACCATCCTTTTCCATCTGAAACAGCTAATTTATTGCCTCATTTAGCTGTCATAAGATGCATAATAGGTTTAAATTTTTGATTTACTACTGAAATCAAATGTTTTATAATGGAATATAATGTGTAGAGCCGGTAAATAAGAATTATATTGTATTGAAAGGAAAGGTAAAATGGCAAATCAGCTAACAGATATTCAATTGAAGGAAATGTGTTATAATGCTAAGCGGCTTGGTTTTCGACCAGAGCGGCTACTACTTCTAGATAAACGGATCGAGGAATGGTCAAAGGATGAGTTCACACCATCTATTGCAGTACGTATCCTACGACATGGAGAATTAGCCTTTGAAGGTGCTTATGGTATATTAGGCCCGAATCAGGCTGAGAATTCCTTGAAAGTAGATACTATTTTTCCGGTATGCTCTTTGACTAAGCCGGTTGTGGCAACACTTCTAGCGATAATGCAAGAGGAAGGATTGCTTGATCTAAATGATCCGGTTCGCAAGTACATACCAGAATTCACAGGAGTCTCATACAAATTAGTTCGTATCTGGCATCTTCTTAGCCACACCAGTGGCCTTATTGATGAAGATTTAGACAAGAATTTTGAGCAATATGTTAAGAATGCATTTGGTATTAGTCATATTGATTATGAAGCTTCAAATGAGGCAAAAAATGAGATGTTTCAAAGGATAAGAAATAAGATGGGGCTTTCGGCTATGGAATTTTCAAAGGAAATGAAGTCGGATACCTATAAGGCAGTCGTTCTATCCCTTTCCCCCACTCATAAGGCGGGGCTGATTATGTCATACTGTAATATGGGCTATGAAATGTTAATGGATATTGTTAAGAGAGTTTCAGGAAGAGAACCCGATGAGTATTTTGCAGAGAAGCTATTTTTTCCATGTAATATGAAGGATTCTTATTTTCATTTACCACAAGAGAAGCTGTCGAGATATGTTACAAGGGGGCAAGGCTATATCGCTGCTGACTGGCTTAATAAAGGAATACTGAATTCTGAAGGTGGTGCCAACGGATTAAAGACAACTGTTCATGATATGACCTGCCTAGGTCAGATGTACCTAAACAATGGACATTATAATGGCAATAGAATACTATCCTCTTCATCAATCCGTGAACTAACTACCGATCACAACATCGGAATGAAAGCAGCCTCATATAACGGAGAAATATTTGAAAGCACCTGGGGACTAGGCTGGAATATCAAGGGCACAAAAAAGGATGATGCCGGACTATTAAGTTCTGCAAGGTCATTTGAACATGGTGGATTCGCCAGCCATAAGCTACTTTGCGATCCTGACTCTGACCTTGTAGCGGCTCATTTTACTGTCAGTAAGGAAAATGACTTTCCTAATGCATCCAAATTTAATAATATGGTAATAGCGGCAATTGACGATGTACTAATATAAAATATGAAGACAGGGGGACGTTTCTCCTGTCTTCATATACCCTCTGTCTTCATCTTCTCCATTTTATCTTTTCTTAATCCGATTTATAAAGCACATTATTTCATATTTCCAAAATTCCCATAAAACCTTCACTTACGGAAATGGTTATTTATTCTATATTTTCTTTTATTCTTATAGCTAACTCGGCAAATTTTTCAGGTTCTTCAATGTGTGGATATAAACCTAATTCACTACCCCAGGAATGACCTGCTAAATATATTTTTTCTTTATCATACTTTTTACATAAGTAATCAATCAGTTCCTTGCTGTCGTCTATAAACTGCTCTCTGTTCATAGATTCTTTAGGAATATCAAATGAATATGACATTCCAGAACCTCTTTGATCCCAATTGATAACAATAAAGCTATCTTCTAGCTCCTCTTGATATTTCCTTGCAAATGAAATTTGTGAATATCCAGGACCTCCGTGCAAGAAAAGAAGAATTGGATTGCTAATATCTCTTCCTCTTACCATTATGTACTGATCTATTCCACCAAGTTCAATTTTATCTATTGATGCTACATTATTATTACCGTTGATCTGCGGTGTTCTCGATGGTATAAATAATATTAGTAATAAGCATATTATCAAAATAACTAGAGTTAACTTTAAAGCTTTTTTTATTATTTTCATAAATAATCTCCTATATACAAGAAAGAGTTTTAAATAATTTTTTCTTATATATTTCAAATTTTCTCTTACCTACTAGCTGTCTTTCAAGTCTTTGATAGATGTCAGTTTGTATTTTTTGCTTTTTATCCATACAGACACAAATGATGGTTTCACTCCCACACACTGATGATAAGGCATTCATCATTTGATTGATATCTCCACTACCCTCATCCCATTCAACCATATTGCCATAAGGGACATCTGTAATGATAATATCAGGGATAAATGGCAGGTCACACACCTCAAAAATATTCTGTTTGAATACAGAAGTTTCTATGTTTTTGGTTAATCGTTGTTCTATTCTATCAGTGCTATGTAATGCTTCCCAGTGGGATACTTTGTTGTATTTTTGGTATAACGATAATAATTGATCTCTTCGTCTACTAATTCCAGACCTTGTTAAAAGACCAAGATTATCTTCCGCTAATTTTAGACTCTCTAAATTCATATCGCTTCCATAAAGTGATGATATCGAATTGCTCTTTAGTAATCCTAGTATTGTAAGCATATATCCTCCGCCACAGCAGCAATCGTAAAGAGTAATGCCCGTTTTTTTGTTGGAATATTGGAGACAGCGCCCATAAATTTCAAGAGTAAGCCTCACCGGAAATGTGGGCTCACCTCCCATATGATATATTACTCTTCCACTGGCGAAATCCTCAAAATTATCATTCTTGGCATATTTATATTCCATTACTATTCTCCAAAATAAAAATATCTTTGTCTTTTTGCTTCATAGAACATCACAGTTGCAGCACAACCCACATTAAATGAAGTCGCATATGAGGATTCTGCCATGGGAATTGTTGCAAGAACATCACAGCAATCGGCAAATGTATTACTTAAGCCATCTGTTTCATTTCCAATCATAAACATAACCGGTCCGGATAGATCCAAATCATATATGGCATGCTCCTTATGAGCGGTTGTTCCGATTGCTTGAAATGTCGGATAAGTCTTCTTCATACTATTTATAAAATCCAGCACCATCTTGTTTTCAGGGGCTCTAATAACCTTCATATTAAAGAATGAGCCCATAGAAGCCACCACAACCTCAGGATCATAGAGATCCACTGCATGCCCGGTTATTATAAGGCACTCTACTCCCAAAGCATCGCAGGAACGAATTACAGTTCCCAGATTACCTTTATTAGATGGTCTATCGAATAAAGCCAGCAAGGGATTGTCTGAGAGCACTAAATCCTCTAAATTATCTTCTCTCATGCCTATAATAGCCATAATCTCAGAGCTTTCTTCTTTCCCACTAAGATTATCCATAAGTATATCAGTAAGCTCATAGTTTACTTTTGTAGGATTTGTGTATATAACCTTCTTAGCCCAGTCTGATAAATCCTTTTCATCAGAATATAGAAGGGACTTGATATTCCAGCCATTACTAATAGCCGCGTTTATATTTCGTACACCTTCCACGAGAAATTCTCTATACTTGTGGCGTTTATTTCTGTTGCTTTTTAATACCTCGAACTTTTGATATGTAGCATTGTTTGTATTAACCTTCTCGGCTCTCATCTCGCATTCCCTTTCGGCTTAAGACATCTTTCCCTTATCATCTTATATATCAGATCTAAATTTATTATAGCTTTCCATAATCTCTAAGAATTTACCGACATCTCCTCCATTATCCGGATGATATTCCTTTACATAGTCCCTAAAAGTCCTTATAACATCATCATAACTCGAATCCATGGGAAGCCCTAACTCTGTAAGAATATCAATATCTATAAATGAATTATCTGCTATACCTCTTTCTTTATAATACCAGTAATAGACATGATAAAAATACTCCTCTATTACATCTGTAAATTCCTCTTTAGTCATTAAGGAAAGGTCTTTAAGAGTATATCTTGCATCCTTATCAGACGAATCCTTTAGATCAAAGAATTTATTCCATACAAGTTCTCTTTTTTTCTTATGAGATGCAGATGCGGTGTGGACGTTTTTGCCAAAATTATAATTATGAATATAATTATTATCCGATCGTATTTTAATCTCGATTTTTTTGATTTCTCTTAATTTACGCTTGATTTCATCACTACTTTTATAATGCTTGGGCATTCTATACCACCTATCTTTAGATGTAAATGTACAAATCATTTATAGTAAAACTAACATATATAAGCAAAAACTACAAGTTATATAAGAACAAAAAATCCCCTTAAGTAGATTTTGGTTATTGTTAAATAAAAAAAAGACATGAGAAATCTCTTCATGTCTTATATATGATCCTTTAAAATCTCTGCTCACTTACTATTCTTTCTAACTCCATATACTCAGCTCTGGATAAATCTTGGTTCTTAAGGTATTCAGTAAGAAATGTACTTAAGGAACCGTTATATACTTTATTAAGTAAAACCTTAGTCTCAATGTTTTGCACAGCTCTTTTTGATATAGCAGCACGGCATAAAAAGCCAGGGTCTTCTCTCTTAATAGCACCTTTTTCTATTAGTCTCTTAATTACAGTGTAGGTAGTATTTTTTTCCCAACCGATGTACTCTTTAATGATTTTGGAAATGTCCTTAGCTGCCAACACCTTGTTGGACCACAATAATTCCATGACATTCAATTCGCCTTCGTGTAATCTGATATCAGAAATAGCCACTATAAGTTACACCCCTTTAATAATAATATGCATACGACTATAGTAGAGCTTAGAAAAACAAGCAATTTAACATGCATTGGCAACCCATTATATTAAATAAATCAACATGGAAGACAAGAAAAAAATATTCCATATCATAAGCTCTTTCGACTTACTATATATGTAGAAAATTCGATTAAAATCGACTACACATGTAGATTTGGGGTTGCTATTATATTCTATAGGAATAGAATAAGAAAGTCAAGCCTAAAATGGAATATTCATAACATATTTTTACCAATATTCTTACAAAAACATTAAGAAATCATAAACAAAAGACAGCATAATATGGAACATATTTGACATTATTAGAAAATTCAAAATTCTTAGATGATATTTTAATTGAATAGGGAAAATCTATCTTCTGTTTTAATACACTTACACTTTTTGACCTTGTGTTCTTATCGCAGAATATTTCCACAGGAATTAAGTCTTTGTCCTTTATCAATAAGAATTCTATTTTCGCCATGGAATCGGATTCCCAGAATACTACAGGATATCCTTTTGACTGAAATGCTTGGGCAATATAATTCTCCAGCAAAGCTTTTTTAGCCTCTTTATCAAACGGTGTAGTTTGGCTACTATATAGCCGTGAATAAAGCATTCCTACATCAGACAGATATAATTTAAAGCTAGTCATATCAGTAACATTGAGCCTGTCTTCTTCAATTGCTTTATTTATAGTAGAAAGCTCTTCTGATACGATTTTATAGGCCGGAATAACATGATTTTGATCGGATAATAACTGTATTGCATCCTTATACATGGCGTGGGTAGTACCCTTACGTATCAGCTTATATTGAAACTTCTTATTATTCTTGGTAAGCTGAATTGGTAAGCAGTTAAGCACCTGATTCATCTTTAATGCTTGACCGTCATCAGAATTTATAAGTCCCTGATAATGCTGGTATGTTCCCATCAGGAGGCTATGCTGCTCAGCTATATTTGATAAATTATTAAAGTTAAGATATTCATTAACAATACCCGGCATCCCACCGATCTGTATATAGAGATTATGTAGAGCAAGTAGCTCTTTATGTACAATATAGGGAATTTCTTTATTGTTATCAAAATGAGTAATTATAGCCTCGATATACCAATCCTTACCTATAGCCACTAAAAATTCATCAAATTGTAAAGGATAAATAGGAATATGATAATATAATTCCAGCTCATCCTTAATTAAGGGACGGCTAGAAATTGCTATTATTTTTGGAAATTCACCTGTAAATTGCAGGGCTGTAATCATCTCTAAGGCTTCAGGACAGTCGCTAATTTCATCTAAGATAAGAATCTTATCTTCTATAGCTTCCTCATCAATATCTATAGCTTTTAATTCAATATTATTCATGGCTTTAGATTTAGATTCATTATGTACAGCATCCAAATTAAAATGTTCCAGCAAAAGATTTGATACTATAAAAGGATCTTTATCCTGAAATAGGGCTGCCGCTTTAGGATCGTGCTCAAAATTCAAATATAAAATGCACTTAAAAAAAGCCTTGGCAAAATCATATGCAAGATATGTTTTACCTACGCCCTTTGCACCGGTTAAAAGCACCGGTCTAACATCTGATGCTTGATTCCATGTAATTAAGTTATCGATTGCTGTTCTTTTCACTTATATTTCCCCTATTGTCATCTTAATCTCGCAAGTAAATCCGTAAAATAATCAGGTAAAGGAGCGTAAAATTCCATATACTCCTTAGTTCTGGGATGGATTAAGCCAAGTACCCCAGCATGAAGCGCTTGCCCTTCAAGGTGAAAAGGGTTTTTATCGGGTCCATATACGGTATCTCCCACTATAGGATGATTAATACTTGCCATATGTACCCGAATTTGATGGGTACGTCCAGTTTCTAATTCACATTCTACATAGGCATACTTATCACCAAGATTTTCTATCAAGCGATAATTTGTTGCTGCGTATCTTCCGTTTTTTACATCGACAGCCATTTTCTTTCTATCCTTGGGGTGCCTTCCTATGGTAGCCTCCACTCTTCCCTTTTCTATCTTAAAGGTGTTATATACTATTGCCTGGTATCTTCTAGTGATCGAGTGCTCCTTTAATTGCTCGGCTATAAATCTATGGGCTGTATCATTTTTGCAGGCTACTAGGACACCTGTAGTATCCTTATCGATTCTATGGACTATACCCGGTCTTAATAAACCATTTATATCTGACAAGTTGTCCTTACAATGATATAATAATGCATTCACCAAGGTACCTGATTCATGGCCGGGAGCGGGATGAACCACAAGTCCCTTATGCTTATTTATTACTATAATGTCTTCATCCTCATAGAGAATATCTACCTGGATGTCTTCAGGAGCAATTTGCGCCTCTTTTAGCTCGGGAAGGTATAAAGTTACGGATTGACCTGAAAGGACTCTAAAATTGGATTTTACAGCTTTACCATCTACTAATACCCTATCTTCTCCTATTAATTTCTGAATATAGGATCTGGACATATCATCTAGAAGTGTTGTTAGATACTTATCAATCCGTTCCTTATCATATTCATCCTCTACCAAAAGCTCGATATTTTCTTCCTGATCTGATGTCTCTATAAGGTCATCATCAATTGGATTCATCATCCTTATTACTCTCCTCGTTTTTTAAAGCTTGCTCCTCACTAATCTTTTCATCTTCTAGAGACTGTTCATTCATAAGGTTCTTCTTATCTTTCTTCTTAAACAGCTTTTCAATAAATTCAAAATCCTCTTCCTTATAATAAAAAATGCCAAGTATAAGCATTAATATGCTTGATAAGGTTAGGTAATTGTCTGCTATGTTGAAAATTGGGAAATCAATCAGCTCAATATATACAAAATCCACCACATACTTTAATGTTATACGGTCAATTATATTTCCGATGGCTCCTGCCATAATAAAAACCCATATTATCTGGATAGGCAAAAATCTTCTTTTTTGCGGTATCTTAAAATATATGAAAAGCAGAATAATAAATAATATTATTGATAATACACTTAATAATCCTGTTCTACCGGTCATTATACCCCAGACCGCACCGGTATTCTCATGATATTGTAGCTTTAAGACACCGGGTATAATGCTAATGGGTCCATCCTCCTGTAAGGATGTTCGTGCCCAATATTTTGTTACCTGATCTATAGCTACCAATAATATAAAATAAATCATATGCCTTAATCGTTGTTTCATATATTCCCTACCAGCCTTTCTCATATGTCATAAATTTAATGCAAGTACGCTCTAGCATATCATCAATTGTAGATTCTACCTTTTGATGATATATCTTATAGCGTCCAGCATTTCCTCCTTTGATACTGTGGTATCTATAAATGCTTCTCCTATATCTTTTAAAAGAATAAATTTAATCCTATCTGATTGCATTTTTTTATCCAGCTTTGTAACGTCATAAATCTGTTCATCGGATAAATCTCCAACAGATACTGGCAGATCATAGGCTTTAATAGATCCTATTATTTTATCCAACAAGACCCCGCTTATATAGCCACGCTTATAAGAAATATAAGCCGCAGCCACCATACCTATGGATACACATTCACCATGGAGAAGGTTAAATTCCATTAATTTCTCTATAGCATGACCAATAGTATGTCCAAAATTAAGAAGTGCTCGGACGCCTTCTTCCTTTGGATCCGCCTCTACTACATTCTTCTTAATTATACAGCTGTTTATAACCATTTGCTTAAGCGTATCATAATCCAAAGATTTTATGCTATTCATCATCTTACATAGCCATTTATAATAATCAGCATCCTTAATAAGTCCGTGCTTTATTATTTCACTCATTCCGGCATTAAATTCCCTTTTAGGAAGGGTGCTTAATGTCGATAGATTCATATATACCAGCTTAGGCTGATGGAAGGCACCTACCATATTCTTGTATGCCATAAAATCCACACCAGTTTTCCCTCCTATACTGGAATCTGCCATGGCTAGAAGGGTAGTAGGAAGCTGAATAAATTCTATACCCCTTAGATATGTGGCGGCGATAAATCCTGCCAAATCACCTGTTACACCTCCACCAAGGGCGACAATAATATCTTTTCTATCGAATTGCTTCTCAATCAATCTACTATAAACCAGCTTTACTGTGTCAAGATTCTTACTGCTCTCACCTGCTTCAAATGTTAAGCTAGTAATACTTCTTGCTATAGGCTTAAGAATATCTATACATTCCTTAAGATAAAGCTTTCCAACATTACTGTCGGAGATTATCATATAGCGTTTATTTTGCAGCTTAAGTTCAGATAGAGCTTTAGTTAGACCTGTAAAATCCCTATCTAATATAATTGAATAAGCCGGTTTACCTTTATAATTTACGATAATTTCATCCTGATACATAAAAATTGCATAACCACATCCTATAACCCTAAGACGAGGTTATGCGTCCTCCTTATATATGTATATTTAAAATTCTTCATCCTCTATGGCAATAAACTCAAATGCTCCCGTATCCTCTAAAGAAGTCTTGCTAGAATTTGATTTCCTTTTATCGGCTTTTTCCTCTTCTTTTATATGATCCTTTGCTTCCTTTTCGGAATTTTCTAAGGCACTGGGCTCTGGCTGGGCTTCATAGTTTTCTTTGTATGAAAAATCCAGAGTATTTATCTGGAAGCTCCCGCTACTAAGAAGCTCTAGCTGGGCATTTAAGAGATTTTTAAAATGTGCTTTAAATAAATCGTACTGCTTTAATAAATTAAGAGTTTTATGCTCAAGCATCTCTGATTGCTTTAATGCTCCAGATTCAATTATCTTGGCATTGGCCTTAGCATCCAGCTCTATGGCCTCTGCTTCCTTATGTGCATTATCTTTAATATCCTGGGCTGTCTTTTCGGCAATTACAAGTGCCTTTTGAAGAGTCTTTTCGATGGATTTGTAATAGCTAATGCTATCGGTAAGATCTTTAACTTTCTTATCCAGAGCATCATTTTCATTAAGAAGCTTCTCGTAATTCTCTGATACCTCTTGGATAAAGAGCTCTACTTCCTTTTTGTCATATCCCAAGCCGCTTTTAAAGGTTTTCTCTCTGATTTCAGATGGGGTCAGCATTTTTTACTCCTCCTATTTATTCATAAAGTAGTATCTTTACTGATAATCTTCCCTTTTTCGTCCGATTTCTTTCTCCCAGGTAGATGAATTTACCATATCCACGGACAGATACAACATCATTTTCCTTTAGTAAATAGCTGTTTGATAATATGTTCTTACTGTTAACAAAAACCTTACCCCCTGCGATAAGTCCCGAAAGATTACTCCTTGAGCCCTTAAATGCAATGGATAAGATGCTATCCAATCGTACAGAGGTGACTGTTCCGCTAATAGGCTTTAGATTGGGCTTATAGACAAAATCATCTTTGTCGATTAGAGAAGCACTTACTAGGGTATGCTTTATTTTCGACAGTTCATTAATAATAAATTTATCTATGGAAGTGTTGCAAAATAGATAGCTCTCATTATTATCTAATATAATATCTCCAACCTTGCTTCTATCAATACCAAGATTTAGTACCGCACCAAGTATATCACGATGACTAAGCTTGTCTGAAAATTTAGGGTTTTGTGGCTTTATATGAAGACAGGATATAGGAAAATCTATATCATCTTCATTATTAATCATCAAATCACCGCAAAAACAAAGTATTTTCCTTTCGGCTTCACTAAAGCCTCCATAGGAAAAATACTTTATCCTTTGTAATTCGTTTTTTGTTCTTAAAAATAAATCCTGCTCATGTAAATTCAAGAAATCCGTAAATAACAAACATTCCCTTACCTCGGCCATATTAGCCAAATCCTGGAATCGTCTAAGCAATATTTGCTCTTGTTTAACAACTATATTGTCCATTATAATCCTTGTCTAGAATTTTGAATTGAAGGTTGGAGGATCAAAATTATCATCTCTTATCAAATCCAGATAATCACCGGATATATCCACTGTATCAGGAGACACGATGAATATACAAGAGGAAATACGATGTAATCTTCCGTTAATTGCATAGACAGAACCGGACACGAAATCCATGGTTCTCTGAGCCTGCTTATCATCAAAGCCTTCTAGATTGATTACTGTTGCCCTTCCCGTCAAAAGCATATCACATATAACCTGAGAATCTTCAAAGGAAGTAGGCTTCATAATACAGACCTCTAGCCCCTTTGGTGTTGTTCTGATAGGAACGACCTTACCTGCTGAGCTCCTTTCCACACCTCTCATCCTTTCTCTTTTATAGTCGTTAGTACTTACTTTGGATTTTTGACGCTTTGAATTATCATCAAATTCGTCATCTTCAGATTTTTTATCTAAGCGTCTGGATTTCTTAGGTTCAATAAATTCCTCGTCATCCAAGTAATCATCAAAACCATCATCCTCAGTTAATTTCATTGAATTTAAAAAATTTTTAAAAATATTAGGCATCGTATTGACACTCCTATCTATAATGACATGATAAAATAAATAATACCTAAAGCTTTAAGATCTTGCATCAGAATAATCTCTTTCACCGAATATGCCTGTACCAACTCGAACCATAGTAGCACCCTCTTCTACTGCCACCTCATAGTCCCCTGACATTCCCATAGAAAGAATATTAAAGCTACTTGGGTCAAAAAATATGTCTGTAAGTCCATTATCAATGTTTTTCGTTTTTATGTCAACAAATAATTGTCGCATTTTACTAAAATACTCCCTATTTTTTTCAGGATTAGTAACATATGGTGCGATTGCCATTAATCCTCTAACTCTTATATGCGGGAGTCTTATTAGTTCCATAAAAAGCGGAATTAATTCATCTGTGCTAATACCATCCTTTGTATCCTCTTTTGCGATATTTATCTGAATTAAAACATCGATTACAATATCCTTTTTTGAAGCTTCCTGTTCTATCATATGGCCAAGACGTATAGAATCCACCGAATGGATTAATACTGTCTTATCAATAACCTGCTTGACCTTATTTCTCTGTAAATGACCAATTTGATGCCATTTTATGTTATGACCGTATACTTCTCGTAAATCGTCATGCTTTCTAACTAATTCCTGTACCTTATTCTCACCAAAATTACGTATACCAAGCCTATATGCTTCCTCAATCATATGCAGAGGCATTGTTTTACTGACTGCAATTAATGTAACTTCTGAGGAGTTTCTCCCAGACCTTTTACATGAAGCTTCAATGCGCCCTAATATGTCTGTAATACGTTCCTCCATCATCATGCATTTCTCTCCCTTCAAGTCATATCACAAAGCAAGATAGCATCTCACTACATAGTTAATCTTCTTAGAATCTTAATATATTATCTTTTGCTCCACAACCGTATTTGCATCTAAAGCTATATGATCGTAAAGTGATAAACCATAGGATGTGTTCTTATCTACAATACAATAAGCTTCATTTTGATATATAATTTCAATTCTCTTAAATATAGCATAACCCATATTTACATTGAATACGCCTGTTAGCTTATCTGTTGTGGTTAGCTGATACCTATTCCCATCCGTGGACCGTACCCATGTATTTGGAGAAAATTGATTCGTATCTACGTAACCATAAATATCGTTCTGATTATATATATCGGCAGGAACGAATATTAATTTAACATCACCGGTATCTTTATCGTATTCTTCTTTAATAAGGCCCTGCTCATTACTATTTCCACCTTCTGTGAAGTATGATAAAGGGACAAGATAAAAATCCTTTGTGGTAATTGCAGATAAGGGTATCTTTAGCCCCTCTGCCTTGTCTAAGTGAAGCTCAATATCCAGAAAACGATAGTCCAAATAATTCGACAAATGCTTGTCCATAGTAATTTCGGCATAATATGAGGAATCTAAAGGATTAGTATATACCTCTATGGGTGCAGAGCTATCAAAACCATCATTAAGTATAGTAAAATTCACCCTATCCTTACCCTGAAGCTTTTCATATTGTTCATTTGTTAAATGCAGAATTATTGACCATAATTCAGAGGTAACAAGCTTGTAAACCGGCGTATTGATTGATACCATATCAGTGTTACGGAGTGATGTATTCTGATAATTTTTTATGTCAAACATATCCTTTGTTATAGAGTCCTTGGTGATTGTTTCATAATTGTCCATATAATAAGAAACTACACCGCTGGTAGCACTTCTAAAGACCTCATATGTATACTGAAAGCCGGTATCCTCTCCTATTTGCATGCCTTTTTCAATCATTGTTTCATTGAGCATATCAAGCATCCTGCTTTCCACATCCGCTTTAAAATTATATACATAGGAGAAATCATAATCGGAATATAGGGTGTGAAATTTCTTTATTTCATACTGAAACTGTTTTGAGCTATCACTTGAAAGAGTCATTATATCGTCACTACCAGTTATTAATTCCATTATATTAGTGCTGTCATCTATTGAATAGACTGATGAATTCTTAGCTACTCTAGCACCCTCCTTTTGAAAATAATAAACAAAGCCAGCCTTTTCGGTGGTTACTAACTCTTCATCCCTTAAGATAAGTCCTGTAATGCGGGTATCCATTGCATTATAGCCCTCTTGAACCTCATATATGGAGATATGTTCTTTTGTAAAATAAATATATATGTTAATGGCAATATAGACAAAAAGAATCAAGAAGATAACTATACCAATATTTAAGGTCTTTCGTCTTTTAAATTTTACTACTCTCTTATCTTTACTCAAGCTTTCGCCTCCATTTACGAACCTAACTTCCGTTAAGCTATATTATACTGAATAAAACCAAGCCTTACAAGTAATATATTTCGACTAGCTCATGCATAAAGACGGAATAAATGGAAAATATAATAATAGAGATAAAGATAAAAAGATAACTATCAGAGTAATTCCATATTTGAAGGAGGGTTTTTTATATGAAAACATTAGATTATATTGCTCTTATCCTTGTCGCTATCGGTGCTATTAATTGGGGACTGATTGGATTTTTTGACTTTGATCTTGTGAGAGCAATCTTTGGAGAAATGACCTGGGTATCAAGAATTATCTATGCCTTAGTAGGTATTGCAGGTTTATATTCATTAAGCTTCTTTGGAAGATTAGGTAATGAAGACTAAACAAGACAAGACACATGTTTATGTAATAGGAAGCAATACCTATTACATAAAAAGGCTCCGAATTACGGAGCCTTTTGTCTTCTTTATAATAACCTGAAATTTATGAAGCAAAAAGATGGATATCGGTGATATCCTATAAAGATACAATTACATTTTCTTTCATATTATCAGGGATTTGATCATAGTTCAAAGATATAGAAATACATAAATTGATTTTAAAATGATTTGAAATAAGACTAAGCTTTTCAAATACCTCATTGATATTTTCATCATTAACAACCGCTATGGTTAAGAAGCTATCAAGGTATATGGATTGTAGATCATGATCGCAAGATATGATGCCGCAAAGGAAACCTAAAAACTCACTGTGATTTTCAATCAGATAATCCTTAACATTTATTAATCTGATTTTGTTGGAGAGCTCATACATATGCTTATTGTTCTTGTCAAGATAAACAATACTTCCCTTTGCGGAACTTACTTCATTGTTAACTTTCTCAAGAAGGACTTTAGTCTTTCCTTTGCCTTTCGCACCTGCAATTATCTGTATCATTGTAATCTCCTCCTTCTGACGGGCATACATTTAGCTGGAGCCCATTAAATAAAGTCTATTTGTAGTTTTTGTATAAAAATATTTTCTATATATAACAATTATAGTATAGATGTACAATAAAAACAAGAATAATTCCATTCTACGGATGTAGAATCCATAAAAATTCTACTAATTAAGTTCTGTCAGAAATAATAGCATCTTTGTCATCTCGGAATACAATACATCTGTGTCTGTTGCCTTTAAAATAACTGATACATATTGGGCGTTATTGCTATCCTTTGACAATAAAATCAAGCAATTACCTGCCCTGTAAGTAAGACCTGTCTTGCCGCCTATTATAGTTAGGGTCTCGGGGGCTTCTTTCTCTCCTAACAGATATAGATTTGTAGAATTAAAGCTCAGGCTTTTTTCGTTTTTGTCTATATCCTTATAAACCGCAATATATGAGCTTTGACTAATAATATTAATAAATGCATCATGCTGTATAAGCTCATTAAAGATAAGATACATGTCATATGCAGTGGTATAATGATTATCATCATGAAGACCATGAGAATTGACAAAGTTTGTGTTAGAAGCACCGATTGCCTTGGCTTCTGAGTTCATAAGCTTAACAAACTCTTCTTCGCTCTTACTCATATGCTCTGCTATTGCAATACCTGCATCATTGCCAGAGTATATTAATAGACAATGTAAGAGCCCGTCCATGGAGATTACATCACCTTCCTTAAAGCCGCATAGCTTTGCACCAGCGACAGGAATGTTAGCAGCATTATTGCTTACGGTTACGCTATCAGTCAGTTCTCCGCGCCTTAAGACAACCAAAGCAGTCATAAGCTTTGTAAGACTAGCTGGATACAAGCGTTCATACGGATTCTTTGCATATATGACATTGTTATTTGTAACATCAAAAAGAAGAGCCGCCTCAGAAGTAACCAAATCGTCTTGACTACTATATTCATTATCCGAAAGTACAACAATATTCTCTGCGAAAAAATTGTTTTCGGATAATTCAATACCTAAATCAATATTGGTACTTGATACATAGTCTTTGTAAGAAAAAAACTGATCGGAGGATTTCTGGCAGCCTCCAAATGATATAATTATTATTAATAGAATGGTAAGATACCGTTTTTTCAATAAAATCAATCCTTTTATGATTTAAACAATTCTCTCCAATCCAAATCTCCCCGTTCCAATGCCTTGACTAAAAGCTCTGCTGTGGCTAGGTTTGTTGCCAAGGGAATATTATGCTTATCACAAAGCTGAAATATGTTATTTACATCCGGCTCATGTGATTTGGGAGTCAGGGGATCTCTTAAAAATATAACCATATCTATAAGGTTATGCTCTATCTGTGTTCCAAGCTGCTGAGTTCCACCTAGATGACCAGCAAGGTATTTATGAACCGTTAGATTTGTAACCTCTTCTATTAGCCTTCCGGTTGTACCGGTGGCATATAAGGTGTTTTTGCTTAAAATGCCACGATAAGCAATACAGAAGTTTTGCATCAACTTCTTTTTTGCATCATGGGCTACCATTGCAATATTCATACAAATTACCTCCCATCCTATCTTGTTGATTTTTTAGGCTGTAGACGAATATTTAAAACAATACCGATTGCTATCATACCACTTATTAAAGAGCTTAATCCCTGACTTAAAAAAGGAAGCGGTATACCGGTATTAGGTAAAATTGCTGTTGCCACACCGATATTAACAAATACCTGAAAGGCAAACAATGAAGCAATTCCGATAGCTATTAGCATCCCCATTCTGTCCGGTGCCTTTCGTGCAGTGGACAGGCATTTATATATTATAAATGAAAACAAAAGTAATATAAAAATGCTACCTATGAAGCCAAGCTCCTCTCCCACTACGGAAAAGATGAAATCACTTTCTGCTATGGGTACATGTCTGTAGCCACGTATAGCAGACTCACTCTCTGCAAAAAGTTTACCGATTAGCTGACCCGAACCGATGGCTTGAATTGAATTATCCTGTTGGTACATAGTCCCAGGATATGCCTCGGGATTTAGTCTAGATAATATCCGTTCCTGCTGATAATCACTAAGTATTACCTGATAATCTTGTTGTACATACCAGAACAATCCGATTACTAATGGAATTCCGACAACTAAAATCGGCAGTATGATC
>LSQX01160265.1_pt1 | contig 17655 bp, 13 predicted proteins | sample 654561 | NCBI WGS metagenome assembly LSQX01 (sample SAMN04489861, study PRJNA283612) | anaerobic digester metagenome | isolation source: 4 biogas reactors fed with cattle manure at either 37C or 55C with and... | place: Denmark: Kongens Lyngby | collected 2014
TGTTTGACGTATCGGGGCACCCCAATATTTCAGCCGCAATCGTGGGCGTTCATGATTCGCAGATCTGCGGGGGAAAAAGATATGACCTTGCAACCGAAGGAAGAAGAAGGGCGAACGCGACTTATGCGCAATCCCATACCACCGATAACAGCGAAGCATATACATATGGTATGGATTTAACGGCCCTGACAGAAGATGATTCTTTGGATATACAAAATTTCATTCTGGGATATATTGAACGCTTCAAAAAGGATGTGGCTCAAAGGCTTCAGAAGATGTTTTGAATATATATCCTGCGAAAGATTAATCAGATAATAACCTGCTGAACTGTTGAACTGGGTTGATAATAGGGTTATAATATGCCTATTGATAAAAATTACGGAAAAATTAGTGAAAAAGAAACCATAAAATTTTAATTGGGAGCGACAATATGGAAAAAAAGCAGGTTTATGTTGGGATTATTGGATTGGGAACGGTAGGAACAGGGGTTGCACGGATACTGCTTGAGCAAAAAGAGCTTTTGGAAACAAGAACTTCTGTCTCCTTTAATCTGAAAACAATTGCAGAGCTTGACTGGAATACGGAACGCGATCTTGACCTAACGGGTGTTAAGTGCACAACAGATGCCGAGGAAATACTGAATGATCCTGAAATCAATGTCGTTGTTGAAACGATTGGAGGGTATCAACCAGCCTTTGGTTTTATCACGAAAGCCTTGCAAAAGCATAAGCATGTTGTTACGGCAAATAAGGCCCTGATCGCTACCCATGGGCATGAGCTGTTTCAAATGGCTCTGGAAAACGGTGTTAATCTTTTATTTGAAGCCAGTGTGGGTGGAGGCATACCCATTATTAAAGGGCTTAAGGAAGGGTTAATTGCAAATAACATAGAAAGTATGTTTGGTATATTGAACGGGACTTCCAACTATATTCTTACCAGAATGCACCAGGATGGTCTTGAATTTACTGATGCATTAAAGGGCGCTCAGGAAAAAGGGTTTGCAGAAGCCGATCCCACTCTGGATATCAGTGGGGGAGATGCTGCCCACAAGCTGACGATATTGTCGTCGATTGCCTCAAACAGTTTTGTTAAGTATGAAAGCCTGTATGTAGAAGGAATTACCGATATTACGAAGCTGGACATCGACTTTGCAAAATCCTTCGGGTACACGATCAAGCTATTGGCAATTTATCGCAGGGTCAACGGTGGGCTCGATTTGCGCGTCCATCCAACGCTGGTAGAGAATAAGCATTTGCTCTCTGCAGTCAGCAATGAATTGAATGCAATTTTTGTCAGAGGTGATTTTGTCGGCAATACGATGTTTTATGGTCCTGGAGCGGGCGAAAGGCCCACAGCCAGCGCTATTGTCAGCGATATTGTAGATTTGTCTGATGATCTCTTTTCAGACAGCGCCGGAAATGGCAGACGAGCCATTAAGATAGCTGCCGATGTAAAGCTGATCCCCTTTGATGAAATTACTAACCGCTTCTACTTAAGATTCTTTACCAGAGATATCCCGGGTGTATTGACGAAAATATCCGGTGTTTTGGCAGAACACGACATATCCATATCTTCCATGGTTCAGCTGGAAACCCATGAAAAGGATAATTATGTTCCCATTGTACTGCTGACCCATGAAGCCTTGGAGAAATCCATGAAGCACGCCATGCAAAAGATACTCGAATTTGATTTCGTGAAAGAGAATTGCCTGCGTCTTCGAATATTTTAGCGATATTTTTTTGTGTCATTGAAATCGCCCGAGCCACCTATAGGATTTTAGTGGGGTGTGAACAGTAACAAAGACGCTGCATTATTGGATATAGTGGCAGCATATGGTTGTAATTACATGAAGCTAATGTTAAAATAAATGTGGTGAAATTTCCATAAATTATTAACAGGAGGCTTATGACATGTTAAGGAGAATAATCCCTGCTGCACTGGTTTTTTGTCTAATATTTTCACTCTTTACCGCGTGTGGTAATAAAAAGCAAAAAAACAACGATATAAAATCTGCAAAGGAGCAAATTGGGAATCTCCCCATAGAAACGGATGAAGGCACTAAAAAACTGTTGGATAAAATCGATGATGCTATCGATGATACTATCCCTGATGCACCTGACGATATCAAGGTAACGGTTGAATTGCCGGAGGGCTGGGAGGATGATACCGAGGAGAATAATGCTATCGCACATTACATGAAAGATACCAGCCTGGTACAAGTTATAGCATCGTGGGCTCCCAGTGAAGTGAAAGATACAAAGGCGCTGGCAGAGTATGAACTTGAACAGACTTCGGAATATTTTGAGGATGCAACCTTTTCAGATGTCGAAAGTTATCAGGTGTCAGGAATGGAAGGCTCAAGCATATCCCTCGTCATTCCAATAACCAAATCCATGAATCAGGTACAGTGGTATATTTATTTCGAGAAGGGCGGAAAGTTTTACAAGATTATGGGGGCTTACTTCAGTGATGACGAACAGGGCAAGGCTGATGTAGAGAGCATAATTGCCTCGATGAAAATAGAGTAAACAAATTCAGAATTTAAGCTCTTCGCTTACACAAGCACAGAAGAATATGAAAAAATGATGTTAAACGGCTGCCACGAGGTAGCCGTTTTTTGTCGATGAGCAAGAATCAACCCACCTCTTAGAGGTGATTAACGGGTGTGTTAATGTGTCTGAAATCCCCAAAAACAGACAACAACTCCATGACAGCAAATGTAAGAATAATGTGGTTTTATGTTGAAATGGAAAACAATAAATGATAAAGTAAAATTAGCATTTGAAACCGACAGTTTGAGATAACAAATCTTAGAACAGACCTATCAGATAATAAAATATAACCTGTTTCATAACAGCGGGTTATTCAGCGGCCCCAGTCAGTGTTTTTGAAAGAAAAAGGAGATGAATGTCATGAGTGAGTTCAATCCCGTAATCTCCCAGGAAGAATTCGAAGGCATGGGTATCTTTGACGAGAAACCACAGATTAAGCCCAATACGGCGAGGGTTTATCTTGGTACAGGCGAGCAATGCGCTGTTTTTTATTCTTCTGGCAATATCACACGCTCCGAGTTGATGGCTGGAAAGTATTCGAATGTGTATGTTATTGACTTGCGGGAATTCCAGAAAACCTATGACCAGCCGGTGGGATCGATGGATGATCTTGCGGGGTTCATCGCAACAATAACCCTGTCCGTCCGGGTTACCCGCCCTGATATCTTCACAAAATCCATGGTGAAGAATGTTATGAAGCTTGTTCAGCAAAAATTGATCCCTTACCTGGAGAACATCAGCATGGGCTTTCCTCCTGACAGAAGTCAGGATCTGCAAAGAGACTGCCTCACACAGCTTTCTAAAACAACATTCAGGGAAGATTTGGAGAGGGATTATGGCATCAGTGTTCGCCTTGAAAGTATTCTGACAAAGCCTGATGCAAATGCTTTGGAATTGATTCAGCAAAGTCGGAAGATACAGGATGAGCATGAAAAAGCGATAATTAAATTGGAAGAAGAGTTTAAACTACAAATGGCCCGGCAGAAAAAGGAAACTGAAATCCAATTGGCTGAAATGGAACAGCAAATTGAAATCAGGAATAGAGAGGCCGAACTGAAGAAGCAAAAGCAACGTACCGATCTGGGAGATATTCCTGCACAGAATAATCACGAAGCCGCAGAAAAAGAAGATACGACATTCATCGTAAAAGATGAACCGATAAACAATCAAAGCTATGAAGGGGAGGAGCAGGAATGAACAGATTAATATCTATTTTTCTGAATATGATTCAATCGCTGGATGTGACATGGCGGGTGTTTGCTACTTTTCTGGCATCTGTTGCAGCCGTATGTCTGGCCCTCTTCGTTTTCTTTCCGTTATTTCTATCACTGCTGAAAACGCTTCTACGCTTTGTTGAAAAGGGTATTATTATTTTTACGAACATGTGCATGAAAATGTGGGGGAAGCTTGTTATAAGCTGGAGAAGAAAAGCAGCGAAATATCCTCAATTCCTGGTTAAGATCGAAGATTGTGTTGTTGCTGTTATCACAGCGGTTTTACGTTTATTTGAGAAAATTGTTCGATGGAAGCCGGGGTACGGGGCCATCAGTGTTCGGATTGTTCTTGTATCTTCCATTTTTCTTATCTTAATTAGCCTGTCACTGTGGATTTTGCCCGGGACAAGCCAAGTTCTAACAACCTTCTATACCGATTGGGAGAGAGAGTATATCATCGAATATGAACAACCCGCCACCCTAATCGTTGAAAGCCTGTCACCAAGAAGGAATAAGGATGTGCAGGTTTATTACAAATTATCTCAAAGGGATGCCAGTTTATGCGATGCCCCCAATGGAAAAGTGATCGCAAGTATTTCCGAGCCAGGTTTATTGCTTCGTTACCTGGGTCAAACCGAAGAACAGTGGATTCATGTGGAAATCTTTGAAGGCAGCAGGAAAGTTGAAGGATGGCTCCATGAAACAATGATTTCCCCTTGGGAAGATAATAAAGACCTGCTTACGCTTTTAAAGCCAGGGGGCAATGTCAGAATATCAGCCCGTGGTATTCCCATTTTCACCCGAAGGTTTTTAGGGATTCGTCAGGCTGAGGACGGAACGATAACAATTATTCTTGAAAACAAATAACGGGCAGAAAACCCGGTAAGACTTTTTGGTTCGCGCATTGCTTTATATATTATAAGGCATTTGTTATAAAGCCTTTGTTTGCGCCGGTGCGGGTATCCATTTCCGAAGGAAATGGTACAGTCGGCATGGAAGCAATTTTTCTGTACACGATTCATATCTGTGGAAATCTGCAGTTCATACGCGTTGAGCGGACCCTATATCATGAGTACAACTTAATCCTGGTTGGCAGAATATACTTTTGCAGGATAAGTTACAAGTCTTCGTCATATCATATAAAGAACCCAAAACAGCAAGACCATCTTATACCCATTGCCAATGAACGGGTTTTCTTTTCATGCATTTAAGCGATAACGCACACGAAATGCACAAATGTGACCACAAGAGGCAACACGCACAATTTGTTCAGGTCGCAGGAAAATGCGATCCCACATTAAGCGGGAAGGGGAGAACCTTGCTTGAAGCAAATACAAAGGATATGGCGATGTTTCATGTGTATCATGATTGCATTCATTTGCCTGGTGAATCCGTTACTTTATTCATCGGCTGCAGACAAAGCAAAAGATGCCTCATCGGATAGATTCAGGGAGGCGCTCGACACGGCGAATTCAGAAAATAACTATCAGCACTATTTGGCCCAATTTGATAACAGTATTCGCCCCAACAGGGAAATCATCATCGAAGCAGAGGATTATATCCGAGCGGAAGGCATGGAAGTTCAGCAATACATAGACTATAAGGGAATGGAAGGAATATCGGTACTTACCGGTGAGCAGGGCCAGATCTCCTACGAAGTAAATATTCAGGAAGAAGGCCTTTATCATATTTCTCTATTATATTACCCAATCGCGGGGAAGAGCGCCTCCATCCAAAGGGCTGTCTTTATTGACGATCAGCTGCCCTATGCACAGCTTGGGCTTGTAGAGTTTTCACGGGTATGGGTTAATGCTGTTGAACAGTGGGAGCAGGACAACAGGGGAAATGATTTGAAGCCCCAGCAAATAGAGGCTCCGCAATGGATCAGAAGCTATTGCTATGATAGTGAAGGCTACGAAACCGAAGAGCTCGCGGTTTTCTTCACAAGAGGAACGCACACCATTACCCTTTATTCAAGAAGAGAGCCTATGCTGCTGCGACGCATTATTCTTGATAATCCTGAAAGACCGAAGGAATATCGGACAGTCCTGGCAAAGCAAATATCTTCCGGGGCTATAGATACCCAGGGACTGATCATCGAAATTCAGGCCGAAAACGCAAACAGAAAATCATCTCAAATGCTTTATCCTATTCACGACAAGTCTTCACCTGCTGTTATGCCATATAGTGCAAACGAGATGAAAAATTGCTGTATGGGGTCAAACGGCAACTGGCGTATCATCGGGCAATGGCTGGAGTGGGATTTTGATGTGCCGCAGTCAGGCTTTTATTCTATCACCCTTCACCAAAGGCAGAATTTTGTAAGGGGCATTTATACGTCCCGAAAGATTATGATTGACGGAGTGGTTCCATTTAAAGAGCTGGGAGCCTATGGTTTTGTTTACAACAGTCGATACCGTTTGGCGTCCCTTTCCGATGAAGACGATGAAGCGTTCAGGTTCTTCCTGGAAAAAGGGAAACATACACTGAAAATGGAGGTTGTCCTCGGAGATTTTGCCAAGATTATCGGAAAGGTGCGGGAGGCTGTCAGGGATATCAATGCCATTTATCTGAAGGTGATCCGTATCACCGGTGTCCAGCCGGACAAGTACCGTGATTATAACATCAAGCAGAATATTCCCCACCTGGCTGAAGAGATATCCCGGGCTAAAGAAAAGCTGGAAGAGGCTGTAGCCGAACTGCGCGCTGTTGCAGGCCAGGGAAGCGATCGTGAGGCTGCATTGAATACGATGATTCGCCAGCTAAACTATCTGGCAAAGGATGTGGAACGCTTCCCGTCTATTATACAGGCATTCAAGGTGGATATGAGCGCTCTGGGTAACTGGATTGCAGGTGTAATGGATCAGCCGCTGGCGTTGGATGCGATCTATATTCATTCCCCGGGCACCGAGGTCCCCAAACCAGCTGATTCCCTTTGGGACAGGTTCCTGCATACGCTTAGAACCCTGTATTACTCCTTTATTATCGATTACAATACCATAGGCAATGTGGCTGAAGGGGGAGAAGATACCCGCACGATTACAGTATGGATTGGCTCGGGTCAGACTGCTGGGGGCACTCAGGTAGGCACAGGTGGCAGAGATCAGGCCAATGTTGTCAAAGCGCTGATCGATCAATCCTTCACGCCTAAGACCAATATCAATGTGAATCTTCAGCTTGTGGATATGTCCATGCTGTTGCAGGCAACGCTGGCTGGACAAGGTCCCGATGTGGCCATCCAGGTAGCCAATGATATTCCAATGAACTACGGTATGCGCAGTGCTGTGGCGGATCTGTCACGATTTGACGAACTTGAAGCCATAAAAGCATCCTTCAGAAAAAGTGCCATGGTTCCTTTTGAATTTGGGGGACACACCTTTGCGCTGCCTGAAACCGAAACCTGTCTGATGATGTTCTACAGAAAGGACATTCTGAACGAACTGGGGCTTCAGGTTCCAGCTACATGGGATGAAGTGAATACGGCCCTTTCGGTGCTGGCGAAAAATCAGATGGATCTGGGTATGCTACCCACCCATCCCACCATGCCACAAATGGCTGAGCAAGTTTATGCAATGTTTTTATATCAAAATGGTGGACAATATTACAACGAAGATGCAACGGCTTCAGCTTTGGATAGCGATATCGCCATCCGGGCGTTCAGGAAATATTGCGAATACTATACCGATTACAAGATAGAGCGGGATGCACCGGTTGATCAGCGCTTTCGAACCGGTGAAGCGCCGATTGTTATTTCCGATTTCACCCTGTACAATCAACTCCAGGTTTCTGCTCCGGACATTAAGGGATTATGGGGGTTTACCATGGTGCCCGGTACAGTCAGGGATGACGGATCGGTCAACTATTCTGTATCCAGCACAGGAACAGCTACCATGATGATGTCACAGACAAAAGACGAAAAAGCTTCATGGGAGTTCATGAAATGGTGGGTTTCGGCGGATATACAGGCTCAGTACGGGCAAGAAATGGAGGCTGTTCTTGGCCCGTCGGCCCGTTATCCCACAGCAAATGTCGAAGCTTTTGGTCTTCTGCCATGGCCATATGATGATTATCAAATCCTGATGAACCAGTTTGCATGGATGAAGGGAATACCACAGGTTCCCGGCGGGTATTACTCTTGGCGCAATGTTAACAACGCCTTCTACAGAGTTGTCCTGTCAGAGGGCAGGAACAAAATGCAGCCCCGGGAAGCGATGACGGAATATGTTCGATACATTAACGATGAAATAACATTTAAGAGGATTGAGTTTGGTCTGCCAAAGGCAGAGTAGAGGTGGCCTATGGAAAAGACAGCCGTAGTGGGTAAAAAAAGAAATGAAGGGTCGCTGTCCTTCAGAATCAAAAAAAACCGGGCGGTTTATCTGATGCTTGCGCCATATTTTATACTGTTTTTCTTTTTTACAATATTGCCGGTTTTAACGTCAATGGCATTAAGCTTTTCTTCGTTCAATGTGCTTGAGCCTCCTGTCTTTACAGGATGGTCAAATTATATTCGGCTGTTTCTGGATGACGATATTTTCAAGACAGCGTTGAAAAACACCCTGATACTCGCGGTAGTCACAGGCCCGATCAGCTATATCATGTGCCTGATGTTCGCATGGATCATTAACGAATTCAAGCCCTGGATGAGGGCTTTTCTGACATTGATTTTTTATGCGCCGTCCATATCCGGAAATGCCTATATGGTGTGGAACCTTATTTTGAAGGGAGACCGGTACGGGTTTCTAAACGGGATGCTGATGGAGCTAAACTTGATTGAGACCGCAAGGATTTGGATGAAGGACGAAAAATACGTGTTACTGTTCCTGATCGTGGTTCAGCTGTGGCTTAGCCTTGGAACAGGTTTTCTTACCTTTATTGCCGGTTTACAGACCATTGATAAAGCCCTATACGAAGCCGGGGCAGTGGACGGCTTAAAAAACCGCTGGCAGGAGCTGTGGTATATAACGCTCCCGTCAATGAAGCCTCAGCTGATGTTTGGTGCTGTAATGCAAATCACGCAATCCCTTGCGATATCGGATGTTTCCATCAATCTCGCAGGGAGTCCTAGCGTCAATTATGCGGGTGCCACCCTCGTCACACACCTGATCGATCAAGGAACGATACGCTATGAAATGGGCTATGCCTCTGCCATCGCTACCCTTCTATTTTTGTTGATGATCGGCACGAACAAACTGGCGCAAAAAATTCTCAGAAAGGTGGGAACCTGATATGGGCAGATACAAAGAAATGCTGCAGATTATAAAGCCCAAAATGGTCAACCGGTCTCTGGCTGGAAACCTGTTTCTGTTGCTGTTTATGGCCATTTGCGGTGTGTTCATGGCTGCTCCCCTGGTGCTTATCGTATGCAATGCGTTCAAGCCGCTGGACGAGCTTTTTCGATATCCACCCACTTTGTTTCCGAGGAACCCCAGCTTGGACAATTTCTCGGACCTTACTGTTTTGATGTCTAACTCTTGGGTTCCGTTAACCCGTTACATAATAAACACGCTCATTATTGTTGGCGGTGGCACCGTTGGGCATGTCCTGCTGGCATCATTGGCTGCGTACCCGTTGGCAAAGAGAGACTTCCCGGGAAACAGGCTGCTGTTCGGTATCGTCATCTTGTCGCTGATGTTTTCCTGGCAAGTGACACAGATTCCAAACTATCTGATTATTTCCAGGCTGGGAATTAACAACACCTATCTGGCTTTAATTCTCCCTGCTTCGGCCTATGGGCTGGGGCTGTATCTGATGAAACAGTTTATGGAACAGATTCCAGATTCACTTTTGGAATCAGCCGTACTCGATGGCGCATCAGAGCTTCGAATTTACTGGTCCATTGTCATGCCCAATGTTAAGCCTGCATGGCTGACACTGGCTGTTCTGCAGTTTCAGCAGATGTGGGGGAACACCGGCAGTATGTTCCTGCGTGATGAAGAGTTAAAGCCGCTTCAATTCTCGCTGCAGCAGATCATCGGTGGTGGCCCGGCAAGGCAGGGAGCGGCAGCGGTTGTAACACTGATCATCGCCGCAGTTCCGATCACATTCTTTATGCTGTGCCAAAGCAATATAATCGAAACCATGGCCACGTCCGGCATGAAGGAATAGGAGGGGTGGTATGAAACGAAAGCTTTTATTCATATCGGTGGGCATTCTGATGATGACCGCTTTATGCATCCGTTCTTTCGCCGTTTCAAGCGTACCCTACCATACCTACAACTATGACTATTGGAAAAGTGTGTATTATACCCCCGCAGCATATGTCCCAACCGGAACATACTCGGGAGAAGACTTGGGAACGGGGTTGTTCAGCAGTCCGCAGGATATCTTTGTCGCAGACGATGGACGGATTTATGTAGTGGATACTGGAAACAACCGCATTATTGTGCTGGATGGGGACATGCGGATTGAAAGAATTGTTGACGGGTTCTTGAACAACGGCGCGCCCGACAGTTTTAAATCACCATCGGGTGTTTATGTTACCGAGAATAGCGAACTGTACATCGCAGATACCGATAATCTGAGAATTGTTGCCCTGGACGAAGGAGGCTCTCTTCTGAAAATCATTCAAGATCCCAAGTCTGAAGTTTTGGGGGATGGTTTCGTTTTTGCCCCGCTGAAGGTTGTTGTGGATTATGCGGGCAGGGTTTATGTCGTTGCAAAAAACATGTTCCAGGGGATCATGGCCTTTGATGAAAATGCAAACTTCACTGGCTTTATCGGTACGATTAAGGTGAACATCAGTGTGACCGAGAAGATTTGGCGCGTTCTGTCCACAAAAGTGCAACGTGAAAGGCAGATTCAGTTCATTCCGACCGAATTCACCAATGTGGACATGGCACCGGATGGGTTTGTTTATGCAACAAATTATGACCCGAAGGGGGAGCAGTCGGTTAGGCGATTGAACCCCAAAGGGCAGGACGTGATTCAGAAGAAGCATGAAGGGAGTCTCAGCGGAGATCTGTACTGGAGGTTGGGTCGTGAATATGCAGGGCCATCTAGAATTGTCGATGTAGCATACCGCGGCAATGGTATATATACCCTTCTGGATACGACCAGGGGTCGTATCTTCACATATGATCATGAAGGAAACCTGCTGTATATTTTTGGAGGAAAGGGCAGCCAGGACGGAACCTTTAAAAACCCCACGGCTATCGAAGTAAAGGATGATAAAATCATGGTCCTGGATGCAAGCAGAGGCAAAATCATGGTCTTCTCTGAAACGCAATACGGAAGCCTTATCAACCGGGCAACAGCCCTTCGTTATGATGGAGACGAAGCTTCTGCGGTGGCGTTGTGGCAGCAGGTTTTGAAGCTGGATTCAAACTTTGAACTGGCCTATTCTGGCATCGGGAAATCCTTGCTGGCGGCCGGTGAGAACAAAAAGGCCATGGAACACTTTAAGCTTGGTATGGATAGAGAATACTATTCCATCGCTTACAAGCGCTACAGGGACGACCTGTTGAAAGAAAATCTGGAGTATTTGCTCAGCCTGGCGATGATTCTCTTTTTGGCTTTTTGGATCGGAAAAGCCAGTAGAAAATCCAAGCAGAAGGAGGGACTGTACGTTGAATAAGGATAAAAGCCTGTTTCCTTTTTATATCCTTTCCCACCCATTCGATGGGTTTTATGAAGTCAGGCACAGGGGACGGGGAAGCGTCGCCGTTGCATTGGTTCTGGTGTTTTTGTTCGGTCTGTCCTATTCCATTGCACGAAGATATGCGGGGTTTGTCGTGAATGATATTAATCCCCGGACCGTCAACAGCGTGCTTGAGGTTCTTGGTGTGATGCTGGCAGCGATTTTGTTTGCTGTTGCAAACTGGTCCATCACTTGCCTGATGGAAGGGGAAGGAAGATTCAAAGACATTCTTACCGTAACGGGTTATTCCATGCTCCCAATGGTATTGACCTTTATTCCGGCTACTATCCTTTCCTGGTTCATTGCTGCAGATGAAGAGGCGATATACCATCTGATCAACGATGTCTCTGTTGTTTTCTTTGTTGTTCTGCTTGTGATCGGGATTATGACCGTGCATGGATATAGTTTTAGCAAAACCCTTTTGACTTTTGTTTTAACCTTCGTATCCATCATGATTATCATTTTCATCGTCCTTTTGCTGATATATCTGGTCAACCAGGTTTATCTCTTCCTGGAGGGCGTATACACCGAGCTGATACTAAGGGTATAGGAAATGTTCACGATATTGGAGGGGAGTTTCGTGAAAAAGGTCAGCATAAAAAAAGTCATACTCTTTACGGTTACGTTATTGACCGTCGCATATGCCGTATATATATGCTTCCATTATTTCCTGTATCGGGACTATGAGCAGTGTTTGGCCAGGTATTCCTATGAACCCGGTGCGGAATTTGAACCTTTGCCCGAAGCTGAACCTTCGGTACCAGGGATGGTGCTGGCGGCTGAAAGTGACGTGCTGAAGCTTTATACAAATACCAAGACCACAGAAATAGCGGTTTACGATAAGAGAACCGGCGAAATTACCTGGTCCAATCCGCCCGACAGAAATGCAGACAACATTGCCACAGGGATTAACAAAATCGCACTTCATTCACAGTTCATGGTTACCTATGTGAATCATATGATGACACAGGCAACAATGTACAATTTTAATTATAGTGTGGAAAGGGAGCAGTACCATGCTGAAAAGATCGACAATGGAATCCGGTATGTTTACCTCCTGGGTGATTTATCCAACCCGACAGGGATCGTTCCTCCCATAATATCACCAGAACGCCTGGAAGCGCTGGTTCTATCAAAACTGGATGAAAAGGATGCCAGAACCATCCGGAGTAACTATACCGAAGCTTCGGACCATCCGGGGTTTCTGGAATTGACATCCGGTATACGGGCCAGTCGAGTGGGGCTTCAGAAAATGAACAGACTGTTTGAAGAAGCCGGCTATTCAATGGAAGATTTCAATCAGGAGGCAGCAATGGCCTCTGGAGGTGAAGTACAGGAGCCTACTACATTTACGGTTCCGTTGGAATACAGCCTAGCAGACGATAAGCTTGAGGTTTGCATTCCTACAGCCGGCATTGAAGAAACGGGCAAAGGCAAGATCATCAGCATATCCCTTCTCCAATTCATGGGCGCGGGAGGACTGGATGAAGAGGGATATATTCTGGTTCCAAACGGTACGGGGTCACTTATCAAATTCAACAACGGCAAGAAAACCGAAAGGTACAACCAATACCTATACGGGATCGATGAGACCGCTCAGTCCTATACCTCCATTGAAGAAAGCGAAAAGGCGAGGATTCCGGTTTTTGGAATAAAAAAAGAGAAAAGCGGCATCCTGGCTGAGATCACGAGCGGTGATGCGTTATCGAACATTATTGCCATGGTTTCCAGAGATTTGAACAGCTACAATTATGTATACCCAACCTTTACCCTGCGCGGTACCGATACCGTATCCATGTTTGGTGTTGAAGGGATGTCGGCTGATCTTCCCATCGTGGAAAAGGATCTGTATGTTTTGGATCTGAAAGTGGGGTACGCTTTTTTAGAATCGGAGGATTCGAGCTATTCTGGCATGGCAAATTATTACCGAAATCAATTGATCCAAAGGGGTACCCTCAAAAAAAAGGAAGTGTCGGTCCCGATTCCCTTTTACCTGGACATTGCAGGCGGTGTTAAGCGCCGTGAAAGCTTTCTCGGGGTTCCATATATGGGTGTTTACCCGATGACACGATTCGATGAAGCCCAGGCAATTGTCGATGCACTCCGGGGAGACGGTGTAGCCAGCATCAGGCTGAACTACCTGGGCTGGTTCAACGGAGGCTATTACCATGATGTGGCACAAAACATCCGTGAGGAACGTGTTTTGGGTGGCAGGAAGGGGCTTGGCAAGCTGAATGAATCGCTTATCGCTTCAGATAGCCGCCTGTATGGAGATGTGGCTTTTCAGAGAATTTCCTTTGAATCCGACCATTACAACTGGCGGATGGAAACTGCACAATACTACTGCGGATATGTTGTGGCACTGGGACGGACAAACCCTGCCACACTCAGGACAGACAGCATGACCTATCACGAGGTTTTGTATCATGTGCTCTCACCGAAGTACCTGGTTCGACATATCGATCGTTTTCGGGAAGCTTACAAAAGGTCGGAGATAGAGAACCTGTCCCTTCGGGACCTGGGAGATATGGTTCCCTCTGATAAACGAAGATCCAATGTGATCAACCGGGAGCAATCTAAGCAGATCATATTGCGGCAATTTGAAAAGCTGGCACAAGAAGGCGCATATATCATGACCAATGGCGGCAATGCCTATTCATGGGCCTATTCATCGGATCTTGCCAACATTCCGTCAGGGCACAATCCATTCGATATTGTTGATGAAGAAGTGCCATTCTACCAGATGGTGGTTCACGGTTGCATCGATTATACCGGATACCCGGTGAACTTAAGCGACTGTTATGATCAACAGGATATTCTTCTTCGCAGCATGGAGTATGGCATGGCTCCCCACTTTATTCTAACCTGGCAAGATTCCAGTGAAATGAAATATACCGGGCTGAACATATTTTATACAACCAGGTATGATATCTGGCTGAAAGACGCGGTAGATTTATACCACGAAACCAATGCGGTCTTAAGTCATGTATCTGCAAGCACGATTAAGGCCCATGAGGTTCTTGCCGGTGGTGTTAAACGGATCAGCTATGACAACGGTTGTGTGCTTTACATCAACACAAGTATGAAGCAAGCATGCCATGGCGGTGTTACCATACCCGCGCGGGGATATGTACTGGAGGGGGTTCGGGAATGAAAGCAGATAGAAGGCCTGAAAGGAAAGGAATTGGAAATGCATGCTCTAAAGCAGGTGCCAGGCACACAGCAAAAAAAAGGAAGCACCTTACCCTGTCCCAGAAAAAATCCATTACCGGGCTGATATTTATTGCGCCATGGGTGATAGGCTTTATCATCTATTATGCCAGAAGCCTTTTTCTGACAATTCGGTTTTCACTGTCCGATGTGAATATCGTTGAAACCGGAGGCTACAGGGCAACCTGGGCCGGTTTGGAAAACTTCAGATACGCCCTGCTGGAGCATGCCACTTTCAACCAGATTTTTGTCAACTCGCTGGTGGATATCCTGATCGATGTGCCTTTTATCATCTTTTTCAGCCTGTTCATAGCGATACTGTTAAATTCAAGGTTTAAAGGAAGAGGGCTTGTCCGTGCAATCTTTTTTATTCCGATTCTTCTGGGCTCCGGTGCTGTTTTGGAAACCCTGACCCTGGCTACTGAGAATATCCAGGAAGGAGCGGGAGCCATGGCTGCAGAGATATCATCTTCTTCCGGGATCAGCATGGATTACTTCATCGGAACCTTTATCGATCTCGGTTTACCAACGGGTATGCTGGACTATGTTGCCGGGCTGGTGGCACGAGTTTATGAAATTGTCCGATCCTCCAGTGTCCAGACGGTTATTTTCCTTGCCACGCTGCAATCCATTTCACCTTCATTGTACGAAGTGTCAAAGATTGAAGGGGCGACAACCTATGAAACCTTCTGGAAGGTTACCTTTCCGCTGGTGACCCCGTTTATCCTGACCAATGTGGTCTACACAATTGTTGACTCATACACAAACAGCGAAGTTGTTACCCAAGCATATGATACAGCGTTTACCCTGTACGATTACGGGTTGAGTTCAGCAATGAGTGTGCTCAGTACAGTGGTTGTGTGCATGATATTGGCGGCGGTTTGCATGATGATATCCAATAAGACATTTTATTATAACTGAGACATTTTGCTGGAGATTGAATTGTCAGGCCAATCTATTGCAAGAGCCAATTTTGAAAGGGAGATTGTATGATGAGAGCAGAGCGTAAACTGGCTGCAGTGAATCTGGGGAAACTGGGCAAAACCTTATCAAAGCTTAAAGGTAATGGTGTGATACAGAATCATTTGGCAAAACTGATGCAAAGAACGAAAGCAACCCTGTTTTCACCTTTCAAGCTGATGATTCTGGTGGGCATTTCCTATGTCATCCTTGGCCCCATTATTTCGATCATCAGCCACTCCTTCTTCTCACCCTCCGATCTTTACAATCCCTCTGTTTTTCTCATCCCGCTGAATCCTACCCTGGAGAATTACAGACTGGCTTTTATGCGGCTGGGATATTGGGACACCCTGCTAAAATCTCTGATTTACATTGCCAAGACCACCATTTTGCAGGTTTTGATCACATCAATGGCTGGATATGGTTTTGCGCGATTCAATTTTCCGTTGAAGAAGCTTCTGTTTGGATGTGTTGTGGTTACCATCATACTACCCTCTTATACCATCATGCTCCCATTGTACCAGCATTTCAGGAGTTGGGATGTGCTGTGGCTGTTTAAGATCTTCAAAGGAGAGGCACTAAACCTGCTGCAAAGCACCAAACCCACGTATCTGTTGACACTCTTTGGAGCGGGTCTGCGCTCGGGTTTGTATATCTATATTTTCAGACAATTTTTTCGTGGTCTTCCAAAGGAGATTGAAGAGGCAGCGCTTATCGATGGTGCGGGTACCTGGCATACCTACTTCCGCATCATGCTTGTTAACGCAATTCCCGCTGTTCTGACGGTAAGTGTTTTTTCCCTTGTATGGCAGTATAACGACATGTTTTATTCGGGCTTGTTCTCAATCCCTGCTGATCAGAATATCGCCTTCCGGCTTTCCACCATTGCTGCGACAATACGGTTTGTTGACGAGATCCGAGATCCGCTGGTTGTGCAGCTTTATGTTTACGCAGGCGTAGTCCTTGTTCTGCTACCCATTCTTTTATTGTACCTGTTTCTACAGAAGTATTTTATGGAGGGGCTGGAACGGAGCGGTATTGTTGGGTAACATCCGTTTCTCCTCGCCTTAAAAACATAAAACCCTGAAAGGAGATGTCCAAAAATGAAAAGAACCGACAAAAGACTTCTGGTCCTACTTCTGGTGCTGTCTATGGCGGCACTGACAGCGTGCTCGATTCCTGTCGCACCACCACAGAAGGCAACACCCACACCTGTTCAAGTGGAGAATGAGCCTACAAAGGCTCCTACACAAGCACCTACTGCTACTCCTGTTCCAGAAAGGTACCCGGCATTTGACTTCGGTGGAAGAACGATCAAAGTTGGCATCTGGTGGGATCACTATTATACCAGTAAACATACCAGTATCAATGATGACCCGGGAATGTCGAACTCCGAAACAGCAACGATGAAACTGCTTAACGTAAGAAGAGTGGAAGGGAAATACAATTGCAAAATTGATTATGTCAACCTCGGTTGGGACCCAATCATCGCAAGCATCAATACTTCCATTGCGGCAGGCAACCCGGAATGCGATATTTATCTGACCGACCTGCAGTTTGGTATTCCCGCTGCAGCTAACGGGTTGGCACAGGATTTAAAAAAGATCGCGCCAAAAAACTCCGACATGCTTAATGAACAAGTCGTACTCAAACCACTGGAGGCTCTGGGCGCAACATATTTCGTACAGGAACAGGGCCTGCCACAAAGCGGTATTTTCCTGGGCTACAATGCAACCATGATCAATGAGCTGGGACTGGAAGATCCGCGTTCTCTGTTCAACAAGGGTCAGTGGACATGGGACAAATTCGCAGAATATGCGAAGGCTGGAACACGGGATACGGATAATGACGGAACTACCGATATTTACGGTTATGGCGGTGTATTTACCGATTTCATCAACGGTTTGGTGATGAGTAATGGCGGTGGCATTGCTTCCTCTGAAACAGAAGGACTGAGTTCGAAAGAGGTGATTGAAGCATTTGAGTTTATCAATCGGCTTTACAATGTAGATCTTTCAGCGAGACCTTGGAACTGGGATGACTGGAACGATAATCTTCTCGCATGGTCCGATGCAAAGGT